>JAEEGG010001603.1_pt1 | contig 60388 bp, 45 predicted proteins | sample 9134161 | NCBI WGS metagenome assembly JAEEGG01 (sample SAMN16246543, study PRJNA631951) | gut metagenome | biome: gut microbiome; feature: rumen; material: CR-attached | host: Bos | place: Iran: Karaj | collected 2018-10
GGCGCCCGCAGAGGCGGCCCCTCCCAGCATGCGCGTCCGGCAAGGCCCGGCGGCGCACCCGGCCAGGGCTTCCGCTCCGACGGCTCCCGCGGATCCCGCCCGTCCATGGGCGGCTTTGGCGGAGGCGAAGATCAGCCCCTCGACAGCCGCAGCGGCCAGAGCAAGAAGAAGCGCAACAAGGGGCGCCGCACCGTCGACTTCCAGGCCGGCGGCTTCGGGCACCATCAGGAGGAGCACGACGCTCCGCGCGTGCGCGGCAAGGGCCACCGCAAGGGCGCCAAGCCCCAGGCTCCCGCGCCCGTCACCCAGCCCCTGAAGCAGGCCAAGCGCAAGCTGCGCATCGAGAACGCCATCCGCGTCTCCGACATGGCGCACCAGATGGGCCTCAAGGCCAACGAGATCATCAAGGTGCTCTTCAATCTGGGCATCATGGCGACCATCAACCAGTCCATCGACTTCGACACGGCCGCCATCGTCGCCGCCGAGTTCAGCTACGAAGTGGAGAAGACGGGCTTCGAGGAGAAAGACTACCTGGAGGAGCAGATCCCGGACAAGCCCGAGGATCTCAGGACCCGTCCTCCGGTCGTCACCATCATGGGCCACGTCGACCACGGCAAGACCTCGCTGCTCGACGCCATCCGCAAAAGCCACATCACCACCGGCGAAGCGGGCGGCATTACCCAGCACATCGGCGCCTACCACGTGCGCACCAAGAAGGGCGAGGTCGTTTTCCTCGACACGCCCGGCCACGAGGCCTTCACCGCCATGCGCGCCCGCGGCGCCCAGATCACCGACCTCGTCATCCTGGTCGTGGCCGCCGACGACGGCGTCATGGAGCAGACCCGCGAGGCCGTGAACCACGCCCGCGCCGCCAACGTGCCGATCATCGTGGCCGTCAACAAGATCGACAAGCCCGGCGCCGATCCCGACCGCGTCCTGCGCGAGCTCTCCGAGCTCGGGCTCCTGCCCGAGGACTGGGGCGGGGACACCATCGTGCAGAAGGTCTCCGCCAAGACCAAGGAAGGCCTGGACGACCTGCTCGAGCTGCTCGCCCTGCAGTCGGAGATCATGGAGCTGAAGGCCAATCCGAACAAGCCGGCCAAGGGCCACATCATCGAAGCCAAGCTCGACAAGGGCCGCGGCCCCGTGGCCACTGTCCTCGTCCAGGAGGGCACCCTCCGCCAGGGCGACAACTTCGTGTGCGGCACCTTCTCCGGCCGCGTGCGCGCCCTGCTCAACGATCAGGGCAAGAAGGTCAAGGAGGCCGGCCCCTCCATCCCCGTCGAGGTGCAGGGCTTCACCGGCGTTCCCGAAGCCGGCGAGGAGTTCAACGCCGTCGCCGACGAGAAGGTGGCCCGCCGCATCGCCGACGCCCGCGCCGTGAAGCAGCGCGAGAGCGACCTGGCGAGCCAGTCCAAGATCACCCTCGAGACCTTCCTTGCCTCCTCGGCGGACGACGAGCAGAAGACCCTCAACCTGGTCCTCAAGGCCGATGTGCAGGGCACCCTCGAGGCCGTGCAGGAATCCCTCAAGAAGGCCAGCACGGACAAGGTCAACGTCAACGTGGTGCACGCCGGCACGGGCGCCATCTCCGAGTCGGACATCCTGCTCGCCTCGGCCTCCAAGGCCATCATCATCGGCTTCAACATCCGTCCCACGGCCACGATCAAGAACAAGGCTGCCCACGAAAACGTGGACATCCGCTTCTACGACATCATCTACAAGCTCGTGGACGACGTGAAGAACGCCATGGCCGGCCTCCTCGCGCCGGTCGAGAAGGAGGTCTACCTCGGCCAGGCCGAGGTGCGCCAGACCTTCACCCTGCCCAAGGTCGGCACCATCGCCGGCGCCTTCGTGTCGGACGGCAAGATCGTCCGCAACGCCGGCGTGCGCCTCCTGCGCGACGGCGTCGTGGTGCACACCGGCCACATCGGCTCCCTGAAGCGCTTCAAGGACGATGCCAAGGAAGTGCTGCACGGCAACGAGTGCGGCATCGGCATCGAGAACTTCAACGACGTCAAGGTCGGCGACATCATCGAGGCCTTCGACACGGTCCAGGAAGCCGCCACCCTCTAGCAGCAGGCATTCTGCGGGCGGCGGAAGGGCGCTGAGCTCTTCCGCCGCCTTTTCGCCTTCCATGTTCATAGCCCTTCTCACCGTTGAAATCGCCCTGGACGGCAACGACAACCTCAAGGCCAAGCGCCGGGTCGCCAACTCCCTCAAGCAGAAGACCCGCGGCCGCTTCAACGTCGCCATCGCCGAAGACGGCACCGAGGACAGCCTGACGAGCCTGCGTCTGGCCGTGGTCTCCCTCTCCAACTCTGAACGCCACCTGCGCTCCAAGATGGACAAGTGCCTGCTCATGATGGAGGCCGTCGCCAAGGAGGAGATCGTGGACTCGAGCCTCGAGATCCTGCCCATCTAGGCCGTCCGCGCCCAGCGGCCACATTCTGGAGGACACCGTGACAGACAGCTCGCCGGTTCAGGAACACGCCCTCGAAGCCCTTGCCTTCCCCCTGGCCTGGCGCAGGGAGGCCAAAGCGTGCGCCGACGCGATCAAGGCCCGTGACCGCTTCGTCGTCGCGGCCCACGTCCGCCTTGACGGCGACGCACTCTCCTCTCTGGCCGCCGCGGCCCTGCTCCTCAAGTCCCTCGGCAAGCAGTTCGCCCTCTTCACGCCCACGGGCGTGCCCGCCTACCTCGGCTTCCTGCCCCTGCCCTCCATCCCCGTGGAGCGCATCCACCGCCTGCCCTTCAAGGCCGGATGCCTGCTCGCCCTCGACTGCGGAACCCCCTCCCGCCTCGGCGAGGAACTCGGCGCCCTCGCGCCCGCTCTCCCCTGCATCAACATCGACCACCACGTGGGCCAGGGCATGGGCGACGTCTGCTCCCTGGTCAAGCCCGAAGCCTGCGCCACCGCGCAGGTGCTCGCCTCCGTGATCTTCGCGGCCGGCGTGCCCCTGGACAGGGATCTGGCCCAAGCCCTCGCCCTCGGCCTTGTCACCGACACTGGCGGCTTCCGCCACGACAACGCCACGCCCGAAGTCTTCGCCCTGGCCTCGAGGCTTGCCCTGGCGGGCGCGGACATCTACCAGATCCGCGAAGCCCTGGACAAGAACGAGACCCTGGGGCGCTTCCGCCTCTGGAGCCGGCTGCTCGGCCGGGTCGAGCTCAAGGAGGAAGGCAGGGTCGCCATGTGCTCCTGCACCCTGCAGGATCTGCAGGAGACCGGCACGACCGCCGAGGACATGGAAGGCCTGGTGGACCGCATGCGCGACCTCAAGGGCGTGGACGCGGCCTGCCTCCTGCGCGAGCAGGACCCCGGCTCCACGCGCGTCAGCCTGCGATCCTCCGCCGGGGTCGACGTCAACGCCGCGGCCGCATCCTTCGGCGGAGGCGGGCACGTCAAGGCCGCCGGTGGCACCCTGCGCGTGCCCCTCGCAGATGCCACGGAGGTGGTGCTTGCAGCCCTGCGGCGCCATGCCTTTGCCCCCAAGGCGGAATAGCCTCGGCTTCGCCCCAAAAAGCCCAATATTTCTTTGACTTATCAGACCGCTTCCTCTACTATTCCGCTCCGCGTATGACTGAACAAGCAGATACCCCCTTCGTGCGGCTTCCCCAGCAGGACGGCGTGCTTGTCCTCGACAAGCCCTCCGGCCCGACCTCCAGACGCTGCCTCAATGCGCTCAAAGCCATGGGGCAGAAGAAGATAGGCCATGCGGGAACCCTCGACCCCATGGCGTCGGGCGTGCTCCTGGTGCTGCTGGGCCAGGCCACGAAGCTTTCGGACTATCTGCTGCAGGGCGGCTTCAAGATCTACCGCGGCACCCTGGAACTGGGACGGGAAACCGACACCTGGGACGCCGAGGGCGCGGAGACCGCGAAGGCCGGCTGGGACGGCGTCACGGAAGCGGACGTCACGGAAGCGCTCAGCGCATGGCTTGGCTCAAGCATGCAGGAAGTGCCCCCCTACTCCGCCGCCAAGCACCAGGGCCAGCCCCTCTACCGCCTCGCCCGCAAGGGCCTGGAGGTTCCCCAGAAGGTCAAGCGCGTTGAAATTTCCCGGGTGGAGGCCATCTCGGTGGATCTTCCATCCGTCTCATTCCGGGTCACGTGCAGCTCCGGCACCTACATTCGGTCCCTCGCCCACAGCTTGGGGACGCGATTGCAGTGCGGCGCGGTGCTGACCGAACTGGTCCGGGAGTACAGCCACCCCTTCGGCCTGTCCGAAGCGGTCGGCTTCGAGGCGCTGAAGGCGCATCCCGAAACCCTGCCTGAGCAGGTCCGCCCCATTGGCGACGCCCTGCCCGGCTGGCCCAGGATAGCGCTCTCGGCAGCCCAAGCCCGCAGGATGCGCGACGGCTGGCCCGTTGCCTGCCCGCCATCCCTGCTCGGCGCCGTCCAGGCCAGCAACGGCCTCTGCTTCCTCACCGAGGACGGCAGGGAAGCCGCCATAGGCCGGCTGGACGACGCCAAGGAGGCCGGAAGCCGGCTTGTGAAAGTAGCCAGGGGGCTTTGGAAGCAACCCTAAACCCATCCCTTACTAAGGAGTACTGCTGTGGCAATGGATTCCGTTTCGAAGAAGACTGTCATCGACCTGCACGCCAGACACGAAGGCGACACCGGCTCCCCCGAAGTGCAGGTTGCCCTGCTCACCGCCCGCATCGAAGGCCTCACCGAGCACTTCAAGGTGCACAAGAAGGACTTCCACTCCCGCACCGGCCTGCTCAAGCTCGTCGGCCAGCGCCGCAACATCCTCAACTACCTCAAGCAGAAAGACATCCAGCGCTACCGCGCGCTGATCGAAAAGCTCGGCCTGCGCAAGTAGGCGGCATATTCCAGACGAGGAGGGGCCTTGCAGGGCCCCTCCTCGCGCTTTGCCCCCCATCCAACGACACGCCGTGAAGGGGTATCCGGGCAAACCCGGCAGCCTCTGCTGAGCTTGCCCGGAATCCCCTTCGGCAAAGGAGAACCATGCTCAAGGACATCTTCAACCCCGTCCGGGTGACCGCCAGCGTCGGCGGCAAGGACTTCATCTTCGAAACCGGCCGCGTCGCCAACCAGGCCGACGGCGCCGTGTGGGTGCAGTGCGGCGGCACCGTCGTGCTCGTCACCGTCTGCTCCGTCGAGCTTGAGGTCGACAGAGGCTTCTTCCCCCTGACCGTCGAATACGCCGAGCGCATGTACGCGGCCGGCCGCATCCCCGGCAGCTTCTTCCGTCGCGAAATCGGCCGCCCCTCGGAGCACGAAACCCTGGTTTCCCGCCTCATCGACCGCCCCATCCGTCCGCTCTTCCCCAAGGGACTGATGCAGGACGTGCAGGTGCTGGCCACGGTGCTCTCCGCTGACCAGGAAAACGATCCCGACATCCTCGCCATGACCGGCGCCTCGGCCGCCCTGCACCTGTCGAGCCTGCCCTTTGACGGCCCCGTGGTCGGCGGCCGCGTCGGCCGCGTCAACGGCCAGTTCGTCCTCAACCCCACCCACAGCGAACGCAAACAGAGCGACCTCGACATCGTCTTCGCTGCCAGCAAAACCGCGCTGACCATGGTGGAAGGCGAAGCCCGCTTCGTCCCCGAGGATGACATCATCGACGCCCTCGACTGGGCCCGCGCCCAGGTCATGCCCCTGCTGGAAGCCCAGGAGACCCTGCGCGCCCAGGCCGGCAAGGAAAAGATGGCCTTCACGCCCCACGAAGAGGACGCGGTGCTCTCTGCCCGCGTTGCCGAGCTCTGCGAGGCCGCAGGCATCAAGGAGGCCATGCAGGTCCAGGACAAGATTGAGCGCAAGACGGCCCGCAAGGCCGTCAAGGACAAGGTCATGCAGACCCTGGCAGCCGATCCCGCCTGGGCCGAGAATCCCGAGGCCCTTGCCGGCGTCGGCGACATGATTGCCGCCCTCGAGAAGAAGGTCGTGCGCGCCCGCATCGTGGCCGAAGGCCTGCGCATCGACGGCCGCGACACCAAGACCGTGCGTCCCATCCAGATCCAGGCGGGCGTGCTGCCCCGCACCCACGGTTCAGCACTCTTCCGCCGCGGCGAGACCAAGTCCCTCGCCGTGTGCACGCTCGGCTCCTCCACCGACGAGCAGCGCGTCGACTCCCTCAACGGCGATGTCACCAAGCAGTTCATGCTGCACTACAACTTCGCGCCCTTCTGCGTGGGCGAAGTGAAGCCCGTGCGCCTCTCCCGTCGCGAAATCGGCCACGGCGCCCTGGCCGAAAAGTCCCTGCGCCCGGTGCTGCCCGCGCAGGACAGCTTCCCCTTCACCATCCGCGTGGTTTCCGAGACCCTTGAGTCCAACGGCTCCTCCTCCATGGCCGCCGTGTGCGGCGGCTGCCTCTCCCTCATGGATGCGGGCGTGCCGATCAGCGCTCCCGTGGCGGGCGTTGCCATGGGCCTCATCAAGGAAGGCGACCAGTTCGTCGTCCTCACCGACATCCTTGGCGACGAGGACGCCATGGGCGACATGGACTTCAAGGTTGCCGGCACCGCCGAAGGCGTCACCGGCATCCAGATGGACATCAAGGTCGAAGGCCTCTCCACCGACATCATGCGCGCAGCCATGCGCCAGGCCCACGAAGGCCGCCTGCACATCCTCGGCGAGATGGCCAAGGTTCTCGCCGGCCCCCGCGCGGAGCTCTCCCAGTACGCGCCCCAGCACGCCGAAATCTACGTCAATCCCGACATCATCCGCCTCATCATCGGCCCCGGCGGCAAGAACATCAAGGCCATCACCACGGCCACCGGCTCTGCCGTGGACATCGACGACTCCGGCAAGATCTCCATCTTCGCCCCCACTGCCGAAGCCCTGGCCAAGACCACGGAAATGCTCAAGTACTACGACCAGCGCCCCGACCTCGGCAAGAACTACACCGCCAAGGTCCGCAAGATCCTCGAGATCGGCGCCATCGTCGAGGTGCTGCCCAACGTGGAGGCCCTGGTCCACGTCTCCCAGCTCGACGTCAAGCGCGTGGACAAGGTCGAGGACGTGGCGCGCCTCGGCGAGGAGATGACCGTCAAGGTCATCGAGATCAACGGCGACCGCATCCGCGCCAGCCGCAGGGCCGTTCTGCTCGAAGAGCAGGGCCATCCCTGGTCTCCCGAAGACACCGCCCGTCCTGCCCCGAGGCCGCGCGGCGACCGTGGCGACAGAGGTGACAGAGGCGACAGAGGCGATCGCGGCGAGCGTGGCGACAGAGGCGATCGCCGCGGCGGACGCGGACGCGGACGCGGCGATTCCCACCGCTAACCAAAGGAGACTCAGATGGCCGACAACAAGAACGTGGACGCAGCCTCCGCCAGCGCCCAGGAAAGCGTCGAGGCCCGCCGCAAGCCCACTCCCGAAGAAGCCAAGGCCATGCTGGAGGGCGCGTACCGCCAGCATCTCGAAGGCCTGGGCCTCCAGTGGGGCGTGCTGCTCGGAGGCCATCCGCAGCAGCTCATGTCCCAGGTGGTCGCCACCGTCCTCCAGGAGGGCGGCACCAGGCCCGTGTGGCAGTGGAAGGTCAAGAACGACGACTTCATCGTCATGGCTTGGCCCCAGGACTCCCCGATCAGGGCCTCCGTGACCATGTCCGGCCCCGAGGGCGAGAAGATGCGTCCCGTGGACGCCTGCCCCCTGCTCGAGGGCCTGCCCAACGACATGACCGTTGCCGAGCTGCATCCCTGGCAGGCCGGCGTCGGCGGCAACGTGGGCTGCACCATGGAGGAAGGCCGCAAGCCCCTGTGGTTCTACGATCCCATGATGGAGCGCGACCACGACGACCTCACGCCCGGCGTAACGCAGACCATACTGCTGGCCGGCCTTGCCCTCTCCCTGCGCAAGGCGCTGCTGGACGAACTCACCATCACCCAGGGCTCTGCCTATGAAGTCCACGCCGAGTCGTGGCTCCAGCAGAATCCCGGCAAGAGCCGTCTCGACGTGCCGCCGCTGAAGATCCCGCTCTCCGGCAAGCACCTCATCATGCCCGGCCAGAGCTTCTGCGAGTACCAGCTGCGTGCGACCGTCGCCCAGGTTGAGGACCATATGCTGGAGAAGATGCCGGTGAAGCTCATCTACCTGCACTTCCCCTTCGAGAGCCGCGAGCCCATGCATCTGGCCCTCTACGCGCCTAAGACCGTGCTCAAGGACTACGAGCCCAAGGAAGGCGACGAAATCGACGCCTACGTGTGGCTCCAGGGCCGCGTCGTCGACCTGCCCCCGTCCTCCCACGACGAAATGCCGGAGCACGTCTCTCCCCTGCAGTAGACAAGCGCGGGACCTGACCCCAAGCTGACTGAAGCGCGGCGCCCCTTCTTGACGGAAGGGGCGCCGCTTTGCTTGTGCGCCCGGCCGCGTTCCGCGACAGGGCCCGAAAGCGCCAGGGCGGCCTCCCGAAAGTCCGGAAGGCCGCCCTGGATGAAAATGGCGTGCTGGGAAGGCCGGCTACTCGCCGCTTGCCTCGGCCTTGAGGGCCTCTGCCTGGGCAGCCTGCGACAGGGCCTCGAGCAGGGGGTCGATTTCGCCCTGCATGATCCTGTCCAGAGAGTAGAGGGTCAGGTTGATGCGGTGGTCCGTGCAGCGGCCCTGCGGGAAGTTGTAGGTGCGGATGCGCTCTGAGCGGTCGCCTGAGCCGACCTGCGAGCGGCGGTCGGCGGCGAGTTCGCTGTTCTGCTTCTCCGTCTCGAGGGCGAGCAGGCGGGAGGCCAGCACCTTCATGGCGCGGGCCTTGTTCTTGTGCTGGCTGCGCTCGTCCTGGCAGGTCACCACGAGGCCGGAGGGGATGTGCGTAATGCGCACGGCGGACTCGGTCTTGTTGACGTGCTGGCCGCCGGCGCCGGAGGCGCGGTAGACGTCGATCTTGAGGTCTTCGGGCCGGATGTCGATGTCCACGTCCTCGGCCTCGGGCATGACGGCCACCGTGGCCGCGGAGGTATGGATGCGGCCCTGGGCCTCGGTGGCGGGCACGCGCTGGACGCGGTGGGCGCCAGCCTCGAACTTGAGGTGGCTGTACACCTTGTCGCCGGAGATGAGCAGGATGACTTCCTTGTAGCCGCCGGCCTCGGTCGGCGACTCGCTCATGATCTCCACCTTCCAGTGCTTGAGCTCAGCGTAGCGGCAGTACATGCGGAAGAGATCGGCGGCAAAGAGGGCCGCCTCCTCGCCACCCGTGCCGGCGCGGATCTCAAGGATGGTGTTCTTCTCGTCGAGCGGATCTTTGGGGATGAGCAGCACCTTGAGCTGATGCTCGATCTCGGGAAGCCTGGCTTCGAGGTTCTTGATCTCCTCCTGGGCCAGAGCCTTGATTTCGGGATCGTCCTCGTGGAGCAGCTGCCTGTTCTCCTCAATCTGCTCCTTGGCCGAACGGTACTGGCGGAAGAGCTCCACCACGTCCTTCAGGTCGGCATGGGCTTTGGAGAGCTTCTTGAACTGCTCCTGATCGTTATAGATGCCGGGCTGGGACAGCTGCTGCTCCAGCTCCATGTATTTCTTCTCAAGGCCTTCGAGTTTGGCGAACATGGGAATATCTCCAGGTGGGGCCTGCTACTGCAGCCGGTAGGGAACTGCGTTCACCTCGAACTCGGAGCCTGCGCCCAGGGCTTCCTTCAGCGCCACAACCGCGACTTCCAGCTCCTCCCTGTCGGGCTCGGCCGTTGTCAGCAGCTGCAGCGCCATGCCCGGCGCGCGCAGAACAGTCGCCAGCCAGCCGTCCTTCATCTTGCCGGCAAAGCGTATCAGCTCGTAGGCTAGGGACGCCACGGGAAAGATCAGGGCGAACTTAAGCAGGAGCGTGTACGCGTGCTTGAGCCAGGCGCTCTCCGGCATGTACCAGCCAAGGAAGAGCGGCACGAGGACGGCGTGCAGCAGGATGGAAATGCAGATGACAAAGAGTATGAACGTCGTTCCGCACCGGGGATGGAGCCGGCTTTGCCTGGCTGCCAGCGCGGCGTCGACGGGCAGGCCCGTTTCGAAGGCCCTGATGGTCTTGTGCTCCGCCCCGTGGTACTGGAAGACGCGACGGATCTCCGGAATGCGCCCTATGCCCCAGATGTAGGCGACAAGAATGAGCATCTTGAAGAGCCCGTCCCAGAGCTGGAAGGAGACGCCGTTGACGTCTCCGCCCAAGCCCGCCTGCTGCATGAGCCAGCTCATGCCGTGCGGAATCACCAGAAAAAGCAGCACCGCGAAGAGCAGGGAGGCTATAAGCGTGAGCGCAAGATGCCAGCCCTCCATGGGGGCGCCTTCCGCCTCGCCCTGCAGCTCGGCAGAGCGGTTCAGGGACTTGACGCCGTTGACCAGCGTCTCGACGAGGACGGGAACGCCCCGGACGAAGGGCCGGGTGCGGATGGCTTCGGGCAGAAAGGAGTACCACGTGCGCCGTTCGGCAACGATCTCTCCCTTCATTCGCACAGCCAGCCCGTAGGACTGGCCGTTTCTCATCATGACCCCTTCCATGACGGCCTGGCCGCCGACAAGCGGGCGGTCGGCCGTCAGAAAGGCGAGCAATGCATACAGGAAGCTACTTCTGCTTTTCAAATTTGGCGTACTTCTTGCGGAAGCGGTCGATGCGGCCGGCGGTGTCGAGGAAGCGCTGCTTGCCGGTGAAGAAGGGATGGCAAGCGGAGCAGACTTCGACGTGCACCTGCTCGCCCTTCGTGGAGAGCACCTGTTCGGAGTGGCCGCAAGCGCAGGTGATGGTCGCTTTGTACACCTTGGGCTGGATGTCTTTTTTCATGGTAAACCTCGCGTGGTTTGGGACGCCATGGAGCTGGCCGCAGGAACAAGCGCCTGCGACGATCGTTCATTGTCCCTAAAGGCGGACTTTCTACCCCAAACGCCCAGGCTTGGCAAGGCGAAAACTCAAGTGCCGCTCGAATTATCTTGGGAAAAATCGGTCTCTTCCGGCAAGGCTCCGGTTGCGTGTTGCCATCCCTCTGGCGCAGGGCTATGCTGCCCCGCATGTGCGCAAAAGTCCTCAAAGCCAGGGCCGATCAGCTCGTCTTCGAGCAGGGCCTGACCGAAAGCCGCGAACAGGCCAAGCGGCTCATCATGGCCGGCGAAGTGCAGGTGGCCGTTCCCGAGGGAAGCCAGACCCTGCCCGTTGCCGTTGACAAGCCGGGCCACATCTACCCGGCCGGCACCCGCTTCCAGCTCACCGCCAGGGAGCAATACGTCAGCCGCGGCGCCTACAAGCTGCTCACCATCATGGACGCCTTCCACCTCGACGTCCAGAACTGGGTCTGCCTCGATGCCGGTGCCTCCACGGGTGGCTTCACCGACTGCCTGCTCCAGCACGGCGCGGCCAGGGTCTACGCCGTGGACGTCGGCCACAACCAGCTGCACGAAAAGCTCAAGGCCGATCCCCGGGTCGTCAATCTGGAGGGCGTCAACCTCAGGGCCGCGCCCCCCTCGCTCATCCCCGAAGAGGTGGATCTTGTCGTGGCCGACGTCTCCTTCATCTCGCTTACGCTCATCCTGCCGCCCTGCATGGCCTGGCTCAAGGGCGGAGGGCTGGCTGCCGTGCTCATCAAGCCGCAGTTTGAGCTCGGGCCCGGCGAAACCGTCAAGGGCGTGGTCAGGAGCGAAGCCGCCCGCCAGCGCGCCGTGGACAAGATTCTCGGCTTCTGCGCGCAGGAGCTAGCGCTGGAGAGTCTCGGCGTGCTGCCTGCAGCCATCAAGGGACCCAAGGGCAACCAGGAATACATGGCGCTCTTCAGGCGAAGCTAGGCACGCCCCCTCCAGGGCTCCCAGTCCGGCCCTGGCCTGCCTGGCGGATGTCTGGAACCGCCCTGGCTGGCCTGAAGAGGCAAGGCCCGGACGTCCTCATTCCCTGCCACCCAGACCGGACCAGATCTCTGCGCTTGAGGCAGTCCCTAGGCCGCAGACGCCGGAATCCGCTTGGCGGCGTGCGCAAAGCTTTTCGCTCCAGCATGCAGGCGAGGCTCTGCGCCGGCCTTGTGCGGGCACTTCGGCACCCCCTGTTCCCACCGCCGGCCACGCATGGGATCATCTCCCCTGCAGCGGCCAGCCTGATCCCGCGCAGGCCCCGTCCTATCCCTTGTGACCAAGCCTGTCTTCAGCTCTTTTGACGCATCTCCACTGCGCCCTGACCCGTCTCCCCGGCGACGAGGACACCGAAGGCCACCGCGTAGAAGAAGCTCTTCCCCCCCCTCGAGGGCATGCGGGTGCTGCTCGCCGCGGATCAGCCCATCAACGCCGAGAGCGCCGCCACCATCCTCGAGGAAACCGAGGCCTCCGTGTCCCACGCCGAAGACGGCCTTGTCGCCCGCAAGCTCTTCGTCGATCCGAAGCCAGGCTTTTTCGACGTGGTTCTCATGGATCTGCGCATGCCCCACATGAACGGCTTCGGGGTCACAGCACCCATACGCGAAATGAACCGCGCCGATGCCAAGACCGTGCCCATCATCGCCCTCACGGCGGACGCCTTCGCCGAGGACGCCCAGCGTTGAATGGATGCCGGCATGAACGCCTATCTGGCCTAGCCCCTCGACGCCTCGCCGCTGATCAAGATGTTGGCTGGCAACAGCGAGGAGAACCATGCCAAGGCATAACGCATCGCCAGCAAAGCTTCTGCAGGCTCCCGGCTCTGTGCGGACCGGGAGCCTGCAGCTCCTTCCGGGCGCCTTGCGGACCTGCCTTCATGCGCAGGCACGAGGCACCGTCCCAAAGGACACGAACGAACGGGGCCGAAAGCGGTTCCCGGACTGGCAGACACGCCTCTCCGAGAGACAGGGGTGTCCGAAGTTATGGATGCAGTTGAGGGCTCTGCTGAAGGGCGCCCGTCCGGCGCCTGAAGCCCGGCTGTCCAGACAGCGACGCCACACCCCAGCCTGCCTGCAGGGCAGGGACGGCCCTTACCGGGCAAGGCTGGCGGCGGCCTCGGCAATCATGCGCCGGGAGGCCTGGGCGCTGGCCTCGAGACTGGTTGCAACCTCGAGCAGCATGGGGCCTGAAGCGGGCCTGGCCGTGCAGAAGGGCAGAAGCGCCGCCCGCAGCTCCGCAAAGGATCCCGCGCGCCAGTAGGCCATGCCGAGAGTCTTGGCCAGATGCTCTGCGCCAAGCGCGCTTGCGCCGGCGATGAAGGCGTCCCTGTGCTCGGACTTGTCAGGGCCGGGAATGAGGTGGAAGATGCCGCCTCCGCCGTTGTTGAAGAGCAGGATACGCAGGTTGGCGGGGATGTCCCGGCGCCAGAGTGCGTTCTGGTCGTAGAAGAAGCTCAGGTCGCCGATGCAGCAGAAGGTGGGCCGGCCGCTGGCCTGGGCGTAGCCGCAGGCCGCGGAGAGGCTGCCGTCGATGCCGTTGATGCCCCTGTTGCAGGTCACTTCCGTGTCCTTCGGCAGGGGAAAGTACTGGGCGTTGCGCACCGGCGAGGAGTTGCCGAGCGCCAGCGCGGCGCCTTCCGGCATCGAGGCCAGAAAGCACTGCATAACCGTGGCGTCCGCAAAGGGCTCGGGATCGAAGTCCCTGGCCATGGTCGCCACGCGCTCCTGGCGCGCATTCCAGGCCTTGGCAAAGGCGGGATCGGCGTGGCAGGGCTCGACCGCCAACCCTTCCAGGAGTTCCAAGTCCTCCGCCTCCACGGCCCTGGTCAGGCACTGGAAGAGGTCCGGACAGGCGCCGTCCGGCGAGACGTGCCAGTGAACTGCCGGCGGATGGACGCGAAGGTACTGCTTGAGGCGCTTGCTCACGATGTGGCCGCCCACGGTGGCGACGAAGTCGGGCCGGAGCTCTTCCGGCAGGCTTTCGGCAGGGCCTGCCAGCACGAGGTCGAAGAGGCCGGCAAAACCCGGTTCGCTCTCGATGGCGACGAGGTTGGCCAGATGCTCGGCAAAGACCATGCAGCCCTCGGCCATGAGGGCCTTCAGCGGCGCCTCGAGCCCCAGGCCCGCCAATTCCTGGCCGACGACGATCAGTGGGCGCCTCGCGCTTTGCCACTCCGCCCGCATGGCAGAGGAAAGCCCGAATTTCCGGCTTTGCTCCCTGCGGATGACGCGCACTTCGGGCAGAGCCTCAACGCCAAAGTCGTACAGGGGCTCGGCAAGGGGCACATTGATGTGAACCGGCCCTGAACCAGCATGGCACAGCTCCAGCAGGGCCTCGTTGACTAGGCGGTTGCCGTACCACAGGCTTTCGGCGTCCTTGGGCTCAGGCAGGCTGACCTGCCTGCGGACAACGTTCTGCAGGGCGCCCGGCTGCACCATGGTCTGGCCGTCCATCTGGCCTATCCAAGCCTCGGGCCGGTCGGCGGAGATCACGAGCAGGGGCAGGCGCTGGTAGTAGGCTTCGGCAACGGCGGGAGCCATGTCGAGCAGGGCCGATCCGGAGGTGCAGCAGACGGCGCAGGGGCGCTTCAGGGCCGCGCACATGCCGAGCGCCGTGAAGGCGGCGCTGCGCTCGTCCACCATGGCCGTGCAGCGAAGCCGGGGACAGCTGGCGAAGGTATGGGCCAGCGGGGCGCTGCGGGAGCCTGCGCAGACAACGACGTCCTCGATGCCATGGGCGCAGAGCAGGGCCGTCAGTTCCAGGACATGGGCTTTCACGGAATACATGGTGCTGTCGTCTCCGAGGGGGGCGTCGCGTGCGGAAAGACGCGGGCGCGGAAGCGGGCGGGCGGGAAGGACGAAAAGGGATGCCTTCCCTTTTCCTGCCGGAAACCTACCACTATCCCCGCAAATTGCCAGCCTCGGGCGTCCGTCCCGAAGGCTGCGGATCCAGTTCCTGGCGCTGGTCCTGTCCCTGCGCCAGACCATCCCGGCGATGCATCGCCAGCGCCCCTCTGGCAACCACCCCTTCGCCGAAGCGCTCCCTGAGCGCGTCGAGGGTGCGGTCGAGCTTGAGCCTGCGCTTTTCGCCCTCGAATTCGGGCGAGCGTCCGCCGTTCAGGAGCGAGAGCAGCGTCAGCCTTTCGCGGGGCGCCCCGAAATTGGAGACCCCGACGCCAAGGAGGCGAACCGCCTTTTTCAGCGAAACGGCCTCCAGGAGCTCTCTGGCGACGCCGTAGATGCCCTGCGTGGAGGCAACGGGCGCATCCAGGGTCTTCGAGCGCGTGATCTGGGTGAAGTCGGCGTACTTGACCTTCAGCGTCACGGTGCGGCCCTGCAGCTTCTGGCTTCGCAGCCGGCGGCCGACCTTTTCGGCATGCGCGAGCAGGATGCGCCGAAGCTGCTCAAGGTCGCGGGTATCCTTGGCAAGTGTCTCCTCGGCGCTTTCAGACTTGGCCTCGCGCACCGGCTCCACGCGCCGCGGATCCCGCCCCATGGCGCGCTCGAGCAGGACTAGGCCCGGACGGCCAAAGCGGGTCCGGAAGAAGTCCGGGCTGTAGCGGCGCATGTCCGAGGCAAAGCGTATGCCGAACTTGCCGAGCGCCTCCGCCATCCTGGGGCCCACGCCGGGAATCTTGCGCACCGGAAGCGTGGCGAGGAAGGCCTCCACGTCCCCGGTTTCCAGAATGAACACGCCGTCCGGCTTGTTGACGTCGGAGCAGATCTTGGCAAGGAACTTGACCGGCGCCACGCCCACGGAGCAGGTGAGTCCGCCTGTCGCGGTCCGGATGGCGCAGCGCAGCGAGCAGACGAGGGCGGGGAGGCTGCCGTAGACGCGCTCCAGCCCCTCCGCATCGAGGTATGCCTCGTCGATGCTGGCCTGCTCCACCAGGGGCGAGTGGGCGCGGAGCACCTCCATGACCTTGCCGGAGAGTTCCTTGTACCTGTCGAAGCGCGGGCGCACGAAGACGCCCTGGGGGCAGAGGCGGCGCGCCTGGCCTGCCGGCATGGCCGAATGGACGCCGAAGCGCCTCGCCTCGTAGGATGCCGTGGCGACGACGCCCCGATCGCCTCCGCCGACCATGACCGGACGTCCCCGCAGGGCGGGATTGTCCATCTGCTCGACGGACGCGAAGAAGGCGTCCATGTCCACGTGCACGATCATCGGGGAGGAGCCTCCCGGCGCCGGCTACTCCGCCTTGACGAAGCTGATGCGCAGCTTCCTGATCCTCGGCCCGTCGGACTCGCAGAGGTAGACGGACTGCCACTGGCCAAGGTCGAGGCGTCCGGCAGCCACGGGCACCATCACGGAAGCGCCGTAGATGGAGGTCTTGATGTGGGCGTCCGCGTTGCCCTCGGCGTGCCTGAAGCCCCCGTCCCTAGGAATGTACTTGCTGAAGAGGTCCATCATGTCCCGCTTCACGTCGGGATCCCAGCCCTCGTTGATAGTCACGCCGCAGGTGGTGTGGGGGCTGTAGACGACGAGGAAGCCGTCGATCCAGCCCTTGGGGACGTTGGAGGAGAGCACGTTGCCGAGGGCGGTGGTGACGTCCACCATCTCCACGCGGGTATGGGTCTGCACGCTGAGGTATTCGGGCATTCGGAACAGTCCTTGGCTCGTCGAAACGCCTGCCTTCCGGCATCCCTCCAGCATCCGGGAGGACGCCGGAGGCGCAGGCTGGAGCATCAGTCGGGATCAGAGCACGCGGTAGCACACGGCCGGCTTGTGCAGCAGGCCCGTGTCCATGGCGTGCTGGAGGGCGGTCTTCATGGCGAGGCTGGAGGCCTCGTGGGTCATGAAGACGAGCGGCACGACGTGTTCCCCGACGCTGGAGCGCTGGATGACCTGCTCCATGCTGATGCCCTCGCGGGCCATGCAGCCGGCCAGATCGCGCAGAACGCCGGGCGTGTCCGGCACCATGACGCGCACGTAGTACTTGGCGAGGCAGTCGTCCGGCGGGACGATGGCTGCCCGGGGAATGTTCTCGTCGGCAAAGCCCGTGTTGTTGGGGCGCGCGTCCCTGGCGACAGCCAGGAGGTCGCCCAGCACCACGCTCGCCGTGGGCAGGGAGCCGGCGCCGCGACCGTGGAAGAAGAGGGAGCCTGCGGACTCGCTCTCCACCCGGACGGCGTTGTAGACGCCACCCACGCGCGCCAAAAGGTAGGTGTGGTGCACGAGCACGGGGTAGACGCCGGCGGCCAGGCGGATGGGCCCCTCGTCGCCCTCGTCGAGGTTGACGCGCTTGACCTCGGCCAAGAGCTTGATGCGGTAGCCGAACTCCCGGGCCATGGCGATGTCGCGGGCGTCCATGCCGCGTATGCCCTGCACGGGCAGCACCGTGTAGGGGTAGTTGACGCCGAAGGCGAGGCGGATGAGGAGGGTGAGCTTGTGGGCCGCGTCCTGGCCGTCGATGTCGAGCGTGGGATCCGCCTCGGCGTAGCCGAGCGCCTGGGCCTGCTTCAAGGCCGTGTCGAAGTCGAGGCCGTTGGTGGACATCTCGGAGAGGATGTAGTTGCTCGTGCCGTTCAGGATGCCCTGCACGGAGACAAGGCGCTGGCCGGCCAGAGGCACGCGCAGGGCCTCGATGATGGGCACGGCGCCGGCGACGGCGGCCTCGTAGCGCAGGATGAGGTTCTTCTCCTTGGCGAGCCTGAGCAGGTCGATGCCCTCTTCGGCCAGCAGCGCCTTGTTGGCGGTCACGACGTGCTTGCCGTTTCTGAGCGCCCCCTCGATGAGGCTCCGGGCCGCATCGATGCCGCCCATGAGCTCCACCACGACGTCGATGTCGGGATTGTCCACGAGCTCGGCCGGATTGGCCGTCACATGGCAGCTGTCCGGCAGCTCCACGCTGCGCGGCTTGTTGACGCTGCGCACCAGGGCGCAGACCAGCTCGATGCTCCGTCCGGTGCGGCGGCGGATAAGCGTTGCATTCTTCTCCAGCAGCTCCACAAGGCCGCCGCCAACCGTTCCCAAGCCAGCAAGCCCGATGCGCAGGGGCTTGTCCGTGTTCGCCAAATCAGGCATACCGCACGCTCCCAAAGCCGGCGCCGGGAGCATGTGCAGGCCGGCTCGGCCGTGTCCGAGGTGACATCTGGAGCGCACCCGGGACCGTCCCGGCCGACTCCAAAACGACAGGAACTATTCCTATACCTGTTTGCCGGACGTAAATCTAGACGTACGCTACGACCTTCCTCAAAAAAAGCCTGCAAATGCGCACGGTTGTCGGCAGGCACAGCAGACCTCCCCACGTGCCCTGAATTGCGCCCCGCAGGGCTCTCGGGTATTGTCCCGCCATCCAAAAAACCCTCTTGCACGGCCCTGCGCCCGGAGCTCACATGGAAGACCATATCCGCTTCAACGAAAAGGACGCCGTCCTCGACCTGCTCGACCAGCGCAAGCTGCCGGGCGTGGAGGAGCGCTTCCCCTGCCGAACCACCGACGACGTCATCTACGCCCTGCAGACCATGGTCGTGCGCGGCGCGCCTGCCATCGGCGTTTCCGCGGCCTTTGGCTGCGCTGTGGCTCTTGCCGAGTCCAGGGGCAAGGACTGGCGGAAGATCCTGCCGGAGAAGATGGAGGCCATACGCCAGGCCCGTCCCACGGCCGTCAACCTGGCCTGGGCCGTGGACCGCATGGCCGCGCTCTGGAAGGCCAACGCCGGCCTCGGCTGCGACGATCTGCTTGCCTGCTTCATCGCCGAAGCCAAGCGGCTCCAGCAGGCGGACATCGACTCCTGCAAGGCCATAGGGCGCTTCGGCCTGCCCTGCGTGCACGACAACGACACCATCCTGACCCACTGCAACGCCGGCGCCCTCGCCACGGCCGGCTACGGCACGGCCCTCGGCGTCGTCAGGGCAGCCTTCGAGCACTACCAGGGCATCAAGGTCATCGCCGACGAGACCCGCCCCTTCCTGCAGGGGGCGAGGCTCACCGCCTGGGAGCTCGCCAAGGACGGCATCCCGGTGACGGTCGCCTGCGACAACGCCTGCGCCCTGCTCATGAGCAGGGGCCTCGTCCAGTGCGTGGTGGTCGGCGCAGACCGCATTGCGGCCAACGGCGACGCTGCCAACAAGATAGGCACCTTTGGCGTGGCGCTGCTGGCCAGGCACTTCGGCATCCCCTTCTACGTGGCAGCCCCCGTCTCCACCATCGATCCCGCAACGCCCACGGGCGCATCCATTCCCATTGAAGAGCGCACGCCTCTAGAAGTCACGACCATAGGATCGACGCAGGTCACCCCGGACGGCGTGCCTGTCTACAACTTCGCCTTCGACGTCACGCCGGCAGAGCTCATTGCCGGCATCATCACCGACAGGGGCCTGCTCAAGGCGCCCTACGCCGAGGCCATCAAGGCCCTCTTCTAGATCCTGTCCTTTCGAGGAGTCGATCCATGCTCATGCAGCTTTTCGCCGGCAGCGCCGGCCCTGCCCAGGACGGCGCCCTGCAGGCCTCCTTCGATGCCTGGAGCGTCCAGGACGGCCAGATCTCCATTCCCCGGGAAACCGCCTCCCGCCTGCTTCAGATCCGCGCCGAGCATGCTGCCTTCGTCTTCGATCTCGGCAAGGCGCAGGCAGGCAGGCTTCCCCTCTGCGATGCGCTGAAGCAGGGCTCCGCCCTCTCCATGTGGTGGTGCTCCCTGCTCTACGAGCGCCACCCCAAGGTGACGCCCATGCTCTACGAGGTCTACCGCCTGCGCGCCGTGGAGCTCGCCATGCTCGAGCGCGGGTGCACGGCCCTGGCGGCGCGCGGACTCTCCCGGCCTGCCTGCCAGGCCCTGGCAGCCATGTGCCGCCGGCGCGGCTGGTCCTTCGAAGCCATTGAGCAGGCAGACGCCAGCGCCGGCAAGAGCCGGCTGCGCAAGACCTACGAAAAGACGCCCGCCCCCCTGCGGACCCTTGCCCGCTTCGGCTGGTGGCTGTGGAAGGTGCGCCGGCACATCGGAGGGCCCGTCACGCTTTCCCCATCCAGCCAGCCCACGGGAACCATAGCCACCTACTTTCCCAACATCGACGCGAAGCTGGCCGGCGAGGGCATCTTCCGCTCCCGCTACTGGGAGTCCCTGCACGATGCGCTGGCAGAAGAGGCAGGAGCAGGCCAGCCTCCCGCCGTGCGCTGGCTCTTCGTGCACTTCCCCTCGCCCCAGGGCTCGCTTGCCCAATGCCGGCAGTGGATTGACGGCTTTCGCCACGCCCGCAAAAGCGGCGTCTCCTTCAACTACCTGGAGGAATTCCTCTCGGCCAAGGACATTCTGCAGGGCTGGCTGCGCTACGCCCGCCTCGCCCTGGCAAGCCTTGCGGCCGAGCGGGCCGTGCGCGGGCGCTTCCGCCTGCCATCCTCCGAACTCGACCTCTGGCCCCTGCTGCAGGCCGACTTCGCCGAGTCCTTCCGCGGCTGGCGCTGCCTTGAACGCGTGCTCCAGCAGAAGGGCATCGAAAACTACGTCGGCCAGGCAGGCGCCCAGCGCTGGTGGACCTTCCCCCTGGAGAACTGCCCCTGGGAGCGCATGCTCACCCACGCCGTGCACGAGCGCCATGCAGGCCCGGTGCTGGGCGCCCAGCACTCCACCATACGACCCACGGATTTCCGCTACTTCGACGACCCGAGGACCTGGTCGGATCCCGAAACTCTGCCCTTCCAGCCGGACTGCGTTGCCGGCAACGGCGAGAGCGCCTGCTCCCAGTGGCGGGCAGCCGGCGTGCCCGAGCACCGCCTCGGCCAGATCGAGGCCCTGCGCTACCTCTATCTGGCAGGCCAAAAGAAGGCCAGGCTGGACGGCCGGCCCCGCCAGCTGCTGGTGGTGACCAGCTTCTTCAGGGACGAGACCGAGGCCCATCTGCAGCTCCTTGCCCAAGCCGAGGAGCAGGGCCTGCTTGCGGACTTCGAGGTCACGGTGAAGCCGCACCCCTACCTGCCCGTGGAGGCGCGCCTGCGCGAGCTCCTGGGCGAGAAGGCGGAGCGCTTCGCCTTCTCGACCGTGCCCGTGGCCGAGGCGCTGGCCTCCAGCCCCCTCGTCTGGGCCTCCAACTCCACCACTGTGGCCCTCGAGGCTGCCGTCAAGGGCCTGCCCGTCATGGTCATGCAGCCATCAAACGACTTCGATCTCTGCCCTCTGCAGGACGTGCCTGGACTTCCCCGCACAAGCTCGCTGCAGGATCTCAAGGAAGCGCTGGCATCTGCCGCTCCGCTGGAGCTTGATCCCAACTATCTGCGCCTCGACACGAGCCTTGCCCGCTGGCGGGACATGCTGGGGCTGAAGCAGGCATAGCGCCTGCAGGAAGGAGCTACCCATGATAGGCGCCATCATCGGCGACATGGCTGGCTGCAGGTTCGAGCGCCATGCCCACCAGCCAGGCCTCGATCCCCTCGACTTTCCCCTCTTTTCCGAGCGCACCAGCTTCACGGACGACACGGTGCTCTCCTTTGCCGTGAGCGAGGCCCTCATGGAGAGCAAGGGCGATGCGCAGCGCATGCGCGATGCCTGCAGCCGGCGCTTCAAGGCCTTCGCCTGCAGGTATCCACGGGCTGGCTACGGCCGGCGCTTCCGGGAGTGGGCCTTCAGCAAGGACACCACGCCCTTCGGCAGCTTCGGCAACGGATCTGCCATGCGCGTCTCGCCCGTGGGCTGGAGCTTCGGGACGCTGGAGGAGACGGAGCGCATGGCCAGGGCCTCGGCCGAGCCGACCCACAACCATCCCGAGGGCGTCAAGGGCGCCTGCAGCGTGGCGGCCGCCATCTTCCTTGCCCGCCAGGGGCAATGCCCAGAGGAGATACGCGACCATATCCAGCGCGCCTACGGCTACGATCTGTCCCAGCACATCCCAGAGATAGGCAATACGGGCTTCGACTCGACCTGCCAAGGATCGGTTCCGCAGGCCATCGTCTGCGCCCTTGAAACGGCAAGCGTCGAGGATGCCGTCCGCTCTGCCATACTCCTGCGCGGCGACGCGGACACCCAGGGCGCCATTGCCGGAAGCATCGCCGAAGCCCTGTGGGGCGTGCCGGAGGATCTGAAGAACGAGGCGGAAGCGCGGCTCGACGGCTATCTGCGGGACTGCCTCCAGCGCTGGCGCAGCTGGCTTGCTGGACGCAGGGCCTAGGCGGCGCAGTCTTTTTCCGCATTTTTTCGCTAAACTTCCACCGCACGGAAAGCGCCAGAGCTCTCATGGAACCAGTCCCGGAGGAGGCTTCTGCCCCCGGGACAGATGGCATTTACCCAAGCCCAAGGAGGTTCCCATGATAGGCGCGATCATCGGCGACATGGCAGGTTCCCGTTTCGAGCACCATCCCCACCGGGCGGGCATCGACCCCCTCGGCTTTCCCCTCTTCACCGGAGAGTCCCGCTTCACCGACGACACGGTCATGAGCATTGCCGTGAGCCAAGCCCTCATGGACGCAGCAGGCGATCCGGACAGACTGAGCGAAGCCTGCGCCCTGCGCTTCAAGGAGTACGGGCGCCGGTACCCCGCTGCCGGCTACGGCGGCCGCTTCAGGCAGTGGCTCGCCAGCGACGACATGCGCCCCCTCGGCAGCTTTGGCAACGGCTCGGCCATGCGCGTCTCGCCCGTGGGCTGGAGTTGCGGGACGCTAGAGGAGGCGGAGCGCATGGCCAAGGCCTCGGCCGATGCGACCCACAACCATCCCGAGGGCGTCAAGGGCGCCTGCAGCGTGGCTGCGGCCATCTTCCTCGCCCGCCAGGGCCAGAGCCAGAAGGAAATCCGCCGCTACCTCCAGCGCGCCTACGGCTACGACCTGGACAAGAGCCTAGACGAGATAGGCAATACCGGCTTCGACGTCACCTGCCAGGGCTCGGTGCCGCAGGCCATCGTCTGCGCCCTCGAAACCTCGAGCGTCGAAGAGGCCGTGAGGTCCGCCATACTCCTGCGCGGCGATGCAGACACGCAGGGGGCCATAGCCGGAAGCATCGCTGAAGCCCTGTGGGGCGTGCCGGAGGATCTGTTCGCCGAGGCGGCGAGGCGACTTGACCGCTTCCTGCTCGACGGCCTCGGACGATGGCTCGCCTGGCTTGGCGAAGGCCAGCACAGCCTCGCGCAGTAAGGCAGGAAAGGCCGGCGAAAACGCACAGACCCGGCAGCGACATCCTGTCCTTGCCCCCGCTTCTGCTGTCCTTGCCTCGAGCCCTGGCCTGCCTGCGTCACCGGACGCTAGCCCGAGACCTTCTCTTTCCCTCCCGGAGGACAGGCTGCGGACGAACAGCAGCCTCTTGAGACTATTGAAGCCTCTTCGTTTCACATCGCGACCCGAAGACCGTGGCGAATCTGTCCAAACGAAAGCACCCGCTTGAAATCACATGACGAACTAGCTATACAATATTCAAGCACTTACGGAATTTCAAAGCTGAAGCGTCTAACACGAAATTTCGCTCTGCAACTGGAGGCTTCACCATGAAAAAATTACTTTTAGCAACTTTTTTTGCGACAATCCTGTCTGCCTCTGCGACAGACGCCACTCCTCTGAGGATCTACTGTGGAGCCGGCATGACGAAGCCTTTCAGCGAAATCAGCGCAGCCTAGGACAAAATCAGAGGAGAAGCTCCAGAGGTCATGTATGCCAATGCCGGCCAACTGCAGGCTCAAATCAAGAATTCTGGCAAGGGAGATCTGTTATCGCTGGAGCCGTAGAAGAGCTGTAGCCAGTTGAGCAATTCGTGACGGCCAAGCAGCTACTTGTCAAGCATATTCCCGTGCTTGCTGTCAGGCAGGGCAATCCCAAGAAGCGGAAGGCTTCTGTCCGTTCGGAACGCTGACCGCCTCTATGAGCCTGACGGCTCCGCAGCGGATGCTTTTCTCGCATTCCGCTCAACGTGATGATGGCGCCGTCGCCGGCATGCCCGTCGTCAGGCTCGGGCACGCCCCCGCCGGATAGGCGCCACTCCCTCGCTTTTCCCTCTTCGATACCTGACGGCTTCCTGCGCGGACGTCTCCCGCACCGTCACTCCTGGCTTGGCGACGGCCAGACCGGCTTGCCGCAACACAGGCCAGCAGCGCGGCTCCGCCACCTCCGCATGAACGCCGACGCGCCCGCAGGGCACTGAAGCCATGCGGGCGCGACAGGAGAGGCGTCTGGAGAAAGAGGTGGAGAGGCCTAGCTAGAAGCTGTACTTGAACATGCAGGACACGCGGTAGTTGTCGCGGTAGACGTTGGAATGCCTTCCCTCGCCCCAGGTGTCCTTGTCCAGGTTCAGGCGCACGTAGGCGCCCTCAAGCTGGAAGGTCAGATTCTCGTATATCTTGTAGGTGTTCACGAGGTTGACTTCCCAGGCGTTGTCCTTGGTGGTGAGATAGGCCATGGGGCCGTCGGCGCGGTTCGGCCAGTTCATGCCGATGCGCCCGGGCATGTCGCTGCTGTTGGTGCCGAGGTAGAAGCCGACGCGGACGAGGTGAGTCAGGTCGGGAACAAAGGAGATCTTGTCGATCTGGGCGATGACGCCCGCCGTGCCGCCGGGGTTGTGGCCGAGCACCTTCCAGGTCTGCTCGTCGAAGCAGGGATCGCCGAAGCCGAGGGAGCTGACGGCCCAGGGAGTGTTGAACTGCGGCAGGCGCTCGGACCCGTTGTAGGGATTGTCGTCGTCGCCGGAACCGTACCAGGCGATGATGCCGGGGACGCCCCAGTCGGCCTTGTAGTCGAGGCGGGCGCCAGCGTACCAGCCCTGGCGCTTCATCTGCAGGGTGCGACCCTTGTCGCCGAAGCCGCCGTAGTTCTTGATTTCGCCAAGGTACACGGATCCAAAGGCGCCTTCGACGCCAAGACGCAGGGTGCCCGTCAGATCGAACTGGCCCACGAGGCCGGCCCAGAAGCCGTTGCCCCAGTCGCGGTCGAGCTTGTGGAGTTCATTGCCCTGCAGCCAAGTGTAGCCGCGGTTGCCACCTGTGGGCACGCCACCGCCGAGGACGGGGGTGAGTCCGCCACGGGGGGCGACAATGCCGGTGTCGCCCATGGCCGCCGTGACGCCGGTCATGCTGTACTTGCCGATGAGCGAGTACATAGCATAGGGCTCGAGCTTCCAGCCGTCGCCGCGGAAGGGGAGCATGAGGGCAAAGCAGTCCAGGTTGTCGAGCCACCGGGTCTTCGAATCGGCGACGTTGGTGTACTCCTGGGCGGAGTTGTCGTTGTAGGGCCTGGCCCAGAAGAAGGTGAGATCGCTCTGCACGCTCTCGCCCTTGAAGAGGGGCGAGGAGACGGAGACACCCGCCATTTCCTTGCCGAAGATGGGGCCAAAGCCGTACTTGGAGAGCACGCCGGGCAGCATGAGCGTCTGCAGGCCCATGCGAACCTTGGCGTCGGTCTGGGGAACCATCCAGTCAATGTAGGCGAAGCGGACCTGGACAATCTTGCCGTCAGCGCCGAGGGCGCCGCCGTTAGCGGCCTTGCCCCACTCGGTGCGACCGATTTCGAACTCGATCGTGCCGGAGAGCGACTCGCTGGCCCTGGCCTGCAACTGGGTGCGGAATCGCTGGATGGCATCGAAGCTGTCGGAGCCCTTGTAGCCACGGGGAACGACGTTGGAGTGCTCGAAGCCGACAACCCAGGCGCCGGAGATCTTGTAGTCTATGGACTGCGCTGGGGAGGCAGAGAGGGCGGAGCACAGCAGGGCGCCCGCCAGGGTGGCCAGTACTTTCTTTCCTGAAATGTGCATGAAATCCTCCGAAGAAGCGGTTTTGAGTCCCGCCAGACCCGCCTCTGCCAAGGATTTGTGGAAATGCTTCTGCCATGGATCCGGCATCTGCGCCTATAGCCCAGGCTAGTTCTCAAAAAAAAGCTTTTTCCGTTTCCTTTTACGCATGGCTCACCGACTGCCCCGGCCCGCGCTCTTTGCCTCTGTGTCCGATGTTTGCTACTGGTTTCACAAGCTGTCCGAGAGCGTGCCCCGCGAGGGCCGCGGCGACGGGAGGTGCACATGTCCCACTCAGCCGGAACCGGCCTTTTGAAGGCATCGGCCCTTGCCCAGCGCAAGGCGGAATACGAAGCCATCCTGCGATCCATCGGCACCGAGCACGTCCTGCGCAAGGGAGAGATCCTGCGCACGGGCAACATCTGCTACCTGCTCAAGGGGCTGTGCATCTTAAGCTTCTACGACCACTGCGGGAACGAGACGACGCTCATCTACTTCGAGCCGGGGAGGCTCTTCAACTTCATGCCCAAGCTCGTCAAGATCTACCCTCTCCAGCCCAAGACGGTCCGCAGGCAACTGCCCATCGACGCCTTTGCCGTGCGCGCCAAGGAGGACTGCCTCTTTCTGTTCATCGACCACAACGTCTTCGAGCGCGAGCTGGCAAAGAGCCTCCCCCTGCACTCGCTCCTCGTGCAGTCGCTGACCGAAAACTGCGAGAACCTCATCTCCCATGCCGGCAACTCGCCCCTGCTGCCCGCCCCCCAGCGCATCTGCCGGCTGCTGGCGGAGATGATGGCGGAAGAGCCTCCGCATGCCGTTCCCTCCTACTTGAGCTACAGCGAAATCTCTCTGCACCTGGCCATCCATCCCATCACGGTCGCCAAGATATTCAAGGCGCTGAAGGAGGACGGCATCACGGAGAGGAAGGGCAGAACGCTGACAGTGGCCGATCCAGAACGCCTGTGCGCCATAGCCCGCGGCATGGAGGACTTCGAGTACAAGCGTTCCTAGCCTGCCGGACAGGCTTTCTGGCCCTCTGGCCACGCCGGGACGGCTCTCCGTAGCCTAGACTAATACCGGACCCTGGCTCCCTGCTGTAGAGCTGTGGCAGATGCGGGGCGCCGGCTGGCGGCGCCCTGCCAAAACGACAGGAGTCCAGCGTGAACAGTCACGGCAAGGAAGCCAGGGAGGACGTGGCGGCGCGCAGGCAGGCCTGCGAGGCTCTGCTGCGGCGCATCGGAAAGGAAGAGCGCCTTGCCAAGGGCGCGCTTCTGCTCACGGACCACATCTACTATCTTTTGGAAGGCCTCTGCGCGCTGATCCACTTCGGCCCGCTCGGCGAGGAGAGCTCCCTTATCTACTTTGAAGCGGGACGGATGCTGAATTTCCTGCCCAAGCTCTCCCGGATCTACCCCATGCAGCCAAAGACCCTGCGCCGCAGGCAGCCCCGCGACACCTTCGCCGTGCGCGCCAAGTCGGCCTGCCGGCTTGTGCGCATCGACCACGACGTCTTCCTGCGCGAGCTTGAGCAAAGCGCCCTCCTGCACAGCCTGCTTGAGCAGTCGCTGATGGAAAACTGCCTCAACCTCCTGGCCAGAGCCGGCAACTCGCCCCTGCTGCCCGCCCCCCAGCGCATCTGCCGGTTGCTGGCAGAACTCATGCCGGAACGTGCGCCCTACAGGCTGCCCCGGTACATGAGCTACGCCGAAATGGCCGTGCACCTTTCCATCCATCCCGTCACGGTGGCCAGAATCTTTCAGGCCCTCAAGGCCGAAGGCATAGCCTGGCGGGATGGCGGAGCGATCTGCGTCTTCGATCCGGAGCGCCTGCGCCGCATGGCCTGCGGGGAGGAGGCGCTTGCCTACAAGCGCGCCGCGTCCGGATCAGAAAAAAATGAGAAAAAAAGCGCACGTTAGTCCAGGCTAATACTGCCGCCTGCAGGCTTTCTGTACACAGGAGCCATCAAGAGTCCCCGTCAGACCCGCAAGCCCCATTCCCCTGAGGAGAGTATCAGAATGGAACAAGCTCGCGAAAAAACCTCGGTCATGCCCCTCGTGCACACGCTCATCGGCCTGGCCATCATGTTCTCGGGACACTTTCTGCCCTGCCTGTCCCTAGTGGCCCCTGCAGACCAGAAGCTGCTCGGCCTCGGCTTCCCGCAGGTTGACGGGGGCGTTCTGCTCAGCGTCACCCACACGGGCATGGTCGTCTCCATGATCTTCTTCGGCGTCATCTACCTGTGGACCTTCGTCGACACCATCTGGCCGGGCCTGCTCGGCATCGTCGCCCTCATCTTCAGCGGCTTCGCGCCGGCACCCAAGGTCCTGCAGATGTTCCTCGGCAATCCCATGGTCGTCATGATCTTCTTCCTGCTGATTCTGGCGGCGGCCATCGTCTACAGCAACCTTGCCGAGTGGATAGCCCGCTACCTCATGAGCCGGGAGTTCATCAACGGCAGGCCATGGATCTTCACGGCCACCATCCTGCTCACGACCTACCTCGTGGCCTTCCTCGACCAGCCGACGGCGTGCTTCCTCATGTGGCCCGTGCTCTTCTCTATCTTCAAAGCCGCAGGCTTCAAGAAGGGCGACACCTACGTCTCGGTCATGACGGTCTACATCGCCATCATGGCCCTGCTCTCCTTCGCCTCCGACCCCTTCAAGGGCGGCGCCTTCTATCTGCTCTCCAACCTGCACAGCCTGGCCGCCAACGACGCGGCCCTCCACGCCCCCGAGCTCAACACAGCCGTCTACCTGCTCTTCGGCCTCGCCATCTCCCTGTGCAGCATCGCGATCCTTATGCTCATGATGCGCTTCGTCTTCCGCGTGGACGTTGCTCCGCTGGCAAAGCTCGACCCCTCGGTGCTCAACAAGGAGCCGCTCCCGCCCATGAACGCCATGCAGAAGCTCGTGCTCTTCGACTTCCTGCTCTACGCCACCTGGCTGCTCCTGCCCGCCGTCATCGGCAAGGGCAACGTGGTCGGCGCCTTCATGGCCAAGCACCATATGGCCGGATCCCTGCTCGCCGTGCTCCTGCTCACCGTGGTTTTCGTCAAGCGCAAGCCCGTGGTCGACATCACCGTGTCCAACAGGGCCTACCCCTGGCGCGTCTTCCTGCTCATCGCCGTCGCCATGCTGCTCGGCGGCGTCATGACAGGCAAGGGCACCAACGTCTCCCTCTTCATGGAGTACGGCCTGCGCGATCTGCTCGGCGGCATGCACTACATCACCTTCACCATCGCCGTCTGCCTCATCGGCATCGTCTTCACCAACTTCTGCAACTCGGTTGTGCTGGGCCTGGTGCTCACCCCGGTGCTCATCTCCGTGGCCAACGCCTTCGGCATGGGCGGCGGCCCCATGATGGCCTGCTTCATCTACGCCGTGCTCATCGCGGCCTGCACGCCGGCAGCCTCGCCCTTCGCGGCCCTGCTCTTCGGCAACACCGAGTGGGTCGATCAGAGCCTCATCATCCGCTACAGCGTCATTGCCTCCCTGTGCATCTTCCTCGTGGTGTGCACCGTCGGCCTCCCGCTTGCCATGATGCTCTTCTAGCCCGCAACCAGCCATCTTTCACAGCGCACCCAACTTTCATCCTTCCTTCCGAGGTACCAGCATGGACAGCAACAAGTACGACATCGTCATCGTCGGCGCCGGCCCCTCCGGCCTCACCGCCTCCGTCTACGCCGTCAGGGCCAACATGAAGACCCTGCTGCTCGACAAGCTCTCCCCCGGCGGCCAGATCATCAACACCAACGAGATTGCCAACTACCTTGGCGTGGGCACCATCAACGGCGCCCAGCTCGCCATCCAGATGTTCGAGCAGTCCCAGGCCGCCGGCGCCGAATTCGACTACAAGACCGTGACCGCCATCGAGGATCACGGCGACACCAAGGTCGTGGTCTGCGAAGAGGACGGGGCCCGCATCGAGTGCCATGCCGTCATTGTTGCCACCGGCACCCGCCCCCGCCGCCTCGGCGTGCCCGGCGAGGACAATTTCGCCGGCTCCGGCATCAGCTGGTGCGCCATCTGCGACGGCGCCCAGTACGAGGGCAAGGACGTGGTCGTCATCGGCGGCGGCAACTCTGCCGTCGAGGAGTCCATCTACCTCGCCGGCATCGTCAACAAGCTCACCGTCGTCACCATGTTCGACCTCACCGCCGACCCCTCGGCCTGCGACAAGCTGCGCGCCATGCCCAACGTCACTGTCTACCCCTACCAGGACATCCTCGAGTTCCTGGGCGAGGATAAGCTCGAAGGCGTGCGCTTCAAGTCCACCAAGGAGGACGCCACCGAGCGCACCGTGAAGTGCGACGGCGTCTTCGAGTACATCGGCCTGCAGCCCACCGCCGGCTTCTGCGAGAGCCTCGGCATTCTGGACCGCGGCTTCATCAAGACCGACGCCCAGATGCGCACCTCCATGCCCGGCGTCTTCGCCTGCGGCGACATCATCGTCAAGCAGCTGCGCCAGGTCGCCACCGCCTGCGGCGACGGTGCCGTCGCGGCCCACAACGCGGCCGCCTACGTCGAATCTCTGCGCAAGTAGTGCACAGCATATTTCCCTTCACTCCAAGGAGACCCCGCCATGATCACCGAAGTCAACACCGCCCAGTACGATGCCCTCGACAAGAAGGGCCCCATGCTCGTCGAATTCTACTCCAAGACCTGCGGTCCCTGCAAAATGCTCGGCTTTGTCCTCAAGGACGTGGACAAGAACGACCCGGACTTCCGCATCTACCAGGTCGAGTTCAACGAGAACAAGGAGCTCAAGGACCGCTGCGGCGTGAAGGGCTTCCCCACCCTGCTCTTCATGAAGGACGGCCAGGAGGTCTCCCGTCTCGAGGGCCTCAAGCAGAAGCCCGTCATTCTCAAGGAAATCGAAAAGATCAAAGCCTAAGACACAAGGAAACATACAGGAGAACACAGCCATGGCAAACCGCGTCGAACACGTCCGCTACGACCACCTGATCACCCGCCAGAACCGCGCCGAGAAGGAGTTCCTGGCCCGCCTCGAAAACGAGAAGCCCCGCCTCGACAACGCCATCGTCGTCGTCAACCCCTACCTCATCAACCCCCTGGCGGCCATGATACTCTTCAAGAGCGACAAGCCCGCCAAGGCCGTCCTCACCGTCCATGGCAAGCGCAACGACCGCGAGGACATCGTCCACGAGTTCCCCGAAGCCACGTCCCACGCCCTGCCCGTGCTCGGCCTCTACGAGGGCATGCAGACCCGCGTCACCGTCGCCCTCTCCACCGGCGAATCCCAGGACTTCCTGATCCAGAGCCAGCCCCTGCCCAAGGGCATCTGCCGCTGCCGCAACGTCGCCACTTCCCTCGACTACTTTGGCACCAACTGGATGTTCCTCAGCCCTGCCGGCAAGAACCTGCCCACCGCCTTCGACTACAGGGGCGACATCCGCTGGATACTCACCGAGAACACCATGTTCGACATCAAGCGCGTGAAGAACGGCAACATCATCACCGGCTCCTCCCGCTTCTGCCACATGCCCTACAACTCCACGGGCCTCATCGAGCTCAATCTGCTCGGCAAGATCTACAAAGAATACCGCATGCCCGGCTGCTACCACCACGACCACTTCGAGATGCCCGACGGCAATCTTCTGGTCTGCACCCAGGACTTCTCCCGCGACACCGTCGAGGACATGCTCGTCCTCCTCGACCGCGAGACCGGCGAAGTGCTGCGCAGCTGGGACTACAGGAACATGCTGCCCCAGGACGTGGCCGGCTCCGGCTCCCAGGACCACCACGACTGGTTCCACAACAACGCCGTATGGTGGAACGAGAAGGACAATTCCGTCACCATCTCCGGTCGCCACCAGGACGCCGTGGTGAACTTCGACTACGAAACGGGCAAGGTGAACTGGATTGTCGGCGATCCCGAAGGCTGGCCTGAAGACATGCAGAAGTACTTCTTCAAGCCTGTGGGCGATCTCTCCAAGTTCGACTGGCAGTACGAGCAGCATGCCTGCGTCATCTGCCCCGACGGCGACGTCATGTGCTTCGACAACGGCCACTGGCGCTCCAAGAACAAGGAGAAGTACCTCAAGAACAGGGACAACTTCTCCCGTGGCGTGCGCTACCGCATCGACACCAAGAAGATGGAGATCGAGCAGGTCTGGCAGTACGGCAAGGAGCTTGGCCAGGACTTCTTCTCGCCCTACATCTGCAACGTCGAATACTACGGCGAAGGCCACTACCTGGTCCACTCCGGCGGCATAGGCTGGGACCACGGCTGGGCCTCGGAGAAGCTCGGCGCCTACATCAAGCTCGGCGACGAGGGCTACGACATCAACTCCAAGACCGTTGAGCTCAAGGACGACGTGGTCATGTACTACCTCGAGGTGGACGGCAACTTCTACCGCGCCGAGAAGCTCACCCCATACCATGACGGCGACAACGCCCCCTTCGGCGACGGCAAGCTCCTTGGCCAGCTCGAGGTGACCCCCGACTTCGGCACCATTCCGGATCTCGAGGAGACCTCCGAAGTCGTGGACGCCTGGAACCAGATCCGCATCGAAGAGGACGAAGACCGCCTGGTCTTCCACGGCCGCTTCCAGCGCGGCCAGCTCGCCATGGTCATCATGGACAACGGCAGCGAGAAGAAGGGCTACTTCATCAATACCGCGGCCGTGAGCTACCTTGCCATGTGCTCCGGCGCCTTCCTTGAGGACGACGACCGCGTCATCAAGATGAACATCAGCAAGAGCAGCCTGCCCGCCGGCAAGTGCGAGGTGAAGGTGCTCGTGGAAGACAGGATCTTCCAGACCGGCGTCGTCATCTGCAACTAGCCTTCCCCTTCCCTTTCCTCATACGCTATTCCACATTCTCCCTTAGCTTGAAGCGCCCCGCCCCGTCTCCGGGACGGGGCGCTTTCTGCCCTTAAGGAGGCAGGCATGGCTTTCGTTTCCTATCCCGGCTTCGCCGTTCCTGAAGGGGTGCGACACGCTCCTCTCGCCCGGCGCACCGTCCGGCCGCATCCGGACGTGCTGGCCTTCGTGGGCTACAGCTCCTCCATCTTCTCGGCCATCAGGACGCCGCACGGCTATTATCTGGTCGATGCCGGCGACGACGTGCCGGGCGTGCGGGACGCGCTTGCCGAAATCAGACGCTTTGCGCCAGGCACCCTTCAGGGCATCTTCCTGACCCACAGCCACCCCGACCACCGGGGCGGAGGGAGCATCTTCCTCGAGGAGGCCAGAGGACGGGAGATCCCCGTTTGGGCTCACCATGCCTTCGGGAGCGAAATGCAGGACGGCCGGGGCCTCGAGCGGATTCTGCAGACACGGGCAGGCCGGCAGTTCGGAGCTGGCATCCCCGATGCCGAGTACACGTCCAACTCCCTGCTTCCGCACTTTCCAGGAGGCTTTGCCGGCCCCCTGCTGCAACCGAACCGCCAGATCTTCGAAGGCAGGACGCGTCTCTACGCCGACGATCTCGCCGTGGATCTGCTGACCGTTCCCACGGAGACCGGCGACCACATGGAAGTCTTTCTGCCCGAGAGCCGGGTGCTCTTCTCGGGCGACGCCGTCTACGGCGCCCTCCCCAACCTCTATCCCCTGCGCGGAGGATGCTGGCGCCAGGCTGAACGCTGGACGCAGGGCATACGGCGCCTGCTGGAGCTCGATCCCGAGGCCGCCGTGTGCGGACACAACCTGGTGCTACAGGGCCGGCAGGCGGTGCGCCAGGCCTTCGAGCGCTGCGCCAACGCCATCGAATGCATCGTGGCCGAAACGCTCAAGGGCATGGACGAGGGGCTGGGACCGGACGAGCTCGCCTGCCGGGTGCGCCTGCCCGAGGAGCTTGCGCGCGACCCCAATCTTGGCGAATTCTACGGCGCCGTGCCCTTTATCGTGCGCGAAATCTACGTAGCCAAAATGGGCTGGTTCGACGGCAATGCGACGAACGTCGTTCCTTTGGATCCCTGGGAGGAGGCGGAGCGCCTGGCCAGGCTTGCGGGTGGCGCGGCGGCTCTGGCCGCGCAGGCGCAGAGCGCGCTTGCCGAAGGCGACTGGCGCTGGACCTGCCGGCTCTGCGACTGGCTCCTGCGCCTTGGTCCCGAGCATGCCGCGACAGCCCGCGGCATGAAGGCCGAGGCGCTGGAGGCGCTCTCGCAGGAAATCCTGCCCATGGCGGGACGCAACTGGCTCAAGTCCTCTGCCATGGCATTGCGGGAGGAAGGGCAGGAGGATGCCGGGCAGTAGACCGGCTCGCCCGCCTCAGCATCAAGCTCTCCCGCTTGGCCTGAAGGCAGAGCAGGGGACACTGCCTGTCGCCGCAGAGGCGGGCGCCAGCCTTTTGCGGCAGCCGGTCCCGTCCGCAAGGTTCTGGCGCCCGAGCCTGTCCTGAAGCGATGCCGGGAGCGCCTGTTGCCTGCCGCCAGAAAGCCAGATAGCATGCTCCAAGTCCAGACAACACATGACGACAGGAGCACAGCCATGCTCAGCCCGCGCATTCTTATTGGCGGAGAATCCTTTCGGGAACTTCGCGAAGGGAACTACGCCTATATCGACAAGACAGCGCTCTTGGAGGATCTCCTCGGCCAGGACAGGCCCAAGGTAGCCTTGATTACGCGCCCGCGTCGCTTTGGCAAGACCCTGACAATGAGCATGCTGCATGAGTTTTTCGATATCCAGAGAAACAGCAACAATATTTTCAATGGATTGGCTATTGCTGAAAATACAGATTTCTGTGCGACATGGATGAATAAATTCCCAACCATATTTATATCGTTAAAAGAAATAAAAGGAAGAACATTTTCTCATTCATACGACAAGTTTTTAAGCTATGTTTCAGAAATTTTCTTAGACAACAGCTATCTTCTCCATAGTGAAAAGATCCATAACAGGCACAAAGAAAGAATTCAGTCGTTTATTGATGAAAAAGTAAAGCAAAACGATACTGAAAATTCATTTTTATTTTTGTGCAAAGTTTTAAATAAATATTGGAACAAAAAAGTTATAGTTCTTATTGATGAATACGATGTTCCGCTTTATTATTCAGAGCAAAAGGGCTATTATGATGAAATGATTGATTTTATGCGTCAATTTTTAGGGGCAACATTAAAAGGAAATGACTATTTAGAACTAGCCGTATTAACAGGATGTCTACGAATTGCAAAAGAAAGCATTTTTACAGGGGTTAATAATTTTGAATGTTACGGTGTTTCTGACATAAAAATTTCAGATAAAATTGGATTTACAAGTAGTGATGTTGACTTAATACTAAATGTTAATAAATTAGAGTACAAAAAAAATATTATAAAAGAATGGTATGATGGATATAGGTTTGGCAACACAAGTGAAATGTATTGCCCGTGGGATGTTTTAAGATTTGTTTCAAATCTTAAGTATGATCCAAATGTTTTGCCAGAATCATTTTGGGTTAACAGTAGTTCAAATGATATCATCGAAAAGATGATTAAGCACTCAACAATGAGCATAAGGCAAAAAATTGAAAAATTGGTTTCATTAAAATACATAAATGAAAGAGTCTCAGAATATCTTACATACGATTCTCTTTACACAAATGATGAAAACATTTGGTCAATATTATATTCTACAGGATATTTGACAAAATCTGAAACAGAATCTAAAAATGGAACTACTTCGCTCAAAATACCAAATAAAGAAGTTCTTGAAATTTTTGTACAAACAATAAAGCAGTGGGTTAAAACGGTAATTGATAAAAACATTTCTCATCTTTTAGAAAATTTCTGGAAAGGCGACGAAAAATCTATTGAAAATATTCTGAATACAATTCTGTTGCAAACGATAAGCTACCATGACAACGCCGAAAACTACTATCATGGCTTTGCAACGGCCTTGTTTGTCGGCACCCCGCTTGAGGTGACCAGCAACCGCGAAAGCGGCGACGGCCGTCCCGATGTTGTCGTTGCCGATCCCGACGGCCGGCGAGGCTTCGTGCTTGAACTCAAGCATGCCGAGTCGGAAGACGCCCTGGAAGCTGGCGTCCAGGAGGCGCTCGACCAGATAGCGAAGTTCAGATATCTCGACGGCCTGCCCGCAGGCATGAAGCAGCGCCGCGCCTACGGCATTGCCTTCCATAAGAAGCATTGCGCCGTCAGGCTCTTCCGCTGACGCGCCGCAGGCCGATCTCCAGCGAAAAAGGCCCCCGCTCCGCCTGCAGGCGGAGCGGGGGCCACGACGTTCGAAAAAGGGGGCGGCCGCTATTTCTCGACGAGGCCGAGGCGCGCCACGACGGCCTTGGCGCCTTCGCGGGCGAACTCCATGACTTCCTTGCCCTGCCTCGCCTCCTCGGGGAGGAGGAGTTCAGGCCTGTTGGCAAGCGCGGCATCGGGCTTGATGCCGTAGGCGGGCGGGAAGGCGTTCTCGAAGTACATGCTCTGGAAGCCGGAGAACTTGAGGGCGTGGGCCGTGGAGTCGAGCACGGCGTGCTCATCCTGGCCTATGAGGCCGAGAGCCCTGGCGTTCATGAGGCCGGCTAGGCACTCGCCGCCCTGGGTGCAGGCGATGTGGCCGTGGCGGTTGGCCTGGATCATGGCGTCCATGATCTGCTGCTCCCTCACCTGCACGACCTGGAAGGCCTTGTCGCCGGCTGCCTTGACGAAGCGCTCGGCCAGGGCCTTGACACGCGGGAAGGAGACGGGATTGCCTATCATGGCGGCCTGGGCAACGCTCGGCTGGACCTGGACGGGCTTCCACTCGCGGCTGCCCTCGGGCGCGCTGTAGTAGCGGTAGACGGGGTCGGCGTGCTCGCTTTGGACGCCGAAGATACGGGGCAGAGTCTCCACGATGCCGAGCGCGTGCATCTTGAGGAAGCCGGACATGATGGCCGTGATGTTGCCGGCATTGCCCACGGGCACGAAGATGCACAGCTTCGACACGTCCCAGCCGTACCACTGGGCGACCTCGTAGGCGAAGGACTCCTGGCCCAGGATGCGCCAGGCGTTCTTGGAGTTGAGCAGGGCCACGCGGTACTTCTCGGCGAGGATCTCCACGACCTTCATGCAGTCGTCGAAGACGCCGGGCAGCTCCAGCACCGTGGCGCCGGAGCCGAGGGGCTGGGAAAGCTGCTGCGGGGTGACCTTGCCGTGGGGCAGGAGCACCACGCTCTTGAGCGGGGCGCCGATGTAGGAGGCGTAGAGGGCGGCCGCGGCCGAGGTGTCGCCCGTGGAGGCGCAGACGGTGAGCACCTCGTCCCAGTTCTGGCGGCGGCAGAGCCACTTCAGGTAGCTGAAGGCGCAGGCCATGCCGCGGTCCTTGAAGGAGGCGCTGGGATTCTGGCCGTCGTTCTTGTAGGCGAAGGACACGCCCACCTTGGCGCTGAGGGCGGGAGCAGCCTCGATGACGGGCGTGATGCCCTCCCCGAGGTAGCAGATGTCCTCCTCGTCCAGAATGGGAGCCAAAAGCTCGTAGTAGCGGAACACGCCCCTGAGGGCGTTGGCGCGGGTGGCCGCACGCCTGTCGAAAAGCTCGCGCCAGTACGCGCCGTCGTGCTTTTTCAGCTCGTCGAAGCGCGTGTTCTCCAAAAGCAGAACGTCCCCGCATTCGGGGCATGTGTAGAGCAGGCTGTCGCCCGGATAGTGCCTGCCGCAGCCAAGGCAGCAGTATTCCATTTCGCCTCTGTAGGCAGGAAAGTCGTGGGACATGGGATGTATCTCCTTCAGGATGCAGTAAAGCGGCAGGCGGTTCTGGCCCAGGCTTCTAGGCTTCGGGCTTCTGGTCCTTCTTGAGGAAGGGCTTCTCGGTACCGGCGCGCAGGCGGGCGATGTTTTCCTTATGGCGCCAGGTCACGAGGGCCAGCACGGCGAGGGAGAGCGGAAGCCACTTGAAGAGGCCGAAGGCGCAGAGCAGGACGGGCAGGGCGGCGACGAGGGTGAGGGAGCCGGCGGACACGAAGCGGGTGCGCCAGATGACCAGAAGGCAGACAAGGCCTGCGATGAGCAGGGGCACGAAGGCAAGGGGCAGGAAGACGCCGATGCTGGTGGCGACGGCCTTGCCGCCCTTGAAGCCGAGGAAGCAGGAGAAGACGTGGCCGAGCACGGCGCAGAGGGCGACCAGGGTGACGCCTGCCGCGCCAAGGCCAGCCTGCAGGGCGATCCAGACGGGCAGCGCCCCCTTGAGCACGTCGCAGGCAAGCGTCGCCACGCCCCAGCCGAAGCCGCAGAGGCGGGAGACGTTGGTGGCGCCGGTGTTGCGGCTACCGTCCGTCCTCGGATCGATGCCGCAGAAGCAGCGGGCGATGACTAGGCCCCAGGGGGCCGCGCCCATGAAGTAGGCGGCTGCGGCTATCAGCAGGGTCAGCATTGTCCTTCCTCCTCGCCCGCGCCCTCGGCGGCGCAGGCCTCCAGAATCTGCATTTCGTTGTAGAGCGGGTTGACCTTGCCGATGCGGATCTCCACGGGCATGCCGGGGCAGGTGCGCTCGTCGAAGACTCGCCTTTTCCCGCGCACGAAGATGTCCTGCTCAGGCAGGTTCACGCTGACGAAGAGCTCGTTCTCCTCGGTGACGACGCCCGGCCACCAGATGCGGTCGCCCTGCTGGCGGAAGTAGAGGCACTTCCAGTAGCGAGGGCGGAAGCGCTGTATCTGGCTGGCGCCGTCCAGACTGATGCGCAGGGAGAGCAGCATCTCCTGCAGCTCCTCCTGGCTGAACCGGGGGGCGCCATCCAGGACCTGGGAAAGGAGCTGGGCCTCGTTGACGAGGTCCGCGTAGCGGCGCAGGGGCGAGGTCATGGGCGCGTAGCGGGGCAGCCCCAGGGCCGCATGGGGTCTGGGCTCGGTGTCCAGAATGGAGGGCACGAGGCTGCGCATGATCTTGGAGACTTCCTCAGGACGGCTCCAGACGCCGGCGTACTCCTTTGGCAGGGCCACGTCCTGGGTGCGGTAGAGCATGGGGACGTTCCGTGCCTGCGCCCAACCGGCGCAGGCGGCCGAGGCCAGGATCATCATCTCCGCCACGAGGTTCTGGGCGTCTTTGGCGTTTTCGCCGGGCTTGAGGTCCACGACCGTGTCTTCGCCCTCGCCCGAAAGCACGATCTTGGGCTCCTTGCGCTCGAGCACCACGGCGCCGAGCGCGATGCGGTAGGCGAGCCTTGCCTCGGCAAAGCGCTTTGCCGTCTGGAGCATGCCTTCGTAGGGCAGCGCCGGGCTGTCCGGCGGCGCCGTGCCGTCGAGCACCTTCTGGCAGGCCTCATAGCGCAGGTTGGCGGCAAGGGTCACCGTGCGGCCTTCGATGCGGCACTCCCCGTCCAGGGAGCCGTCGGGCGCGACGTTCTGGGTGACGACGAGGGCGGGGCGCTTCTGGCCGGCAACCAGCGAGAGGGCGTCCGTGCCGATGGACTCCGGCATCATGTGGCTGTCGCCCTCGGGCAGGTAGATGCTCGTGCCGCGGTGCAGCACGGCCCTGTCGAAGCGGCTCCCGAAGGGCCAGGCGCCGCCGGGGCAGGCCAGGGCGAGGGAGAGGGTCGTGCCTCCGTCCGGGCGCTCCGCTATCCAGAAGGCGTCGTCGACGTCCCTCGTCGTCTCGCCGTCGATGCTGACGAAGGGCAGGTCAAGATCCGGATAGTCCAGGGCGCGGGAGGACGCGACGAAGGCGTCGACCTCGTCCTTCAGCTTGCCCCACCAGCCGTCGCCGGGAACGAAGCCGGCGCGGTCGAACCAGAAGTTGTAGTGGCAGGGCACCTTGCCCCAGGCCTCCAGCAGCTGCACGGGCACGTGCGGGACTTCGGGCACGCCCTTGATCAGCATTTTCCAGAGAGCGTCGTCCTCCGTGCTCTCGGGGTCGGCCATGCGCTGGAAGAGCAGGCGCTCGAGCTTTTCCGCCACCTCCTCGCCCGGCCAGCCGGCCTCGCCGGGCCTGGGGAGGGCGCATTTGCGCTGGGCAACGTTCCAGAGGGTGCGCACGAAGGGCACGCCCTCGGCGAGCAGAGCCTCGCGCTCCTTCTGCCTGCGGCGCTCCTCCTCGCGCTGGGCCTGCTGCTCGGCCGTGTAGACCTCGAAGTTCGGAGGCGCAAAGCGAAAGCGGGTCTTGGCACCGAGCAGGGCGTGGGCGTAGCCCGCCACCTCGTCGGGACCGGGATCGGACTCGAAGAGTTCGGCAAACCAGAGCGCGGGCGCAACCGACACCTCCCCCTGGGCCATCTCCCAGAGCTCCTCCACACTGACGGCGCGCGCCACCTCGTCGCGTCTGGCCTGGGCAGCCTGCAGCGCCTTGACGGCCTCGTCGCGGGACATGCCGGCAAAGCCGGGAAGGAGGGGGCCCATCCACGGCAGCACACGGGCCGAGGCGAGCTTGGTCTCGCGACGGTTGGGCAAGAGGAGCCGGAGCTTGCCTCCGCTCTCCTCCGTCACCACGCCTATCTGCGGGGCGTTCGCCTCGAAATACTCCACGATGCATCCGGCCTGCGGATACTGCACGAGACCCGCCATGGGCAACACTCCTTACGCACGCAAAAGGTCCAGCCCCAGCCTGCAGGCCGTGGCGCAGCTTTGTAGCTTTATGCATTTTCGCCGTTCTGGCAAGCGCCTGCAAGGGTCCTGCACCCCGCCTCAAGCGGAGGAAGCAAGCCCTGCGCGGCCTTGCTAAAGCCCGTGTTCTATGCTCTAAAAAATACCCCTCGACCTTCCCCTTGCCCAGGCATCCGCGTACGGCCCTGCCCTGCGCGCGCAAGGAAGAAGACCGGCGGCCGCACCTGCCGCTCCGCCCCCCGGCGTGGCGGCATCCCCCCGGCGCGGCGCATGGCAGGCCCGGCATCCGCATCTCCCCTTATGCTGATGCCGAGCTCTCTGCGTGCGCGCACCCTGCGCCTGCTTTCAGGCTGGCGCGTCCAGAACCACGGAGGACCGTCTTGGACCTACTGCATTCCAAATCCCACCAGCTTCCCCTCCCCCTCCAGAGCCCCGACAAGCCGCAGCTCTACAGGGAGCAGTTCCCCTACACCAGCATCTGCCGCACCGAGTTCGACGACGTCATGCTCGCCCCCCATCCCGCCGAGCAGATGCGCATCACGGACACCACCTTCCGAGACGGACAGCAGGCCCGGACACCCTACACCGTGAAGCAGGTCGCCAAGATCTTCGACTACCTGCACCGCCTAGGCGGCCGCACCGGCCTCATCCAGGCCTCCGAATTCTTCCTCTACTCCCAGCGCGACCGCAAGTGCGTCGACGTGTGCCGCGCGCGCGGCTACCGCTTCCCCCGCATCACCGCCTGGATACGCGCCAACAAGAGCGACCTCGAGCTGGCCAGGGACATGGAGTTCGACGAGGTGGGCATGCTCACCAGCGTGTCCGACTACCACGTCTTCCTGAAGCTCGGCAAAACGCGCCAGCAGGCCCTCGACATGTACACCGAGCTGGCTGCGCAGGCCCTCGAGTGGGGCATCATCCCCCGCTGCCACTTCGAGGACGTGACCCGGGCTGACATCTACGGCTTCGTCCTGCCGCTGGCCCAGCGCCTCATGGAGCTCTCCAGGCAGTCCGGCATGCCCGTGAAGATCCGCCTCTGCGACACCATGGGCTACGGCGTGCCCTACCCCGGCGCCTCCCTGCCCCGCTCCGTGCAGAGGCTCGTGCACGCCTTCACAGAGGAGGCGGGCGTGCCCGGCAAATGGCTTGAATGGCACGGCCACAACGACTTCCACAAGGTGCTGGTCAACGGCGTCACCGCCTGGCTCTACGGCTGCGGCGGCGTCAACTGCACCCTCTTCGGCTTTGGCGAGCGCACGGGCAACACCCCGCTCGAGGCCATGGTCATCGAGTACATCTCACTCACCGGCGACGACGCGGCCGCCGACACCACGGTCATCAACGAGCTGGCCGACTACTTCGCCACCGAGCTCGACTACCATATCCCCTTCAACTACCCCTTCGTGGGCCGCGACTTCAACGCCACCTCGGCCGGCGTGCACGTGGACGGCATCGCCAAGAACGAAGAGATCTACAACATCTTCGACACCACCCGCATCCTTGGTCGCCCCGTGCCCATCATCATCACCGACAAGTCCGGCCGCGCCGGCGTCGCCTACTGGATCAACCACAACCTCAAGCTCGCGGGCACGTCCACCGAGGTCACCAAGCGGCACCCCGCGGTGGGCAGCATCTACGACGCCATCATGCAGGCCTACGAGCAGGGTCGCACCACCCACTTCTCCTACGAGGAGATGGAGAAGCTCGTCCGTCGCTACATGCCCGAGCTCTACGTCTCCGAGTACGACCGCATGAAGCAGCTGGCCGGCGAGCTCGCAGCCAGCCTCATCATCAAGCTGGCTGGCCAGAAGGATCTGCTGACCCTGGCCGAACCCGCCAGCGCCAGGCTCGCGGCCTTCTCCGAGCAGTATCCCTTCATCCAGTACCTCTACCTCACGGACGCCAAGGGCCAGCTCAAGTGCTCGCGCATCACCGATCCCGCCTACAACGAGAAGTACGGCCAGCTACCCCTGGGCTACGACTTCTCCCAGAGGGAGTGGTTCACCGAGCCCATGAAGACCGGCGACCTGCACATCATGGACATCTACCAGTCCAAGTTCACGGACAAGCTGGTCACCACCGTCTCCTGCGCCGTGACCGACGCAGAGGACAAGATTGTCGGCGTCCTCGGCTGCGACATCCAGCTGGAGCAGCTGCTCAAGCACGCCCAGGAGATCGACACGGCCGACGACGACGCCGAGTCCGACGCCTAGCACAGCCGGACGGGCGCCAGGCACCCCCCGGCCCCGCGCCCGCCCAAGGCCGGCCCCGCTTCCGGACCGGCCAAAACCAAGGGAGAAGCACCCTCCATGATCACCCTCATCGACAAGCCCACGGTCCTTGCCAGCGGCGCCCTCCTCTCCGAGGGGGAAGCCCGGGCCCGGGGCATAGGCCTTGACGAGGCCAGGAAGAACACCCTGGCCTACGGCATCCTCAAGGCCCACAGCGCCAGGGACGACGGCGACGGCATGCTGCACGTCAAGTTCGACGCCATGGCCTCCCATGACATCACCTTCGTAAGCATCGTCCAGACGGCCCGCGCCAGCGGGCTCGAGACCTTCCCCATCCCCTACGCGCTCACCAACTGCCACAACACCCTCTGCGCCGTCGGCGGCACCATCAACGAGGACGACCACGTCTTCGGCCTCACGGCCGCCCGCAAGTACGGCGGCATCTACGTGCCTGCCAACCTGGCCGTCATCCACCAGTACGTGCGCGAAATGATGGCCGGCTGCGGGCGCATGATACTCTGCTCCGACAGCCACACCCGCTACGGCGCCCTCGGCACCATGGGCGTTGGCGAAGGCGGTCCCGAACTCGTCAAGCAGCTGCTCTCGCGCACCTACGACATTCCCGAGCCCGAGGTCGTCCTGGTCTGGCTCGAGAACGCCCCCCAGCCCGGCGTCGGCCCCCAGGACGTGGCCCTCGCCCTCATCGGCGCCGTGTTCAAGAGCGGCTTCGTCAAGAACAAGGTGCTCGAGTTTGCCGGCCCCGGCATCGCCTCCCTCTCCGTGGACTACCGCTGCGGCATCGACGTCATGACCACCGAGACCACCTGCCTCTCCTCCATCTGGGAGACGGACGGCAGGGTGAAGGACTACCTCGCCGGCTTCGGGCGTCCCGAAGAGTTCAAGGAGCTGACCCACGACAGGCCCGCGGCCTTCTGCTCGGCCATCAAGATAGACCTCGCCAGCATCGAGCCCATGATGGCCCTGCCCTTCCATCCCAGCAACGCCTATCCCGTGGCCGAGGTCATCGCCCACGCCGACGAGCTCTTCGGCGAGATCGAAGTCCAGGCCCACAAGCAGTTCGGCAAGGCGGCCGGCGGCTTCGGCCTCAGGAAGAAGATCCGCGACGGCCAGGTCTGGGTCGATCAGGGCATCATCGCCGGCTGCGCGGGCGGCTCCTTCGAAAACCTCGCCACGGCGGCGGCCATGCTCGACGGCCGCGAGACCGGCAATTCCCTCTTCTCCCTCTCCGTCTATCCCGCCTCCGAACCCCAGGCCATCGCGCTCATGAAGAGCGGGGCCACGGCCAAGCTCATGGAGGCCGGCGCCATCGTCAAGAGCTGCTTTTGCGGCCCCTGCTTCGGCGCAGGCGACACCCCGGCCCACGGCGCCCTCTCCATACGCCACACCACGAGGAACTTCCCCAACCGCGAAGGTTCCAAGCCCGGCGCCGGCCAGGCCTGCGGCGTGGCCCTCATGGACGCGCGCTCCATCGCTGCCACGGCCGCCAACGGCGGCCGCCTCACGCCGGCTACGGAGATGGACTGGGACAAGATACGCTGCGACCTCGACTACAAGTTCGACAGCCGCGTCTACCAGATCCGCTGCTACCAGGGCTTCGGCAAGGCCGACCCCGCGGCCGACCTCAAGTACGGCCCCAACATCGCCGACTGGCCCAAGATGCCACCCCTGCCCGACAACCTGCTCCTCAAGGTCGCGAGCGTCATCCGCGATCCCGTGACCACCACCGACGAGCTCATCCCCTCGGGCGAAACCTCCTCCCTGCGCTCCAACCCGCTCAAGCTGGCCGAGTTCGCGCTGGCCAGGCGCGATCCCCACTACGTGGCCAGAGCCAAGGAGATCTTCGCCGAGCAGCAGGCCCTGCGCGCCAACCCCGACGACGGCGGCCTCGCGGCCAGGCTCTCCGAGCTGCTCGAGCCTGTGAACCAGCTCGCCCCCGAAGTCTTCGCCCAGGTGGCTTGGGCGGGCCTCGAGCGCTTCGGCATCGGCTCCACCATCTTCGCCGTGAAGCCCGGCGACGGCAGCGCCCGCGAGCAGGCCGCCTCCAGCCAGAAGGTGCTCGGCGGCTGGGCCAACATCGCCGTGGAGTACGCCACCAAGCGCTACCGCTCCAATCTCGTCAACTGGGGAATGCTGCCCTTCACGGCGCCTCTGGATCTGGGCAACCGGCTGCGCGTCGACGATCTCATCCTCGTTCCCGGCATACGCCAAGCCCTCAAGAACAAGGCTGAGAGCGTCACGGCCTACCTGATGCAAGAAGGCATGGCGCAGGCCGAGAAGATCACCCTCTCGCTCGGCCACCTCACGGACGACGAGCGCCAGACCATACTCGACGGCTGCCTCATCAACTTCTACCGCGGCCAGGCATAGCGCAGTCCAGGGCGCCCCGGCGTCCAGGGCGGCACATGCGGCAGACTCAACGAAGAGAGGCCGCCGGCTCCGCAGTTCCGGAACCGGCGGCCTCTGAACATTGGCCCGGCAGGGGCTAGAACTGCCTGCCCGTGGGCTCGAGCACCTCGACGCCGCCCATGTAGGGGACGAGCACCTTGGGAAGGACAACGGATCCGTCCTTTTGCTGGCCGTTTTCGAGGATGGCCGCGATGGTCCTGCCGGTGGGCAGGCCCGAGCCGTTCAGGGTGTGCACGTACTGGGACTTGCCACCCTTGGGCTTGAAGCGGATGTTGGCGCGGCGGGCCTGGAAGTCGCCGCAGTTGGAGCAGGAGGAGATCTCCCGGTAGGTCTTCTGGCTGGGCAACCAGACTTCGAGGTCGTAGGTCTTGACCGCGCCGAAGCCCATGTCGCCCGTGCAGAGCACGATCTGGCGGTAGGGCAGCTCCAGGGCCTCCAGCAGGGCGCGGGCATGGCCGGTCAGAATCTCTAGCTGGTTGAAGCTGTCGTCGGGATGGGCAAAGCGCACCATCTCCACCTTGATGAACTGGTGCATGCGGATGAGGCCGCGCGTGTCCTTGCCGGCGGAGCCGGCCTCGGAGCGGAAGCAGGGGGTGGCCGCCGTGTAGCCTCGGGGCAGGTCCGCCTCGTCCAGCACCTCGCCGGCGTGAAGGTTGGTCAGGGGCACCTCGGCCGTGGGGATGAGGTAGTAGTCCTGTTCGCGCAGCCGGAAGAGGTCCTCCTCGAACTTGGGGAGCTGTCCCGTGCCGGTCATGGTGGCGCTGTTGACAATGAAGGGCGGATTCACTTCGATATAGCCGTCCTTGAGGGTGTGCTGGTCCAGGAAGAAGTTGGCAAGCGCGCGGTCGAGGCGCGCGGCCCAGCCGAAGGAGACCACGAAGCGGCTGCCCGCCAGGCGCGCGGCGCGCTCGAAGTCGAGGGCGCCGTCGAGCTTCTGGCCCACCTCCCAGTGGGCGAGAGGCTCGTCTTCGAACTCCCGGGGCGAGCCCCAGCGGGCAATCTCGACATTCTCGGTCTCGTCCTTGCCCACGGGCACTGATGCGTCCGGGATGTTGGGCACGCCCATCATCCATTCCTCGACCTTCGCCTTGGCTTCGACAGTCTCGGCATCACAGGCCTTGATCCTGTCGGAAAGCTTGCCCAGCTCCTGCAGCAGGGCCGAGGCGTCTGCGCCTTCCTTCTTCAGCTTCGCCACTTCCTGGGAGGCCTTATTGCGCTGGCCCTTCAGGGTCTCCACTTCCGCGATGAGCTTGCGGCGCCTGCCGTCGAGCTCCTGAAATTCGTCGATGGTCAGCTTGGAGCGGCGGTCGCGCAGAGCTTTGGCCAGCACTTCAGGCTGCTTCTGTACCAGTTTGAGATCTAGCATTCTCCGTCCTCACGGCTCTCCGCCGCAAGCCCCGGGGATCCCCCGGCCCGCCGCGGAAGCATTCATGTTGCAGCCCACGCTCGCGCGTCCGGCTGGCAGGGCGCCTGGCCCTTGGCATGCGAACGGCTTTCCTAGCACGCCCGCCCCGCGCCTTGCAAGGCGGCATGTTTCCCCGTAACATAGACCTCTGCAAATTTGTTCTGTTTTCTCCGCCGTCCGCAGGCCAAGGCCAAGGCCGGCAACGCCAACCCGCGGCAGGCTTCGGCCTGCCCCAGCCCCGGGCCCGGTCCTGGGAAGGCACACGGAGGTACTCTCCATGAAAAAGCGTGCGCTTCTGCTCTCCTGCCTGCTCGTCCTCTGCGCCCTGCTTGCGGCCTGCGGCCCTAGCAACAGCGTCCGCCTGCTTGCGGTCACGCCCGACAAGACCGTCCTGCCCTCGCCGTCGGCAGCCACCGTCACGGTCGTGAAGTTCGACGACAAGCGTCCCGATCCTAGCTCCATCGGCCTGCGCCGCGACAAGAGCTACTTCACCACCACGGACGACGCCAGAGAATGGGCCGGCCGGGCGGCGGCCAACGCCCTGGCTGCCCAGGGCTTCCAGGTTGCCTACGCCGGCACCACGGCCGAGGCCATCAAGGGCAAGCCCGACTACATGCTCACCGGATCGCTGCGCGACATCACCGTCACCGAGGACTCCATCTCCTCCTTCACCACGACGGTCACAGTGAAGTACGCCCTGGCCAACAGCCAGAAGACCCTGCTCACCGAGACCCTCTCCTCGAGCCAGACGCACACCGGCCTGCCCTCCAGCAGCGCCGTCGAGAACTGCCTGCGCCAGACCCTTGCCGAGATAGTCAAGTCCATGGCTATCAAGGTGGCAGACAGGACCGGCCGCTAGACCGCGTTCTCCCTTCCGTTTTCTCCCGGCCGGAGGGCTGGCCCCGCCAGCGCTCCGGCCGCGTTCTTTGCGCCGGGGGCGCCATGAGCCAGCCCATACTCCTCAAAGTCTACGCCAGCATATCCGGCGCCGCGCAAGGCCTTGCGGACGAGCTGAGGGAAGCCGTCCAGGACGCCGTGCACGCCGACGAGAGCCCCGCCGAGACGGTGACGCAAGACGGCCCGCTCGTCCTCGTCTCCTTCGAGGGGCTCTACTTCCCCGTGGAGGAGGCGGCAGCCTGCATCAAGCGCCACCTGACCAAAGAGACCACGGGCAAGATGGACGTGCTGGACCTTGAGAACTGGACCATCACGCGCTTCACCCTCCAGGGCGGCTTCATGCAGGAGCGCTCGGGCTCCCTCAACAACGCTCTCGACTTCAACGGCTTCTAGGTCCGGGCAAGGCCGGAACGCGCCTCTTGCCGGCCAAGCCGGCCAGGCTGGCCAAGTTGCCTATGACTGCCGGCGCTTGAAGAGCTTCTCCAGCGCCTGGGCGTCCCAGCGCAGAACCGCGGGACGGCCGTGCGGGCAGTATTCGCGCTCCGGCACGGCAAGCCAGTCCGACACGAGCTTGAGCGCCTCGTCCGGCGAGAGCCGCTGCCCGGCCTTGACGGCAGCCTTGCAGGCCATCTGCGCAAAGTGCGCGTTGAAGTCGTCCCTGCCACCGGCAAGGCAGGCCCGCAGAAACGCCTCGGCGACAGCGCGCTCCAGCATGGCGGGCATGGCCGAGACGGCAAGCCGTGCACCCGAGAGTTCGCCCTCGAAGCCGAGGCCCTCCAGCATGCCCTTGAGCTCGAGCCAGCGGGCGCTCTCCGGGGCCCGGAGAGAAAGCTCCAGGGGAAGCGCCAGCATCTGCCTTGCGCCGCGGTAGCCTCTGGTCGTGAACCTGGCAAAGAGGACGCGCTCGTGGGCCGCATGCTGGTCGAGCAGCACCAGGGCCCCCGTCTCGTCGCGCAGGACGAGGTAGGTATCCGCCACCTGGCCAAGGTACTCCAGAGGGCCTGCCTTGAGCGGAGCTCTGGCTGACGTGCAGGCGCCATCCTGAACGGCGTCCTGCGGGGCAGCTCCCCACGGGGCGGGGCCGTCCGGCAGGCCTTCGCTGGCTGAGAGGACGTCGCGGACAGGCATGCCCGGCGGCAGAACCCGCGGCTGGTCAAGCGGAGCCTGGCAACCCTGCTCCGCTGCCTGCAACGACTCCAGCGGCGCCAGCGCCTCGTCGCCTAGCTTCGACACCACCCACTCCCCGTCGGCGCTGGCCTGAGCCGGCGCGCCAGTCTTCCGGGCAAAGGAGAGGGCAGGCGAAAGCGGCGCATCGATGCGCCCCCAGAACCCCTGTGGCGCCGGCTCGACCCCCTGGCTCCAGAGCGGGGCAGATCTCGCCGGAGCAAAGGCCGCGGACCGTTCCTGCAGGTCCTGGACTGCCTGTCCTTCCCCAGCAGAGGGGGCGCTTCCCGGCGCCTGGCCTGCCAGGTTGTCAAGCGCCTGGCGCAGGGCCGTCGCCACGCAGCCGAAGACGGCAGACTCGTCCCTGAAGCGCACCTCGCTCTTGGCGGGATGGACGTTGACGTCCACCTCGGTGGGATCGAGCTCCAGAAAGACGACGGCCTGCGGATGGTCCCGGCTGGTGATCCGGCCGCTGTAGGCCTCGCGCACGGCGGCAAAGACGGTCTTGTCCGTGACGCTGCGGCCGTTGACGTAGACGAGCAGGCGTCCGCTCTTGGCCTGGCTCACGCTGGGATGCGCGCACAGGCCGTGGACGCGCATGCCGTGCTGGCTGTGATCGAAGGGCGCAAGGGCATCGGTGACGAGGCTCGGCCAGACGAGGCAGAGCCTGTCGAGCAGGGTCTGGCCCGGCAGGAAGTCAAGCAGCCTTCTGCCGTCGCTCTCCAGGGTGAAGCCCACGTCCGTGCGGGCAAGGGCAAGCCGCGCCAGCCACTCCTGGCAGCGCTTGATCTCGGTGGCGGGGCTGCGCAGGAACTTGAGGCGAGCCGGCACGTTGGCAAAGAGGCCCCGCACCTCCACGATGGTGCCCCTGTGCAGGGCGCCGGGAGCCATGCCCTGCTCCTCGCCGTACTCCACGCGCAGGACGTGGCTCTCCGTTTCCCCGCCGGGAAGGACGCAGGCAGAGGCCACGCTGAAGGAAGAGACGGAGGCGATGCTGGGAAGCGCCTCGCCGCGGAAGCCGTAGGACTGGATGCTTTCGAGGTCGCCGATGTCCGCAATCTTGCTCGTGGCATGCCTGGTCACCGCCAGCGCCAGGTCCTCGGCCCGTATGCCCGTGCCGTCGTCCTGCACGCGGATGAGCCCCTGCCCGCCGTTCTCGAGCGCCACGTCGATGCGCGTTGCCCAGGCATCGAGACTGTTCTCCACAAGCTCCTTGACCACGCTTGCGGGACGCTCGACCACCTCGCCTGCGGCAATCTGGTTGCACAGGGCTGGAGGAAGCAGGTTGATTCGTGAAGCCGGCATGCCCATGGACACCTCCCGGTGGAACTTGGCCGACAGCCAGACATTGCGGCCGCGGGCCATTTTTGCGAAGATGTCGCCCAGAGTCAAACCGCGCGCCATCCCCCGGCCGAGGCCTTTCCGGCTTCCCGGAACGCAGGGTCGCCGCGTCCCACGTTCGCCCATCCCACGTTCGCCCATCCCAAGGGAGGCTGTCCATGACGCAGACCAAGAAGGTCGCATCCGCCCGTCCAGAGATCAATGCCCCGGACGGCGCCCTGCGCCACGGCTACGATCCCGAGCTCGTCTATGCCGAGTGCGGCCGCTGCGGGCAGCCCGTCTACCTGAAGCCGGGCCAGGCTACGGACATGCTGAACGAGATCGGCATCGACCCCCTGGAGCTTGATCCCTCCTGCATCCTCATCGCCGACGGCTGCCCCATGTGCTCCGCCGGCGGCAGGTACGGCATACGCATCCACCGCATCACCGACGTGCCCTTCGACAGGCGACCGCCCGAATTCGGCAACGCCTAGACGGGGACGCCGAAAGGCTCCCCTCCTCCCCGCAAAGGCCCGCCACCGCCCGTCTGGACCCGCTTTTGGCCGGCACCTCTATCTTGCTAGTCCGCCCCTTTTCCTATAAACTAGTCCATTGTCCTCGCGGAGGACAAAATCATGTTTGGAGGCTTAGTTTATATGGCAATGCAGGAAACCGGGACGGACAACGAAACCTTTGATTTCGAAGCCGCCCTTGACAACTATTCAAACTCTGATTTCGGCGACCTCGAAGAGGGCTCTCTCACCACTGGCGAGATAGTCCAGATTGACGATGCTACAGTTCTGGTGGACGTGAACTTCAAGAGCGAAGGTCAGATCCCCACCAGTGAATTCCGCGATATCGCGGGCAATATAACGGTCAAGGTGGGCGACAAGATCGACGTCTACGTCGTCCGCAAGAACGAGATGGAGGGAACCATCACCCTCTCCTTCGAAAAGGCCAAGCGCATGCAGGTATTCGACCAGCTTGAACGGGTGCAGGAAAACAACGAGACCATCAGCGGCAAGATTATGCGCCGCATCAAGGGCGGCTACACCGTCGACATCGGCGGCGTAGAGGCCTTCCTCCCCGGCTCCCATGTCGACCTGCGTCCCGTTCCGGACATGGACGCTCTGGTGAACCAGGAATACGAGTTCCGCGTCCTCAAAATCAACCGCCGCCGCAGCAACGTCATCGTGTCCCGCCGCGTGCTGCTCGAAGAGGAGCGCGACAACAAGCGCCAGCAGCTCCTCGAGACCCTCTCCGAGGGCCAGATCGTGGAAGGCAAGGCCAAGAACATCACCGAGTACGGCGTTTTCGTCGATCTGGGCGGCTTGGACGGCCTGCTCCACATCACCGACATGAGCTGGCGCCGCATCCGCCATCCCAAGGAGCTCATCACCCTGGGCCAGGATCTGACCCTCAAGGTGCTCTCCTTCGACCGCGAGAACTGCAAGGTCTCCCTCGGCCTCAAGCAGCTCGTGCCTGATCCGTGGGAAGCCATCACCACCCGCTTCCCGGTCAACAGCAAGGCCACCGGCAAGGTAACCAACCTCGTCGACTACGGCGCCTTCGTCGAGCTCGAGCCCGGCGTCGAGGGCCTGGTGCACATCTCCGAGATGTCCTGGACCCGCAAGCTGCGCCATCCCTCCCAGCTCATCCACACCGGCGACGAGGTCGAAGTCGTCATTCTGGGCGTCGATGCCGAGAAGAAGCGCATCAGCCTCGGCATGAAGCAGGTGCGTCCCAATCCCTGGGAGCTGGTCGCCGAGAAGTACCCCGAGGGCACCATTCTTGAGGGCACCATCAAGAACATCACCGAATTCGGCATGTTCATCGGCATCGAGGACGGCATCGACGGCCTCATCCACGTCTCCGACATCTCCTGGACCAAGAAGATCCGCCATCCCAGCGAAGTCTACAAGGTCGGCGACACCGTGCAGGCCAAGGTGCTCACTGTCGATCAGGAGAACGAGAAGTTCACTCTCGGCATCAAGCAGCTGGTCGAGGATCCCTGGACCCACGTGCCCACCACCTACCCCGTGGGCTGCACCGTGAAGGGCATCGTCACCAACATCACCGACTTCGGCCTCTTCGTCGAGGTCGAAGAAGGCGTCGAAGGCCTGGTGCACGTTTCCGAGCTCGGACTCAAGAAGGTCAAGACGCCCGCCGAGATGTTCCAGGAAGGCCAGGAAATCGAAGCCAAGGTCATCCACGTCAGCGCCGAAGAGCGCCGCCTCGGCCTCTCCATCAAGCAGACCCGCGAGGAGAAGGGCAAGGAGTACCACACCGGCCCCCAGGAAGCCGGCTCACAGAACCTCGGCGATCTGCTGAAGCAGGCCGCCCAGGGCGACGCTGAGGAAGAGCAGGCCTAAGCCACCTCCCATCCCAAGAGTTCACGGGGCCCGCCGCGCTGCATGCCGGCGGGCCTTTTTGCGTCCTGCGTTCCGGACATCCCGTTTCCGGCCCAGTTCCGGCCGCGCTGCCGCTCAACCGGTCTGCTGTCCAGATTGCGACGCGACATCGCGTAGTTGAACAGCATAACGACTGTAGCAAAGAGAGGAGGCGACAGCATCCCTTCCATGTCTGCTGCGTAGCGACCCGCCCCTCTCCCTGTGGGGAGGGGGGTCAAAAATTATGTCGCTTTGGGGGTCAGATTTAACGTCGCTTGACATTCCTCTTCGCCGGAACGGCGGTACCACCTTCGCCACAACGAAAGTGCAATGATCTCCGGAACGATAGTACTCCAAGACCGCAATATACAATTGAGCGTCACAACTCTCCTCCCAAATGCCGCTCAGGGCGCCTACCCTCAGAAGGGGAGGTCCGCCCTGCCTGGCGGCAGCTGCATGCATTGGTTTCAGCCTGCCATCAGCCAAAACGGCCAGAGGTGCGGGCTCCGAGCCCTTCCTCCGTACGGATTAAAAATGAAATTAGCTTCTTTTTTCAAGTTGTTCAAAGAAAAGAAATTAAAATTTATTTTCAATTAGCATCTTGAACCTTGACAGGCTTGGGAAGCCTTTCGGCTCCGCAGGGCTGAAAGGAAAAACAGAACTGGAGCCGGACGCCAAAAGGCCGTCCGGCTAAGGGCGCAGGAGGGAGAGCAGGAAGGTCCTGCCCGGCGCTAGTAGGAGAAGACGGGACCAGTCCTGGCCGCCTCAGAGGCAAGCTCGCGCAGGTCGATGTGCAGCAGGGTCTCCATCTGCTCCTTGAGCCAGGTCTTGTCCTTGGGCATTCTGGCAAGCTTGCGCTTCTCGGGCACGCCGGTCTTCTGGCACAGCCAGGCGTGGGCGGCCTGCATGTCGCCAAGCTCGTCGACGAGCCCGTTGGCAACGGCCTCCCTGCCCGTGTAGATCTTGCCGTTGGCAAGCGCCTCGACCTTCTCGCGGGGCATCTTGCGTCCTTCGGCCACGATGTCCACGAACTGCCCGTGCATGTCCCTGATGACGCCCATGAGGTACTCGCGCTCCTCCTCAGAGAGGGGGCGCAGCACGGAGCCGGCATCCTTGAAAGGGCCGCTGGTCAGGGTTTCCTGACCGACGCCGAGGGTGTCGGCCAGCTTGCGCAGCTGCATGATGTCCATGCGCACGCCGATGGAGCCCGTGACCGTCGAGCCGGAGGCGAAGACGCGCTCGCCCGCCATGCTCACCATGAGGCCGCCCGAGGCCGCGGCCGAGCCCATGGAGACGGCAAGAGGCTTCTTCTTGCCGAGCGCCTTCAGGGCCATATAGAGCTCGTTGGAGGCCGCCGCGCCTCCGCCGGGGGAGTCGACGCGCAGAAGCACGCCCTTCACCTTGTCGCTCTCGGAGATGGTCTTGATCCACCTGAGCAGCTTCATGTTGTCGCTGATGACGCCGTTGACGCTGATCAGGGCGATGCTCTCCTCGCTGGGCGCGCCGCTGTCTTCCGATGCGACCGCGCAGACGCAGACGAAGACGATCAGGGCAAGGGCCCAGCACAGCCAGAAGACGAAGGGATGGCGCTTGCGGAAGGGCGGCTTGAAGAGCGACTTCCAGACGTGCTCGGGAATCTGGGCCACGGGGCAGCCCGTGCAGCCCTGCGGGTAGGACGCGACTGGCCCCTGGCCCTGGGCAAATCCCTGGTACTGGTACTGGCTCTGCGACATGGCGACCTCCTCTGCGCCCCGGGGCGCACGGCTGTTGTATCGAACGGCGTATCTTCTATAATAGGCACATGCATACGCAAGACTCAACACCTGCGGTCCGCTTGGCCTGCACGGCCCAGGGCCAGGTCCAGGGCGTCGGCTTTCGGCCCACCGTCTACAGGATAGCCCGCGGCCTCGGGCTCACGGGCCATGTGGGCAACACCTCCGACGGCGTCGTCATCGAGATCCAGGGCGCCCCCGAACGCGTCCGTGCCTTTCCCGAAGCCCTGAAGGCGGGCCTGCCCCCGCTTGCCGTGCTCACGGGGCTGGCCGTCAGGGAGATCGCGCCCGTTCAGGGCGAGCGGGAATTTGCCATCGCCGAAAGCCATGGCCGCAAAGGCCACAACGTGCTCATCAGTCCGGACGTCGGCATCTGCCCCGACTGCCTGCGCGACATGCGCGATCCGGCCAACCGGCGCTGGCGCTACCCTTTCACGAGCTGCACGAACTGCGGACCGCGCTACACCATCACGCGCGCCATTCCCTACGACAGGAAGACCACCTCCATGGCCTGCTTCCCGCTCTGCCCGGACTGCGCCAGGGAGTACCGGGATCCGATGGACCGGCGCTTCGACGCCCAGCCCATAGCCTGTCCGGCCTGCGGCCCTCGCCTGTGGCTTGTAGAGCCCCACGACGGGAAGCTTCCTGCAGAAACGGAGCCTGCGCCTGCGAACATGCAGCAGGCCCTGGCCAGAACGGCCAACGCCCTGGCTGGCGACAGGATCTGCGCCATCCGCGGCCTTGGCGGCTTCCAGCTGGCCTGCGACGCCAGAAGCGAAGCTGCCGTGCAGACCCTCAGGCAACGCAAGCTGCGCCCCCACAAGGCCTTTGCCCTCATGGCGGGAAGCCTCGAGGACATCAGGGACATCTGCCTTGTCTCTGTGGCCGAGGAAGCGCTCCTGACCTCCTCCGCCAGGCCCGTCGCAGTGCTGGCAAGGCGCCCCGGCCTTGCTCCGGACGCCTTGGCTCCCTCCGTTGCGCCCGACACGGCTACCGTCGGCGTCATGCTCCCGACCACGCCCCTGCACGCGACGCTCTTCGACCTGCTCGGCGAGGAGATGCGCCGGCAGGGCCGGCGTCCGCCCCTGCTGGTCATGACCTCGGGCAACCTCTCAGGCGACCCCATCTGCCTCGGCAACCGGGAAGCGCTCTCCCGCCTGGCGGACATTGCCGACTGCTTCCTGCTCCACGACAGAGACATACTCTGCCGCGTGGACGACAGCGTGGCGGCCGTGCACGGGGAAGGCACGCCCTTCGAGCGCACCGTCCTCTTCCGGCGGGCCCGGGGCTACGTGCCCTCGCCGGCGCCCGTTCCAGGCGCCAGAGAGGGCGACTGCGTCTTCGGCGCCGGCGCAGGGCTCAAGGCCTGCTGCTGCTTCACGAGGGGCGCAGACGCCTTTGCCGGCCAGCACATCGGCGATCTGGAAAGCACGGCAGCCTCCGACTTCTACGAGGAGGCCGCAGGCCACCTCATGGAGCTGCTGGAAGTCGAGCCAGCCCTGTGCGTGGCGGACGACCATCCGGACTTCCCGTCGCGGCATTTCGCCAAGGCGCTTGCCATGAGCTGCGGCGCCCATTTCGAGAGTCTCCAGCACCACGCGGCCCACGCCTTCGGCGCGCTGGCGGAAAACGGCATGCTGGAGCCTTCCCTGGCGCTCGCCCTGGACGGCACGGGCCTTGGCACGGACGGCACGGTCTGGGGCGGCGAGCTCATGCTGGCAGACCTCGGCCAGACCTCCTGGCAACGCCTCGGCAGCCTCGAGCCCCTGCTTCTGCCCGGCGGCGACCAGGCGGCCAGGGAACCCTGGCGTATTGCCTTCGGCCTTGCCCTTGAGGCAGGCGACGACGCGGGCAAACGGCGCTGGCATGCCGAGCGCGGCCCTGCCGCCAGAGCCGTGCAGGAGATGGTCCAGCGCCGGATCAGCACGCCACTGGCCTCCAGCTGCGGCAGGCTCTTCGACGCGGCTGCAGCCGAGCTTGGCCTGTGCACGCAGACCAGCTACGAGGGTCAGGCGGCCATGCGCCTCGAGCAGGCCGCGCTGGCGAGTCCGCCCCTGCCTGCGGGAAGCGCCGGCGACCTTGCCTGCCAGGAACGGAACGGCTTGCTGACCCTGCCCTCGAAAGCGCTCTTTGGACTCCTGGCCCAACGCTTCCGGGAGGGCGCAGAGGCCGCCTTCTGCGCGCGGCTCTTCCACGAAGAGCTCGCCCGCCTGCTCTGCGAACTCTGCGTCATGGGACGGGAGCGCACGGGCCTTTCCAGCGTCGCCCTCGCCGGCGGCGTCATGCAGAACAGGCTCCTGGCCGGCCTGCTGACCGAAGGCCTTGCCAGGCGGGGCTTCCGCCTCTTCCTGAACAGGCTGCTTCCGCCAGGCGACGGCGGCATAGCCTACGGCCAGGCCTGCTGGGGAGCCCGCCTGCTGGCGCTCGGCAAGGCGCAGGGAGCCTGACGCGGCCGCCTGCCCTCCCGCCCTGCGGCGAAGCCGGATTTCAATGCATTGCGCGCCGGACAGGCAAGGCGTATCATCAAGCACTCAGCCACCTGTGGCCGAGGCCAAGGCTCCCCGGCGCCCTTGCCGGCACGGGGCCCCCTGACTCCCCCGAACAAGGAGACCTTATGAAAAAACTGCACCGCCTTCTCGCCCTCTGCTGCATGATCGCCGTGGGCTTCATGGCACAGACTGCCAGCGCGGCCCCCCAGCGAGGGGCCCGCAGCAACGACATCATTATGAACGAAACCGGCAGGGACGGTGGCACGCCTCCCGGCCAGACCTACCTGAACCCGCAGTTCCGCTACCAAGGCTCCGGCTCAAGCGACGGATCGCGTCTGCGCACCCAGCGCCTGCCCTTCAAGATGGCCGGCATGGCCGTGGGCGACTTCAACGGCGACCGCAAGAACGAGATCGCCATCATGACCGACCACGACATCGCCATCTACACCTGGTCCGGCAGGAACCAGCGCATGGAGGAGCTGGGCCGCGAGCGCGTCTCGTCGACCAACAACAACTTCATCCTGCGCACCATGGACATCAACCGCGACGGCGTCCTGGACCTCGTGGTCTGCACCTATGAAGAGGACAGCAACCGTCCCTACTCCTTCTTCTACACCTTCAAGGGCAACCGCTTCAGCCAGCTGGCCAAGCGCTGCCCCTACTTCGTCAGCGTCGCCAAGATCCCGCCCTACTTCACCCCCACTCTCGTCGGCCAGGGCTGGGACTCCGTCAACCTCTTCGCCCCTGGCGGCCCGCGCGTGATGGAGCGCGTCGGCGACAGCTACAAGCCCGGCACCAAGCTTGATCTGCCCAAGGGCACCACCTGCTTCAACTTCAACTGGCTGCCCGCAGGCCGCGAAAGCCGCACCGAACAGCTCGTCGTGCTGACGGAAGACGAACGCATCAAGCTCTATCAGGGCAAGAGCAACAGCCTTGTCCACACCACCATGGAGCGCTTCTCCGGGTCCGCCATCGGCATGGACCACTACAAGGGCATGCCCGGCATGGGCCTCGACAAGAACTACCAGCTGCCCAGCCGCTACTACGCCCCCATGAACCTCGTCACCGCCGACATCGGGCGCACCGGCGAGCCCGTTCTGCTGGTGAACAAGCCCGTCTCCACCGCCTCCCAGATCTTTGAGCGCTACCGCTACTTCCCCCAGGGCGAAATCCACGCCCTGTACTGGGACGGCGTCGGCCTCGCCCTGAAGTGGAAGACCCGCCGCATCCGCGGTTCCGTCGCCGCCGTCGACCTCGCCGACGTCAACAACGACGGCGTCCTTGACCTCGTTGTCGGTCTCAACACCTCCCCCGACCTCGGCATCGGCAGCCGCCAGTGCATGGTGACGGCCTACCCGCTCGACCTGTCCGCGACCAATCCCCGCACGCCTGCGGACATGAGCGACTTCGAAGTCAATCCCAACCGCTAAACGCAATGCCTGGCCCCCCGGACACGGGGGGCTTTTCAATCCCAAAGGAGTAGCCTGTGCGCATCCTCGTTATCGGTTCAGGAGGGCGCGAGCACGCCCTGGTCTGGAAACTCAAGCAGAGCCCCCGCGTCACGGACATCATCGTGGCCCCCGGCAACGGCGGCATAGCCATGGAAGGCGTGCGCTGCATCGATGTCGACGTCAGCGACATCCTTGGCCTCGCCAAGCTAGCCCGCAGCGAAAAGGTCGACCTCGTCGTGCCCGGCCCCGAGCTTCCCCTGACGCTCGGCATCACCAACGCCATGACGGCCGCAGGCGTGCCCTGCTTTGGTCCCGACCGCTACTGCGCCCAGCTGGAAGGCAGCAAGTACTTTGCCAAGGATCTCATGGGCCGGGCCGGCGTGCCCACGGCGGCCTGCGCCGTCTTCGAAGACGCGGCGGCCGCCAAGGCCTTCGTGCAGAAGCGCGGCGCCCCCCTCGTCGTCAAGGCCGACGGCCTTGCGGCCGGCAAGGGCGTCATCGTAGCCCAGACCACCCAGGAAGCCCTCGACGCCGTCAGCGAGATCATGGAAAAACACGCCTTCGGCGAAGCCGGCAGCAAAATCGTCATCGAAGAGTGCCTTGTGGGCGAGGAAGCCTCCCTGCTCTGCTTCTGCGACGGCAAGACCGCCGTGCCCCTGTCCTCTGCTCAGGACCACAAGGCTGCCTGGGACGGCGACAAGGGACCCAACACCGGCGGCATGGGTGCCTACACGCCCGCGCCCATACTGCCCGACGACAAGATCGAGGAGGCGACCGACCTGGTCATCCGCCCCGTGCTCGCCCAGCTGGCCAAGGAGGACCACCCCTTCACGGGCATACTTTACGCCGGTCTCATGATGACCGCGGACGGTCCCAAGGTACTCGAGTACAACGTGCGCTTCGGCGATCCCGAATGCCAGCCCCTGCTCATGCGCCTGCAAAGCGACCTCGTCGACATCATGGACGCCTGCATCAACGGCACCCTCGAACCCAGCCTCGTTGCCTTCAACCCCAAATCCGCGCTCGGCGTAGTCGTGGCCGCCGAAGGCTATCCCGGCAAGTACAGCAAGGGCATGCCCATCACCGGCACTGACAAGGCGGACGCTCTGGAGGACGTCAAGGTCTTCCATTCCGGCACCAGCCTTAAGGATGGCCAGCTCTGCTCCAGCGGTGGCCGCGTCCTGTGCGTGACCGCCCTCGGCGACGGCCTTGAAGCCGCCCAGAAGCTGGCCTACAAGGCCGTTGGCTGCATCGCCATGCCGAACAGCTACTGCCGCAACGACATCGGCCAGAAGGGCATTGCGCGCCTCAAGAAGGCCTAAGGAGGAAGCCGTGGCAAGCGTAGTTATTCTCATGGGCTCCAACTCCGACGAGGAGAAGGTTGCCCCCTGCGCCGAAATCCTCGGCAGGCTTGGCATCGACTTCTACCTGACCGTCACCTCGGCCCACCGCACGCCGGAGCGCACCGCCAGGATAGTCGCCGAGCAGGAGAAGGCCGGCGCCAAGGTCTTCATCTGTGCGGCCGGCATGGCAGCCCATCTGGCTGGCGCCGTAGCCGCGAGGACCGCCAGGCCCGTCATCGGCATCCCCATCTCCGGGACTGCCTTCGGAGGCCTGGACGCCCTGCTCTCCACCGTGCAGATGCCTCCGGGCTTCCCGGTTGCCACCGTGGCCTGCGACAAGGCCGGCGCCCGCAACGCGGCCTGGATGGCGGCCCAGATCCTTGCCCTCTCCGACGATGCCCTGCGCGCCCGCATCACTGCCGAACGGGCAAAGATGGCCACAGACGTTGAAGCCGTGGGCAATGAAATGCTAAAGAAATACAGCTAGACGCCAGCAGGCTCCGCACGCCGCGAAGCGGAGCCTGCTGGCGTCCTGCCTCCGAACAAGCAATGCCTCTCTTGCGCCAGCCGGCGATTAGCCGGCTGGCATCTCAATCAATCTCAATCAGGTAAGCCATTATGCACGCACGCACACCTCTTCTTGCCCTGCTGCTGGCGTCCTGCACCGCCCTGCCGGCTCACGCGCTCGACGTCCACATCGCCAACACCTCGAAATCCGAAATCCTCTCCGTGTTTCTAGCCGGGCTGACAGACGACGGCCACAAGATGAGCATGCTCAACTTCATGCAGTCTCGCCCCGGCGAAACCGTCGACTGCGGCAACGAAACGCTCAAGGAGATCCAGACGATTGCGCTTGACTATGGACGCGGACGCATCGTCCTCAAGGACCCCGCTCCCCTCAAGGACAAGAACGAGCTCAAGCTGGTCCTCTCCTTTGACGAGCAGGGAAAGCCTGAGCTGGCCGTGGAGGGCGGAGAGAAGCTTGCCATCGACGTTACCGACCTGCGCTTTGCCCAAGACGCGCCCGGCGCCGTCGACGTTGCCGAACTTGCCAAGGCCGCGACCCGGGGCGACGTGCACCAGCTTGCCAAGGACACGCCAGGCGTCTTTGACGACCCGGTGACGGGCGAATGCATCCTGCCCGTGCGCGCCGGCGGCGCCGTCTGGACGGGCGTTGTCAGCTTCGCCTTCGGCAAAAGCGAGGATCGCGCCGTTGCGCGCCTCAGGCTCATGCAGGAAATCGGCGACAACGGTCTGGACAAGCTGGAGAACGTGTTTGAAGCGCTCATGGGGGGCATGAATCTGCACCCCATATCCCTGCGCGCCGACCCCACGGTGCTGGCCTTCTGCGGTCCGGGCACCTCCCGTGCCCTGGAGACGGACGTTGCCCGCGTACGCTTTGCCGAAATGGCCTCGGACAAGGGCCTCTTCAGCGATCCTCAAAAGCCGGCCTCGATGCAGGGGCTGCTTGTCGGAGAGAAGGCCTATGCCCAGTGCGTCAAGGATTCGGGCAAGAAGGACGCCAAGGCCGGCGAGGCCAAGAGCGGCGAGGCCAAGAGCGACGAAGCCAAGGCCGGCGAGGCCAAGAGCGACGAAGCAAAGGCCGTCGAGGCCAAGGCCGGCGAGGCCCAGCCGGC
>JAEEGG010001605.1_pt1 | contig 60325 bp, 51 predicted proteins | sample 9134161 | NCBI WGS metagenome assembly JAEEGG01 (sample SAMN16246543, study PRJNA631951) | gut metagenome | biome: gut microbiome; feature: rumen; material: CR-attached | host: Bos | place: Iran: Karaj | collected 2018-10
AGTCGTCGTATTTGAATTTCGTGCGCTTGAAGAAGCCGCCGACGTATTTTTTTAAGATTTGTTTAACGATAAAAAACAGTAAAAATGACACCACCAACAAAGTGATAACGCCAAGACCCTGGGCTAAATAATCGGCTGTCTCTTCGCTGAGACCGATGCGTAAAAATAGCCTTTCTAAAATGTTTAAATATTTGGTAATCATAATATTAAATATGTTTATCTATAAAATACTTTAATTTTGGTCATGTATAATTAAGACTCCCTTTAGTTGCTCGAAATGACATTGGGTAACAAAATATTCAATGACAATGGCAAAATCCCGACAGTGATATCCTTCGTCATCATGACAGCCTCGCCATCGATGTTGGCGATATCTTCTTTTTCCCTTATCACCTGAATCTTGCTGGCTTTATGGATGTCGACGATTTTTGTGTGGTCGATTTTGCTGGTTAAGAGACGTTCGGCAATCCACGGGACCTGCAGGATATTGGGCTTTTTGAAGATACAGACGTCCAGAAGACCGTCGTTGAGAGAGGCGTGAGGGGAGACAGCGGCATTGAAGCCAAACTGGTTGCTGTTGGCAAACGAGATGAAAAGCGGCTCGCAGTCGATTTCTTCCTTGTCGTCGAGGATAAGGTGATATTTCTCCGGTTTGAACTTGAAATACTTCTCTGTAACGAGTTTTAGGTATGTTTTTAGGCCTCTATTGGGGTCTTTGGCGAAATAATCGGCTATGATGGCGTCGAAACCCACACCAGCTATGCTGATATAAGGCACACCATTCATCGAAGCAGTGTCGATTTTCGATTTCACGCCTTTGTTTATGACCTCAGTAATGACTTCCTTAGGTTTTAAAGGCAGATGCAAATGCCTTGCAAGACCGTTGCCCGAGCCGTAAGGCACAATGGCGAAGGTCTGACGTGCCCCAATCATGTTGGTCCCCACCTCGTTGATGGTGCCGTCACCGCCAACAGCCACAATGATATCGTATTGATTCTCAATGGCTTGTTTGGTCAACTCGGCCGCATGTCCGCCACGTTCAGTCAACGTGATGGTGTATTCATATTTGTCCTTGTCAATCAATTCATCGACAATAGAAGGGAACTTCGACTTGTCGTGATGACCCGATATTGGGTTGACAATAAACAATATTTTTTCTTTCATTTTATGTATAACTTATTGTTAATCATTCTGTTATTATATTGCTGGAGGAGCATCCTGAACTTGTTGTTGAGTCCGTTCCATCGCTCTTCTTCACCAACTTTGTAAAGATTATTGTACAGACAAGGGTCATCTTCAAGGTCGAAAACCGCAGTGATGTTGTTGCCGTCGGATTGCAGCATGTCTTTACCGTCTGAATACTGATAAATATTGTTCAGATAGCTTGTAAAACAAGGCTCTTGCAGGCTGTCGAACACGTTGCGTCCGAAGCTGAAGATGCTGTCGTTGTAACCTAAAGCCGCAATCAGGCTGACTCCTATGTCGGTTTGCTGAGCCATGATATTGGTTTTCGATGGCTTAATGATGCTCGGCGCATAAAAAGCGGTAACAATCTGATATTGCCCGTAGCCGTTGAGGTAGTTGTCGAAGCGGTGTTCGGGGTTCACGTGGTCGCCCACAATCACGAAAATGGTGCTGTCGAACCAGTCGTATTTGCTGATGGTTCCGAAGAAATTACGCAAAGCGTCGTCGGTATAACGCACTGTCTTCTCGAAATCGGTGGCGTAGTTGCCTTCAGGCAGTTCATAACCTTTCGGAAGCTTGAACGGATGATGCGACGACAGCGTGAACACTCCAGCGGCGAATGGCTTAGGCATCTCATTGAGTTTCAATGCGGTAAACTGTAAAAATGGCATGTCGGAGATGCCCCAGGTGCCGTCGTAATCGTCGTCGTTGCCATATTCGTCGCGACCATAATAGTTGTCGAAACCTGCCGAGAATGCTGATGAATTGAAGTTCATGGTGCCGTTGTTGCCGCCATGGAAGAATGCGGTGGAGTAGCCGTGTCGTTTTAAAATGCTGCCGAATCCGTCAAGTCTGTTAGCCGCATAACGCGATTCCACATAGTCTTTCGACATCAGCGACGGCAATCCAGATAGGATAGATGTCAGCGCCTCGATGGATTGCCTTCCGTTTGCCATTCCATTGAAACTCAAGCTGTTGGCAAGCAATGAGTCGAGAAATGGGGTGATGGTTTCAGTACGTTTCTCATTGTAAAAACTCACCATCTCCTGTCCGTGGCTCTCCAAAACAATCATGAAGATATTGTAATCTTTGGCATCACCATCGATAAACCGATTGATTTTCAAGTCTTTTTGAATAGGAGAGTATAGCTCTTCAAGTTCGTCGTCGTCAAAATAATGTATCGGTTTCAGCACATCGCCCGAGGAGCCGCGACCTATTGTGAACGGAGTGTTAAGCACGAGCACCATGTTTTGCGGTTTGGTGTATTGCGCCGCCGTGATGATGCTTATCGGCTTGTTCTGCAATCCGCCCCTGAGCCCGATTATTGAAAGCGCTATTAAAAGCAAAAATGCAAGCGAACTTGTTGTGTACCAATATTTTAAGTTTGTCGTAACAGCAGGTTTTACCCTGGTTTTTCTTGTCAAAATGATGATTGCAATCAGGAAGACGATGAAAACCAACACCATAAACCAGAAATCGACAAGAAATTGTGTAACCAAACCGCCTTGGTTGTCATCGGTGTGCTGCATGAAACCGAACAGTTCTGAGGTCATTCGCTTGTCGATATAGCGGTAATAAATGACGTCGATAAGATTTAAAGTAATACTTAATGAATTTGTTATAACAAAAAGAATATCAATTACTTTGCAATATGTTTTATTGAACTTGAATCTGAATGGGATTCCGTAAAAAACGAGGAACGGAAGGTTGGCGATGATGAGTGTCCAGATGTCGAATCTCATGCCGATGAAAAACAGCCTGAACTGTTCGCCAGTGCTCAAATCAGGGAAGTTGGAGGCGTTGAAAACGAACAGCAGCCAGCGGCTTATGGCAAAAAGCAGCAGCATCACGCCGAGGCGCACGACGAACACTTTCCATAACGGCAGTTCCTTGTTTTTGAACATAAGCTAATTTTTTGCAAATATACAAAAAATTTATAAATATACAACTAATAATTATTGTCATTTCGACTGTAACTGAGCGGATTAATGAAATGAGATTTCTCCGCTCCACTTCGTTTCGGTCGAAATGACGATTGTATAATAATTATTTGTATCTTTGTAAACCAAATATATTGAAGATGAGATTAAAGTTTTTGTTTGGATTATTATTGATAATCAATGTTTTAACGGCTCAAAACGAGTCAAAGTATCCCCAATATCCTTATCCTGTCAAGTTCCCTATTTACCTGTCGGCGACATTTGGCGAGCTTCGCAATAACGCTTTTCATGCCGGTGTTGACATCAAGACTGGCGGTGAGATAGGCAAGAAGGTGTATGCTGTGGCCGACGGTTACGTGAGCCGCATCGGTGTGTCGCCTTGGGGCTACGGCAACGCTGTTTACATCACACATAACGACGGATTTACCTCTGTTTACGCCCATTTGGAGATGTTTAACGATAAAATAGGGAAGTATGTGAAGGAGAAACAGCTTGCAAGCAAATCGTTCGCCCAGAGCCTTTATTTGAAGAAAGACGAGATTCCTGTCAAGGAGGGTGAACTCATCGGATATAGCGGCGACACTGGCGGTTCGGGCGGCCCGCATCTGCATTATGAGCTTCGCGACGCCAACCAACGTCCGCTGAACCCATATCTGTTTGGCTTTAAGGTCAATGACAACGTCAAACCTTCAGTTAATGGTATTGCATTGTATCCCAAAGAGTTATCGTCGGTAAACGGCTCTGATCAACCGGCTTATTTCAAGTTGAAAAACAACGGTGGCAATTACACTGTAGAAGGTGGCGACATAAAAGTCAACGGGACAGTGTCGTTTGGTATCTCGGCATTCGACCAGGCCGACGGCTCCCAAAACAAAAACGGGGTCTATTCAATTGATCTATATGCAGATAATAGATTGATATTCAGCGTGTTATTTGACCGTTATTCATACGACGAGACACGTTATGTCAACAGTTTGATTGATTATAAAAAGTTTGTAAACGATAAAATCCGCTATGTCCGCTCTGAAATTGACGAATACAATATCCTTGACGTATATGGGGAAAAGAATGGATATGTCACTGTAAATCAATCAGATAAGGTGGCGATTAAATATGTGGTGAAAGATTGTTTCGGCAACACAGCGACGGTGAATTTCACTCTTGTTGGTGTTGAACCAATTGTGGAATACTCTGATAATCAATATGGTAGGGCTTATTACCGCATCGATGGCAAGCAGGAGGTTGAGGTGAATCTCGGTGATTTTACCGCAAAGATTCCTGAAAAGGCGTTTTACAAATTCGAGTATGTCTTGGCAAGACAGATCGACACTATTCCAAACATTGCGTCCAATGCTGCGTATATCCTTGGTTCCGAGGATATTCCGGTTCAGAAAAACATTGAAATCAAGATTCGTCCTGCTGATGAATACGCCAGTTCCGACAAGCTGTATATCGTCAGTATTGCGAAAAACGGCAAATTCGGTGCTGTGGGAGGCAAGATGGTCGATGGTATGATGACTGCCAATATCAAGAGATTTGGCACTTACGCACTTGCCGTTGATGACACGGCCCCAACCATTACACCAGATAATTTTAATAACAATTCAAAGATTATCAAGTGTAAGCGATTGAAAATCAAGATTAAAGATAAGGAGTCGGGGATAGGCTCGTATAACATCCACCTTAACGGAAAATGGGTTGTTGGTGCATACGATGCCAAAAATGACCTCTTGTTTTACGATGTCGATGAATTCCTGAAATACGGCAACAACAAGATGGAAGTCGTTGTAACTGATGCAGTTGGCAACAAAACCAGCCGTACATATAACATCATACGGGAACGTCCAAAGAAGTAGCGGTAAAGACACTATTTATCGTGTCTCAACACTACCGTTCGGGTTGGTATATATACTGATAAGCCCCAGCGTCAGGTGTGACACCTCTTGCCACGCCATCCAAATCAAACTGAAGATCTCCGATGGAATATACGGGATTGCCGATGCCTATTGCCGCTGACAGAGTGTCAAGATGGAAGTCAAATGCTGCAGTATTCTTGAAATTTGGTGCTTCGTTGAACACGCACTGTTCGTAAAGCTGTGTCAACTGAGGACGTTTAGTGCATATCAGGCTGTTTTTGAAGACGTATGCGGTGTCGGTCGACTCGTGATAGAAATTGGTGCCGAACTCATTGTCTTGGTTGCCGTAAACGATGCTGTTTCTTATGTCGCAGTTGAAAGGCAGGGCGTATGTGAGGCCATCGTTGGGGTTGGTGTAATAATTGTCGAAATAAAGTGCCGGAGCCTTGCGTGTCGAGCTTGTCCAGTAGTTGGCGATGGTGCCGTGTGTGAGCAGGTAATTGCCACCTCCGGTGAGAGCCACACAGTAGTTGCCGCAGTTGTTTACCACAAGATTAGAGGCTCCTATGCTGTAGCAGTTGGCGTAGACGCCCATCCCGGTATGGTTTTCGATGATGGTGTTGTTGATGTAGGCGACAGCCATGTTGTCTTTCAACATACGCTGTATCTGAAGGCCTATAAAGCCGTTTCGTATTATTGCGTGGTTGATGCTGTGTCCGTGGCCTTCGCGTGCCTCCATGAGCCAGATACGGTCCCATTGTCCTGGCAGGTCATCGTAGAAGTGCTCGAGTCTGTCTCCTTGAAACACAACGGGTTCTTCCGCAGTGCCGTTGACGATGAGCTGTCCTTCGCTCCATGCCCAGAGTCCTGCACCATTGTGGAAATATACATGCGTGCCAGGCTCGATGGTCAAGGTGCCGTCGGAGTCGATAAGCGCCACATTATAAATGACATACGGCTTCTCTGAAGTCCAATGCACGTCTTTGTTGACAGAGTCTGTGATGGCAGTGTAATAATTGGTGTAATGCCCGTTTTGGTCTGGGAAGATGCCGATTCGACCGATGATGTAGTTGGCGTTTTGCCCGTAGGCTGTCAGATGCACCACGCTCTCGTTGCCATTGGTGTTGAAAATCAGACGGTCTTCAACGAAAAACGGGTTGTTAGCGTCATTCGGGTTTATCGTGACCTTGACAAACACGTAGAGGCTGTCTTTTGCGTATATCTCCTTGTCGGTAAACAACGTCCCTGACTGTCCGTCCACGTTGATGCTGTAAGGGGAGTTGCTGCCCTGTTCGAGTCTTATCGAGTTGATTTTTAGGTTGTCGGAATTGTTGTTGTATACCATCAAAACCCTCGTCGAAGAGCCTATGGCTGTAAACACGGTGTCGAAAGCGATTGTGTCGGTTGATAGGCTGATGTTCTTCGACGGGTTGTCGGTATATGTCCTCTCTTTGCGGCATGATACTGCAAAAACGACAATTGATAATATTATGACAACCAAATATTTACGCATATTTACTTAATGTAATCCTTGAAGCTTTGTTTCAGATAGGCGTCGGTGCCGATATACTTTAAAACTGGCAGAAACTGACTGGCGTCCATGTAGCCTGGGGCCACCGTGATGAGTTGGTTTTTCTCGTTCATGAAGACGTATGAGGGGTACGACATATTTCCTTGGAGCAACGCCGCTGCCAGCTGGTGTGTGCCACGGCGACCGTTCATTCCTCCATTGTTGACGTATGTGTAACCGCCGAAAACGATGGTGTCGTTCATCTCGGCATTGAGTTTCACCGCATAGTAGTTCTCGTTCATGTATGCGACCACCAATGAATCTAGGAATGTGGTCTGATCCATTTTTTTGCACCAGCCACACCAGTCGGTGTAGGTGTCGATGAATATTTTCTTCGGTGCCGTCCTGTTCAACTCAACCGCTTCCTGAAATGTCATCCAATTGATTTTCTGTGCGTTACAAAAACCAAATGATGCTATGATCGCTAATGTTAATATTATTTTTTTCATTTTATTATTTTAGCCATTAGCTGTTAGCCATTAGTTCGATTTCTGCTAATGGCTGGTGGCTAATAGCTGTTTAATATTTCCTTTTTCGAATCCTTTTCTTTCAAACTGTCTCTCTTATCGTAGAAATGTTTTCCTTTCGCCAGTGCTATTTCCATTTTCGCAAGGCCGCGGTCGTTGACAAACATCTCTATTGGCACGATGGTGAAGCCTTTTTCGGAGCTCTTTGCCTTTAGTTTGCGCAGTTCTTTCATGGTGAGCAGTAACTTGCGGTCGCGTTTCGGAACGTGGTTGTTGTACGTCCCGAAGCGGTATTCCGCTATGTGCATCCCCACGACGAACAGCTCGTTGCCGACGAAGGTACAGTACGAATCCACCAGGCTTGCCTTGCCTTCGCGGATGCTCTTGATCTCTGTGCCTGTCAGGACGATGCCAGCGGTGTAGCGGTCGATGAGGAAATACTCGAACGACGCCCGCTTGTTTTTGATGCTTATCTTGACCTGTTTAACCTTGTTAGCCATTACTTGATGTCTCCTAAAATAAGCGGCATTCCGTCTTTGCTGTTGCCCACAATGACGATTTTCGTATTTGGCGATTCAGCGAGTTTCAATGTTGCATCAATGCCTTTCTCACGCAAAATCTTATCGTTGATACTGGCGCTGACGATATTGTTGGCTCTTGCCTTACCTTCAGCCTCAACACGTTGACGTTCAGCCTCTTGTGATGCCTTTTCGAGCTTGAACTCGTATTCCAACGCCTCTTGTTCCTGTTTCAGCTTGCTCTCGATAGCCGATTTGATGGTAGGAGGGAGTGTGACCGAGCGGATGAGCACCTGGTTGAGCTGAATATGCTTGCCTTCCAAGAGGTTTTTCGTCTCGATGAAGATCTCTTCCTGGATGGCGTCGCGTTTGGTCGAGTAAATCTGTTCCGGAGTGTAACGTCCGAGGACGCTTCTCGCGGCGGAACGCATGGCCGGATAGACCGCTCTGGTGAGGTATTGTGTGCCTATGGTGGCGTGCAACTGTCCTAACTCCTGCCACATCGGCTGATACCAAGTGGAGAATTCTATCTTGATTTCCAATCCGTTAGACGAAAGAGCACTCATCTCTTCGTCAGCGACCTGCTGACGTGTCTCATACAGCGTCATGCTGTTCCAAGGGGCGATGAAATGGAAGCCTTCCTCGTAGGTCTTCGTGACATCAATACCGCCGCCAAACAAGCGGTAAAGCACTCCGCCATGACCTGCTGGAATCGTCACCGTGATGCGACTCCAGAAAATTATAAGCAGCAATACCACCACACCGATAATGATGAATGGTCCGTATTTTTTGTTGTTTGATGGCTTATTCTGTTGATAACCATTTGTTTGCGTGTATTCCATATCTTGAAATTTTTAATTTGTTTATTTTTGCAAAGATAATAAAAAAAACGATAATTTTGCACTCTTATTTTAGGAATTATTAATTAAAATAAAAATAATGAAAAAACTTATCATGATTTTAGGAATTGCTGGACTTCTAACTGCTTGTGGCTCAAGCGATAAAGAAGCTCAAAATGGAGAATTCAAGTATCTCGTCGACGAGTTTGCCGACCTGAAAGTGATGCGTTATCAGATCCCGGGATGGGACGAACTGACGCTTCAGCAGAAAGAGTACATCTATTATCTTGGCGAGGCTGCAAAATGCGGTCGTGACATCCTTGCCGACCAGAATTTTAAGTATAACCTGACCGTTCGTAAGACCCTCGAGGCTATACTGAATTCTTACAAAGGCGATACACAATGCGCTGATTATCAGAACTTTGTGGTTTATGCAAAGCGTGTTTTCTTCAGCAATGGCATCCATCATCACTATGCCGAAGACAAAATGTTCCCTGAAATCTCGCAGGAATATTTCGCACAGCTGGTGAAAAACTCCGATCCGAAGTTATTGCCATTGGCAGAAGGCGAGTCGGTTGACAGCTTCCTGACGTTCATCACCCCTGTAATCTTTGACAAAGACCTTTATGCAAAGCGCCGCAGCAGCGAGGAGGACATCATTCAGAACTCATGTGTCAATTTCTACAAAGGCAATATTAATAAAGGTGAAGTTGAGGCATTTTATGATGCACAACGCAAACCAAACGACGCACAGCCTATTTCTTACGGCTTGAATTCAAAGCTCGTCAAGGAAAACGGCAAGCTTCATGAAGAGGTTTATAAGGCCGACGGCCTTTACGGAAAAGCCATAGAGCAAATCATTTATTGGCTCAAGAAGGCAAATGAGGTGGCCGAAAACGACAGCCAGCGTAACTACACCAACTTGTTAATCGATTATTACACAACAGGTTGCCTCAAGAAATGGGATGAATACAATATCGCTTGGGTTGAGGATTCTATTTCGAATATCGACTTCGTGAACGGATTCATTGAGGACTACAACGACCCGATGGGCATGAAAGCCACATGGGAGGCCATCGTCGACTACAAAGACATGGAGGCTACCAAACGCTCGGAGATCATCAGCGCCAACGCACAGTGGTTTGAGGACAACTCACCAGTCGACCCGCGTTTCAAGAAAAAAGAATGCAAGGGTGTGAGTGCCAAAGGTATCATCGTCACCACCTTGGCTGGCGACTGCTTCCCGGCACCTCCAATCGGCATCAACCTGCCGAACGCCGACTGGATCCGTAAGGAACATGGCTCTAAGTCAGTGACTATCACCAACTTGATGGATGCTTACGACAAGGCTGCCAACGAGTCACCGAAGAGTGTGTTGGCTGAGTTTGCATACTCACAGGATGAGATCGACCTCTGCAAGAAATACAGCGGCATCGCCGACGTGTTGCACACCGATTTGCACGAGTGCCTCGGACACGGCTCAGGACAGCTGCTCCCGACCACTCCACAGAACGCACTCAAGGAGTACAGCTCGGCACTCGAAGAAGCCCGCGCCGACCTGTTTGGCCTGTATTACTGCGCCGACCCGAAGATGGTGGAACTCGGCATACTTCCAAACATGGAATGCTACAAAGCACAGTATTACGACTTCATCCGCAACGGCTTGATGAGCCAGCTCGCACGTATCGAACTCGGCAAGAACATCACCGAAAGCCACATGCAGGACCGTGCCCTCATCAGCTGGTGGTGCTATGAAAAAGGCTTGAACGACAACGTCATCGAGAAGAAAGTGCGTGACGGCAAGACATATTTCGTCATCAACGACTTCGACAAGCTCCGTGGCTTGTTTGGTGACTTACTCGCTGAGATTCAAAGAGTTAAATCGGAAGGCGACTACGAGGCAGGCAAGAACCTCATCGAGACTTATGCTGTGAAGATCGACCCGGAACTTCACAAAGAGGTGAAAGATCGTTATAACGCCCTCGGCTTGAAGCCTTACGGCGGTTTCATCAACCCGGACATCGTTCCTGTTATGAAAGGTGGTAAAGTCGTTGATTATCAAGTTAATTACCCATGCGACTTCTTGAAACAGCATCTCGATTACGGCAAGAACTACAGCTTCGTTGAGGAAAACCACGACGCTCCTGAACATCTCGTCGTTGACATGCTTTACGACTTCATCGATGGCACCTTGGCATGCGGAAACGCTGAAAATGCTGTGCATGAGGTGGTTAAATACATCAACGCACACCCGGAAGAACGCGTCATATACATCACAGACTATCATCCGGCAAACCACAGCTCATTCGCTGATTACGGCGGTATCTGGCCTGTACACTGTGTTCAAGGTACACGTGGAGGCGCTATCCATGAGGCGTTCTACACCGACGTCATCAACCCGGCTAACCGCCCTGACCCGGAAAGAAACATCTTCCGCAAAGGTCAGAAAGTGGACGAGGAGCAGTATTCAGGCTTCGAGTCAGTGGGTCCTGACGGCAGAATGCTCTCTGAATGTGTCGGTAAAGACTTGGTTATCAGTGGTATAGCTACTGAATACTGCGTTAAGAACACCTTGATGGAGTTCCTCAACGCCGGTCACAACATCGAATTGCTGGTTCCTGGTCTCGGCTACGTCACCAAAGACGGTCATGTTGAGACAATGAAGGAACTCGAGAAGATAGTGACAGTGATTGAGTAGACTTTAGTCTTTAGTCTCTAGTCTTTAGTCTTTAGATAAAAATCCCGCCGGATGGCGGGATTTTTTTTTGTCCTAAAATGTTAAAATTTTTCACAAAATTTGTTTCCCAATTAAATTTTTTGTATTTTTGCAGTGTCATTTGTCGAAGCTACGTGATGGCTTGGGTGGGTGACAGACATATTGGAAAGACGTTGTGCTGACGTTTTATCTGCGGTATGCCGAATCTCGCAAATTCAAAACTACTCGCACGATAAAGCAGTGGCTCGACGTTCATGGGATTGTAATATATTAGGGTGTCGCCTGATACCTATTAATATATACATTCTGCGTGGGCTTCGACATTGCTTATTCTCGAGTAGTGGGCAATGCGAGAGCCCTGGCATACGGGATGAGCAAGGTGCAGATTCCCGCGCTTTTTCTTTTATGTTTTATGGTTTTAACGGTTTTGTATGTTCGGCATTGGGAGTCTGCCGGCAAATAAATTAATGGCAGTTTAATTTAATAAACTATTAAAATCATGAAAAAGTTACATTTATTCGGCATGGCAGTGCTTGGAGCATTGGTATTGGCAAGCTGCGGAAGCTCAAAAAATATGGCTGTGCAGTCAAACATTGAAAAGCAAAGAAGCCTTGAAGGTGAGAAAGTTATGGTTGAAACCACAAAACTCACTGGATACGATAAATCCGAGGGGCTTAACGAAGATGGAACCGATATTGTTAAAGTTGCCTACAAATGGTTTGCAGGTATAGGCAAGGCCGATGACAAACAAACAGCTATAGAGATTGCTGAACTTGAGGCTCGTGCAACTATTTCAAGAGTGGTTGAAAACATAGTGAAAGCTGAATCGGAACGTGCTAGTTTGACGAACAACTCAGAAACTCAAAAAGCTATATCATCGTACTGGAAACAAGTTAGCACCAGTATCCAAAATGCATGTGAACCATACGGAGACACAAAAATAGAGTACAGTCCTACAACAAAGATGTACACTGTAACACAGAAAGTTGCTTGCCGGGGCGACAAATACATACAGATGCTGAACAACGCAGGCAATTATAAACCTAACAACTTAAGTGGCAAAGACCTTGACGAGTTTATTAAGGTGAATAAATCAATAATGGAAGCGGCAAAAGGCAACTAAATCATGAAAAAGATTATAGCGATAGCAATATTGCTGTTTGCCGGATATATTGTGAAAGCGCAAAATTATCCGTCGGAATGGTCGTTATACATGTCCGATGCATATTATAGCGCAGTTGAGAGTGGTATAAATGAGCAAAACCTTCCTGAAGAAAAGTTTAGGAATGAACTGTTAGACATTGCCCGAGCAAATCTTGCGAAGCAGATAAAGGTCAAAGTCAATGATGTTAGCCTGATGAACAAAGAGGTGGTAAATGGGAAATCTGAAATTTACTACGCATCCAGTCGCAACATATCTACTAATGTTGAAATGCGCTTTGCTGAATCAAAGAGTCATATTGACATTGTGACAGGTAAGCAGTTTGTGATAGTTTATATCAACAAATTAGAGGCATGCAGATATTATGAGAATGAAATTAAACAGCAGATCGGCAAGATTGAAAATTATGTTACGATTGCCGATAATTATACCAATACTGGTTTTAAGGCTAAAGCAAAAGAAGAGCTTCAAAAAGCGTTAGCATTATTTGACAATGCTGGAGAAATCTTTATGGGGCTTAATGTGTTTGGCATGCCTGATTATCAGATGGGACATTATATTAATAGACTGAATCAGCAGGAACAAAATTTAAAGACAAAAATCGCGGATTTGGAATACGGAACCACATATTGTATCGTCTGTAATGCCGATAATTTTGGGAAGGCATATCCAAAATTGAAAAATGAAGTAAAAGGCGACTTGTCGGCTTCGGGATGCAATTTCGTTGATGACCAAGATTCTGCTGATTATGTTATATATATAGATGCCTCATCAAGAGAATATAATACTGTGGTAACTGGAAACATCACATCGTATTATTCATTCGTTGATGCCGTTATCGCAATTGATAAAGTCGTGACAAATCAGCGCATTTTCGAAGATGAGATTTCATTGAAAGGCGCGCATACCCTTAGTTTCGACGAGGCTGGTCGCGACGGTTATAAAAAGATTAGAAAAGAGATTAGTAAGATTATTAAGGAAAATATTGAACTATGAAAAAGTTTTTGTTTTTATCAATGATGTTGTTAATGGCTATTTCGGCAATATCTCAGGTAAAAAAAGTGGCAATACTTGAAACCATTGACAAAGAAGGTAATATTAACTATGGTGTTAAGCTGATGGTGCGCAGCAATCTAACGAAATCGGTTTCTAATGCGACTGGTTATGAGGGATACGACCGTGTTAACATGTCACAAATTATGGGAGAACAAGATTTCCAACGTACAGGTATGGTTAATGAGGAACAAATCAAGAGGTTGGGTGAGTTGTCAGGTGCTGACTATATCATTGTTTCTGAAGTGGCAAAAGTGTCTGAAACAAATATCGTAGTTACAGCAAGTATATTAAATGTTGAGACGGCACAAACAATAGGAGCAGACTATGCTATGATGACAACAACAGCCGAAGATATTCAACATGGCTGTGAATCTCTTGCTAATAGGCTGTTAGGATTGCCGGATCCATATGCTAATGAGAAGTCAGTTGCTGAAAATAAAAAGACGGAGTCCCCTGTAGTTGTAGAAGAGGAGCCAAAAGAGGAACCTCGTATCAAGCCAGAAGACAGGAGTAAAGTTGGAGATTTGAAGATATTTTCTGATGGTACACAAGGTATTGTGTTCTATATGGATCAAGAAGGTAAAGGTTTAGCTGTATCCTTGGATGAAAGTGAAATGGTATGGGATGCAAGCAATAATTATTTTGATATAAACACACTCAAGAATCTCAAACAAGATAATCATGGGTTTTATTATGGTGAAGGAAAAACCAATACGCAAAAAATTATTCAATATCTTGGAAGTAATGCTTATGCAGCAAATTGGTGTTTCATGTATGGTGATGATTGGTATTTGCCAAGTGTTGGTGAAATGTACTATCTTGTGATTAATTCAAAAAAAGGATCTTTAGTGGCAAATTCTTTAAAAACTAATGGTGGAGGAAGAATTAGTGGTTGGTATTGGACCAGTTCTGAACATGACAGACAGGAAGCATTAAATGTTAGTGATGGCGGAACGGTTCATACTGAGGATAAAGATGAGGACGCTAATGTAAGAGCAATACGAGCTTTTAAAGAATAGAGTCATGGAAAGTACTTTTGTTGAAAGGGTGTGTGATATAGATATGGAAATGCGTTATGTCAAAGGCAATTCTAAGGTTAAACCGTTTTTTATTGGTGTCTATGCGGTTACACAAAACCAATGGTTTAAGATTATGAACACGTCCATATATATGCAAAGAATTAAAGTTAATCCCAATACTTCTCTTAATTCTGTGGGGCCAGATTATCCTATGTATTATGTTAATTGGGAGGATGTGAATGAGTTTTGCATGACATTAAGCAATGTTTCTGGGAAATGCTATCGAGTGCCGACATATATAGAATGGCAATACGCTGCTTGTGCTGGAGATTCTTTGAATGATATAGCATGGTATAAAGACAATAGTAATGATATTATACATCCATGTGGATGCAAAAAGCCTAATAAACTTGGTATTTATGATATGTATGGAAATGTGTGGGAATGGTGTAAAGATGTGTATGATAGAGAAGGATTGTTCCGCATTATAAGTGGCGGAGCTTGGTGTAATCACGCTTCGTTTTGCTCCGAAAATGTTAGAGTGTGTGCAATGGCAGCAACCCGAAATGATCGAATCGGATTTAGAGTTGTTGCTGATGTTGTATAATACAAAAAATTCCTGTTTCTTCATTTTTTGTTAACATTTTTTAACAAAAGTTGTCAAAATTCTGAACTTTATGTTAAAAATTGTTAAAATTGTAAAAGCGAAGAAAATTTGCTATATTTTTGCAAACTGAGAGTTCATATAGTTTGTGAAATCTTTTAAAATATGAAAGAATGGAGAATCAGGAATTGTCACAGTTTGATAATATTGAAAGAAGAATTATAATGATTCGAAACCGTCAGGTCATGATAGACAAGGATTTGGCGGAATTATATGGAGTGGAGCTTCGTGCTTTGAATCAATCTGTTAAAAGAAATATCAAACGTTTTCCAGCACGGTTTATGTTTCAATTGACAAAAGAGGAGTAAGATAGATACAATTATCTGATGTCGTTGAATAATCCGAACTTGAAATCACAATTTGTGATTTCAAGTTCGGACTCCCATGAAAATAAAAACAATAAAAGCACAAACTGGGGCGGCAAGAGGACTTTTTCTTATGCTTTTACACAACAAGGAGTTGCAATGTTATCAGCAGTGCTACATAGTGATACTGCTGTTGATGTCAGCGTGAAGATAATGGATGCTTTTGTCGCAATGCAACAATTTATTTCAAATAATGCTAATATGTTTGCTGAAATAGACGCTGTTAAAAAACATCTTTTGGAATCGGATCTTCATCATCTTGAGAATGACAAAAAAATAGAGCAGTTGTTTGTTTTGATGGACAAACACAAAGATAATCCCGCACAAGGAGTGTTCTGCGCAGGTCAAATCTTCGACGCTTATGTCTTTGTTTCAGATTTGATAAAACGTGCCAAAAATGAAATAATCCTGATTGATAATTATATTGATGAAACGGTTTTTACAATGCTTGACAAGCGAAATGACTGTGTTAAAGCTACCATTTATACAGCCAAATTATCTACCAAGATGCAACTTGACTTGCAAAAGCATAACTCCCAGTATTCTCCAATAAATATTGAGCATTCCAACAAGTCTCATGACCGTTTTTTGATAATTGACGAGGAAGTTTATCACATTGGAGCCTCATTGAAAGACTTAGGGAAGAGGGTATTCGCATTTTCAAAAATGGAAATAGGCAAGGATATAATCTTGTCAATCCTGTAAATATTGTCAGAGATATATTATTCCTTGTTGTTCTTCGCTGCTTTTTTAGCTTCGCGTTCTTGCTTTCTCTTCATCTTCTTGTATTGCCGCTCGACAGCTTTGTCGTGGTATTTCGGGTTATCGCCAGTGTAGCGATATTCCTCACGCTGCATGTTCTCGGGCTTTTCGTTGAAGACGTATGTCACACGGAAGGTGAACAGATTGTTGTGTTGGTTGAAAATGCCGAGCGAGTTGCCGTCGATATCGTGATATTCCCTTGTCCTTATGGTGTTTAGCGAATATGAATAACGGACTCCCAGCTTCCATCTTTTATAAACACGGAGCTTCACGTCAGCAAGGATGTTGAACTCGTTTTGGTCGTAATCGCCGCTGGTCGCTGTCACAGAAGTGCGTAGGCCGTGCTCATATTCCTTGACGCCCATCAAGCGGGCGTATGAGACACCGACACCTGCCGAAACCACATGTTTGTCAGTGAAATACACCATTATAGGCACCTCACCATAGCTCAAAGTCAAGTTGTATTCTCCAGTGATCTCGATGCCGGTGAAAGGGTCTGTTCTGCCATCGAAATACTTACGACTCTGCTTGGCACCTTTTTGATTATAAAGCACTTCCATCGAAAGCTCAAGGCTGAAATTTCTTTTCTGCCAGACAGGTGCGATGACACCGACACCGGCGTTGATGCCTTTTTTGAAGTATCCCATCATCTGGTCGCCGTCGACCTGGCAGATATTGAGTCCGACGAAAGCCTCACCTAAGAAAATCTGGGCTTTCGCAACGTTTGTGAAAGCTGCGAAAACTATGAATAATCCGATTAAAAAGTACTTTTTCATATCTCGATAACGCAAAAACGTTAAAATTATTTTATTTCATGCTCAAACTGATGCGTTTTCTTGGAATATCGACATCGGTGACAGTCACTTTGACCTTCTGGTTGAGCTTCACCACCTGATTGGGGTCGGTGATGTAGCTGTTCGACATCTGGCTGATATGCACCAGCCCGTCCTGATGCACCCCTACATCCACAAAACAGCCGAATGCCGTGATATTGGTGACTATTCCGACAAGCTGCATGCCTTGGCGCAAGTCGTTGATAGTGCGTATGTTCTTGTCGAATTCAAAAACCTCGAACGTTTTGCGAGGGTCGCGTCCGGGCTTCTTGAGCTCGTCGATGATGTCGTTGACGGTCTCTATGCCGAAGTCTTTCTCAATGAACTCTTTCGGGTTTATCTTTGCGATAAGTTCCTCATTGCCAATGAGATCCTCGACTTTTACTCCCAGTTTTTTCGCCATCTTCTCTACGATATGGTAGCTCTCCGGGTGCACCGCTGATGCGTCGAGTGGCTGTTTGGCCCCGTGGATCCTCAAGAAACCGGCACATTGCTCGAAGGCTTTGTTGCCCAGACGTGGCACTTCCAAAAGTTGCTTACGGCTGGTGAAGCCTCCGTTCTCGTTACGGTATTTCACTATGGAGCTTGCCAGCTGCGGACCTACACCGCTCACATACGACAGCAGCTGCTCGCTGGCGGAGTTGAGTTCCACGCCGACAGCGTTGACGCAGCTTTCCACGACAGTATTCAGCTCGTCGCCGAGCATCTTCTGGTTCACATCGTGCTGGTATTGTCCCACGCCGATGGACTTCGGGTCTATCTTCACCAGCTCCGCCAGCGGGTCCATGAGCCGTCTGCCGATGCTCACTGCGCCGCGCACTGTGATGTCGTAGTCGGGAAACTCTTCACGCGCGACTTTGCTGGCGGAATATATAGAGGCGCCGCTCTCGTTGACCATCACGGCAGTGATGTCCCTGTCGAAACGAATACTCTTGATGAAGTCTTCGGTCTCACGTCCTGCCGTGCCGTTGCCTATGGCGATGACGTCGATTTTATACGCCTGCACGAGATGTGCTATCTTAGCTGCCGCCTTGCCATGCTCATTTTGCGGTGGGTGAGGGTAGATGGTCTCGTTGTGTATTAGAGCACCTAACTCATTTAATATCACCACCTTGCAGCCGGTACGAAAGCCCGGGTCGAGTGCAAGCACGCGTTTCTTGCCAAGTGGAGCGGCCAACAGAAGCTGTCGTAGGTTCTCGGCGAACACCTTCACCGCCACCTCGTCGGCTTTTTCTTTGTATAACGCACGCATCTCGGTCTCAAGTGATGGCTCCAGCAGACGTTTCCAAGCGTCGTCGATGGAGTCCTGCACCAAATCCGTGGAGGCGTTGTCGTTCTTCAAAAATATGCTGTCGAGCACCTTCAAGGCGTCGTCGGACTCTATGCTGAGCTTCACCTTCAGCAGCCCTTCCTCTTCGGCACGGAACAACGCCAAAACCCTGTGTGACGGTGCCTTGGATATGGGCTCCTTGAAGTCGAAATACTGTTTGTATGTCTGTGCCTCGGCTTCCTTGCCCTTGACCAAAGTCGATGAGATGATACCGTCACGATGATATATCTTACGTATCCTGTTGCGTCCGTTGATGTTTTCGGATATCCACTCCGCCATGATATCGCAGGCGCCTTTCAATGCCTCTTCCTCGTTGTTGACCTCTTTCTCCTTGCTGATAAAGCGTTTGGCGAGGCCGTTCACGTCGTCGCTGTTCTGCGACATGATGAGTTTTGCCAATGGTTCGAGACCTTTTTGGCGTGCTATCTCGGCTTTGGTGCGGCGTTTCGGCTTGTAGGGGAGGTATAGATCCTCCACATCCTGCAATGTCTCGGCATTTGTTATCTGTCTCTCGAGTTCAGGTGTCAGTTTCTCTTGCTCTGCTATCGATTTCAGCACAAATACCTTGCGTTTCTCCAGTTCGTCGAGTTGCTCGAGGCGTTTCTTCACCTCCGCCACGGTCTCCTCGTTCATGGTGTCGGTCATCTCTTTACGGTAACGCGCAATAAACGGCACAGTGGCTCCCTCGTCAAGCAACTTTATAACGTTTTCCGCCACTCTAGGTGTAACTCCAAACTCTTTCGATATTTTATTTATAAAATCCATAATAATCATTGTTATTCGTCATTCCGAGCGAAGTCGAGGAATCATCGCCTTTCAATTGATCCATTATCTTTAGATGTCGGAGATTTATTCACCAAAGTGAATGCTTTCGCAAGCTCAGGTCTCCATTCCGCTTCGCTTCAGTCGAAATGACGGTTAGTGAGTATTCCAAATATCCCATGCAGCCTCGGCTTGCAACGTCAACATTTTCAATCCGTTATAAGCGCTGGCACCGTACTTTTTCGCCTCTTTCATGAACAATGTCTCCTCAGGGTTGTAAATCAAATCTATGAAGACATTGGTTTCATTGGTTGTCTCGTATGGCAAGTCAAGCATCTCATCCGATTTTGGATACATCCCGACAGGTGTGGCGTCGATAATCAATTCATTGGAATTGAAACCCGTATTTTTTAACATTTTATACGAGTCGTTTTTTCTCGATAATATTTGATAATCAATGTCTTTCTTTGTCAGGACGAATTTCACCGCCTCTGAAGCGCCGCCAGTGCCGCAGACGTATGCTTTTTTTATCGTTTTGCCACTGATGGCTTCTTCCAGAAGTCCTTGAAAACCAATGTAATCGGTATTGTATCCGGCCAACTTCCGGTACGTGTCGATTTTCACCACGTTGACCGCTCCGATTTGTTTGGCGTTTTCATCGACAAAAGATAGGTATTTGAAAATCTCTTTTTTATAAGGATGTGTTATTGTAAAACCTTGTAAATCAGGATATTGCGTTAAAATATCTTTTATGCTGTCCAATTTTTCAATGTCAAAATTGATAAAAAAACAGTCCAAAGCTTCATTTTTAAACTTATTATTGAAATAAGCCATTGAAAATGAATGACTTAAAGGATGCCCGATGAGTCCGTAGTTTCGCATGATTCTAACTGATTCCAAAAATTGCTCCAAATCCGAGTGTACATACCACACCAACAATGACGCTCGCCAAAATGATGCCTCCGATGACTGCCAGGACGCTTTTCTTGAAGTCCATGTCCAGGAAACTCGCGGCTAAAGTGCCAGTCCATGCGCCTGTGCCTGGCAGAGGAATGCCTACGAACAGCAGCAATGCCCAGTAGAGACCGCGCCCCGCCTTGGCTTGCAGCTTCTGTCCGCCTTTTTCGCCTTTAACGAGGCACCATGTGCAGAACTTGCCGATGACCTTTTTGTCCTTGCCCCATTCCAGGATTTTGCGGGCAAAGAAAAAGATGAAGGGCACTGGTATCATGTTGCCGATGGCAATGATGATGTAGCTCCAGAGAAGACTGAAGTCGGGGTTGGCGGCGTGTATGCCGTATGCCACTGGCAATGCGCCTCGCAGCTCGACGATGGGCACCATCGCAATTAAAAATATGTAGATGTAGTTTTTCATTTGTTACGTTGTCTGTATTCTTCAATCAAATCCATGATGGCAGGGTTGCTCGTGAGGTTCTCGGCATCGAAGTTCAAAAACTCGATATGTCCGTTATAATCCGATTGCAACGCCATCTCCAATGTCAGAAGCCCCGATTCCGTCATGTCTTGTGCGAAATACAAAAATGCCTTGCGATAGAGCAGCGCCGCGTCGTTAGGCAGCATCTGCAGCCCGCGCTCCAGCGACTCCATGGCTTTTTCGGCGTCGTCTTTCAACACATAACACTCCATCATCGAGATGTAAACGTTATCGTCGTAAGGGTTCAAATCCAATATCTCGTTGACAAACTTCAGCGCATTGTCGTATTCCCCGATTTTGTTGTATTCCTCGATGATGACATACATGTAATCGGTGTTATAAGGTGATAATGTATGTGCGTGTCGGAGGAACTTTATAGCCGAACGCGGGTTGTTCTCGTCGCTGAGCAGGAACCCTATTCCGGCGTATGCCTCCGGTAGGTTCTCGTCCATCGACATGGCTTTTTTGAAAATCTTCAGAGCATCTTCCTTCTCGCCAATTTTCGCTTTCGCCTCGCCATAAAGACATAGCAGCAGTGCCGATTCGGCGCTGTAACGGAACGCTTCTTCCACCAAAGCTATGGTGTCGGGGAAACGGTCGAGCTCATTGAAAGCCGTCGCGATGTCAACATAGCCTTTTTTATAATGTGGGTCGATGGAAACGGCATATTCGAACTGTTCGACTGCATTTTCGAGGTCGCCCATGCGCACATAGCAGTTGCCTAAAGCCATCCATGCCGCTTTGCTGTATGGGTCTTTGTCTATTTCCTTGCGGAAAAACTCCACAGCCTCGTCCATCCTTTGCAGATAAGAATAGCAGTTTCTTATCTCAAAATATTGATTGTCAATGTCTTCAGCTTTGTCCAAGCCTAAAATGAAGAACTTTAGGGCGTTCTCCATGTCGCCAAGATTCTCGTATTCTTCAGCGATGTAGTTGTAAATGTCCTCACAATCCCGAAACTCCAACTCCTTGGCGGCTTTCATATAAGCGTTGATGGATTTCTGATGCTCGCCCAAATCGGAATAGCATACCGCCAAAGTGATCTGATAATCGGCGTCGTTGCGGTCCAAATCAGCGTTTTTCAAGGTCGAAAGCGCCTCCTTCGCATGAGAGTTCGCAAGAAGTTGCTTCGCCTTTATTATGTTGATTAAAGGGTTGTTAGGATGATATTTTACTGCAAAATCGGCGGCGATATTGGCCTTTTTGATGTTGTTGTGCTGGAGATAATGCTCCAAAATGACGTTCAACTCATCGACATCGAAATAGCATGACCGGTGCTGCTTGACCATCTCCTCAAAACGGTCAACCAACTCCTTCACGTCCATGTCGTCATCCAAAAAGTTGTCGTCGTCAAACATTTTCTAATTTTTTGCAAAAATAAGAAAAAATTGATTATTCTGTTATCAATAGGTGTTAAAATTTGTGCAAAAATCAAGTTTTTGAAAAAGAATATTGCATTATTAAAATAAATGTGCTAATTTTGCAAAAAATAGAAGAGCGATATAAAAATAATTGCAAAATGAAAAAGTTATTTGGCGCGGTTTTAATGGCTCTGATGGTTTTCGTCGGGACTGAAGCCTTGGCACAGGGTAAGAGCAAAATCAAGTTTTCCAACGAAAAAGTTGAAGATCTGGTGCAACAGATTAAGGACAACCCGAATGCCGAAGTGCTGTATCTCTTCAGAAACGACCTCGACTCAATACCGGAGGAAATTGGTCTGTTGAAAAACCTCAAAGAGCTCACTGTCAGCTCCAACAACATCACTTACGTGCCACCTGTCATAGGCGAGCTGACCAAACTTGAGAAGATCTCGTTAAAAAACAACAAAATAAAAAACATCCCGTCATCGATTGGCAACCTTAAAAAATTGAATGACTTGGAACTTGACAACAATGAGATCGTGGTGCTGCCGGAGACGATTTGTGACTTGGAAAATCTTGAGACTCTGTCAGTTACGAATAACAAATTGACTCATCTTCCACCGAATATCGGCAACTTGAAAAACCTTTATTTCTTATATATCGGCCCAAACCATTTGCAGGAACTGCCGGCTTCAATGGCTGAACTTGAGAGTTTGGTCGAGCTTAATGTCGCAGGCAGCGGTCAGATGATTGTAGTCCCGAACATGGAGAATTGCCGTAGGTTGGAGAAGATTTATATCGACAGGACCATCATGTTTGATGGCTCATACGATCCGTTCAGGATTCCACGTCTGCAAGTGATAGTGCTTTGACGTTGAATTGTTTATATGATTTTGAAAATTAGAAAGTATTAAAATATTTGCGAAAATTTTTGAATTATGCCATTAATTAAATCAATTTCCGGTTTTCGCGGCACTATAGGCGGCAGACCGGACGACGGGTTGACTCCGATTGACATCGTGAAGTTGACGTCAGCTTTTATTTGTTTGATAAGACGTGGCGGCGTGAAACGTCCTCGTATTGTCGTCGGTCGTGACGGCCGTCTTTCAGGAACAATGGTTAACCAGTTGGTCTGTGGTAACTTGCAGGCTATGGGTGCCGACGTTATCGACATCGGGCTGAGCACCACTCCGACGACCGAGATAGCTGTCACCGAGCTGAAAGCTGACGGCGGCGTGATACTCACGGCGTCGCACAACCCCAAAGAGTGGAACGCTCTGAAACTCCTTGACAACAAAGGCGAATTCATCGACGCTGCCGACGGCAAATGGCTGCTCGAGAAAGCCGCCAAAGACGAATATGAGTTCTCGCCAATCGATGAGATAGGCACCTACACCTTGGCTGAGGGCTGGATAGAACGCCACGCCGACATGGTGTGCAAACTGCCACTCGTGAAAAAAGAACTCATTGAGAAAGCTGACCTGAAAGTCGTGGTCGACGGTGTCAACTCGACAGGTGGCATCGCTATCCCGATGTTACTCAAGAAGTTAGGTGTTAAGAACGTCATCGAACTCAACTGCGAGGTGACAGGCAAATTCGCACATAACCCTGAGCCGTTGGCTGTCAACCTGGTTGACACCTGCGCCAAGGTGAAGGAATGTGGCGCCGACCTCGGCATCGTCGTCGACCCTGACGTTGACCGTCTTGCGTTCATCAACGAGAAAGGGGAGATGTACGGTGAGGAATACACCCTCGTGACCGTGGCTTCGTATATCCTTGAACATAAGAAAGGCAACACCGTCTCCAACCTCTCATCTACACGTGCTTTGCGTGACGTTACCAATGCGGCAGGCGGCAAATACTCAGCAGCAGCCGTGGGTGAGGTCAACGTGGTGGCAAAGATGAAAGAGGTGGGTGCTGTCATCGGCGGCGAAGGCAACGGCGGCGTCATCTATCCTGAGATACACTATGGTCGCGACGCCCTCGTCGGCGTGGGCCTGTTCCTGACGTATCTCGTTGAGAATAAATGCACTGTGTCGCAGCTGAAGAAGAAATTCCCTCTGTATTACATGTCGAAAAACAAGATACAGCTCACGCCTCAGACCGATGTCGACGGCATCTTGGCAAAGCTCGCCGACAAGTTCAAGAACGAGCAGGTTACCACCATCGACGGCGTGAAGATCGACTTCGCCGACGGCTGGGTGCATCTCCGCAAATCCAACACAGAGCCGATCATCCGTGTGTATTCAGAAGGCAAATCAGAGGCTGAAGCAGACAAACTGGCACAGATGATGCTTGATGAAGCTAAAAAACTTATGTAGTTTGAAGTTTTAAGTTTGAAGTGTGGAGTTATAAATAGCTTCAAACTTCACATTTCAAACTCTAAACTAATAATATAAAGGAATGAAAAGTAAGCATCACAGAAGAAATTACAAATATCACGCGATAACATTCAAGTTGTCGCAGGGACAGTACAAATCGCTCAAAAACTACTGCAAGGCGCGCAAGACCACGCCAATAAAGCTGATAAAGAAAAACATAGAGCGGTTTATATCACACTACGAATACGGTGTGCCACCTGAATTGTATCTCTGTGAAAACCAGTTGGATCTGTTTGAAAATCTTACCGATTAAACGGTATTCTATTGGTGATTGAACGTCCCAATGTTACCTCATCGGCATACTCTAAGGCATCGCCTACGGCGATGCCTTTTGCTATCACCGTGACCTGTCCTTCAAAATGCTTTAACATCTTGAAAATGTAATAGTTAGTGGTGTCGCCTTCGATGGTGGCAGGCAACGCCAATATGATTTCTCTGAAGCCCTCGTTGATGCTTCTATCCACCAACTCCTTGATTCTCAAATCGTTGGGCGAGATGCCGTTGATGGGGTCGATGACACCGCCAAGCACATGGTAGACACCATTGAAAGAACCTGTACGCTCAATGGCCATCACATCGCGCATGTCGGATACCACACAAAGCAACTCGTTGTCTCTCTTGGGGTTAGAGCATATCGAACAATGCTCGCTGTCGCTGATGTTATAGCATTTTTTGCATAAAACGATATTGTTTCGCATGTTCAGCAGCGACTGTGACAGCGATTCTGTAACCACTTTCTCCTCACCGAGAAGATGCAAAGCAAGCCTCAAAGCTGTTTTCTTGCCTATTCCGGGCAGCTTCGACAGCTCATCGACGGCTTTTTCTAGTAATATCGATGAATATTCCGCCATATTACTCGTAATAATCGCAGAATTTCACGTAGTCTTCCATGTTCTGACGGCCATATTTTTCTGCCAGTTTGAAATAATAACATGCCATGGCATGGTCGTTGTTCCTTCTGTAAATCAGACCGATGTTGAAATACGGGTCGGCATAGTCCGGCTTGATTTCAATAGCTTTGTTCCAGTTCTCAAAGGCTTTTTCCTGATTGAAATTGTTGCTGTAGGCGCATCCGCGATAGTAATAAGCCTCATAATTGTTCCCGTCGTATTTTATCGCCTTGTCGAAATACCCAATGGCTTCATCGATTTGCGATGTGTACATGTAATCGATGCCTTTGTCAAGATATATTCTTGATTTCTCAGGATTTGGACCGCAACTGACCATCAAAAATGCTAAAGCTAAACTTGCAAAAATCAATGTCTTTTTCATATAATTAATTTTAATTCATTCTAAAAATAGATCCAATGCCATACCCAGTTGCCTCCGGTGTTGTACTCAATAGCAGGGAACGGCACCTTGAAAATATTTAAAACTTTAAACGTATATTTCAAAAATTTATTGTTAGTCGGTATCTTGGTAAAATCCACGTCAAGCGAGAAATAGAACTGTCGCTGCCGCTCGTAGTAGGGTATAGGCTTCCCATTGTATGCCATCGCGTTGTCGAAACTGCCCGTCATGCCTGTGGCACCATAGCCAAAAGCGAAGTTAAGCCATGCCGGAAACTTGCTTGCCTTGTTGAGAAACAATGACTTAAAATTGAACGATGCCCAATATGTCTGTCCGTTGTAGTCTTTGATAGTCTGTTGAATCAGATCTTTGCCAAGCAAATCGGGACGATAATCGGCAAACTCGGTGGTATGGAACGAATATTTCAGCGTGATACGTTGCTCATGCCACAAAAACTGCTGTCCAATGAAGATGCCGGTACCTAATGTGTTGGCCGCCATGTCGCCCCACGAGAAGCCCCATGCTTCAGAAAAACCGTCGAAAACCTCAACGGTGGTGAGGAATACGAGCCCCAGCGTGCCACCAAACCATATCGAGCGTGTCTCGTCAAGACCTGCGTCGCGCAAAAGCTCGTAACCGAACGAACCGACGATATACGATGTTGTCAAGTGTCCTGCTTTGTCCATCTGCAACCACTCGCCGTTGTCGTTGAAAAAATGGAATTTCGACTGCGGATAGTCGGCATACCAAGCGAAGTACAGCCCAGTCATCGAGGCGGCATAGAGTGTCGCCTCGGCACCTAAGACGATGCCCACATTCCTCCTGACACGCGCCTTATCCACCAGCGTATCTTGTGCCGATGCCGATAACACACTGAAAATCAATAATATCGTTAAAAATGCCTTCTTCATATATCCAATCCGTCATTTCGACTGGAGCGGAGCGGAATGGAGAAATCTCCGGCAATCTATTGATTCGGATTATTCAAATGCCAGTGATTTTTTCACCAAAGGTGAAAGCTCTCGCTTTGCTCGGGTCTCGACCACACTTCGTTTCGCTCGAAATGACGTTAGTCCTTGTATTTATTTATAATTTCACTGACAGTATCAACAATTTCGTTTAATTTCTTTTCATTTTTCGCTTCACACAAAAATCTCAGATACGGCTCGGTGTTTGATGGTCTGATATTTAACCAATAATCTTGATAATCAAGACGATATCCATCAAAATCAAGGAAACGCTCAGGCTTTTCTATGCCCATGAAATGGTCGCGCACGGCATCCATGGCTTCTTGTTTTTTCTCAATCTTGAAGTTGATCTCGCCAGAGTTGTAATACCCGGATATCTCTTTGATAATCTGCGACATACACTTGCCTTCGGCTTTGAATTTTGCCAAAAGTCTGAGCACCAGCAGCGCTGCCATGATGCCTGAGTCGGAGTAGTAGAAGTCGCGGAAGTAATAGTGTCCGGCGAGTTCGCCACCAAAGCAGCCGTCCAGTTCACGAAGCTTCAATGCCGCGTATGCACGCCCGACACGCCAAGTGACCACCTCCGCATTGTATATCCTGCCGAGGTATTCCTGAATGGCTCTTGATGACCTAATATCTTGAAGCACAATACCTTTCTGATGTCTCTCTCCAAGGAAATAGTTGCCTAAAAAAGCAATAATCAGGTCCGGACTGATGAACTGGCCTTTTTCGTCGATGAACGTGATGCGGTCGGCGTCACCGTCAAAGAGAAGTCCGATGTCGCATTTGTTTTTCAGCACCAGCTCCTTGATCTGCTCCTGGTTCTCGGCCTCCAACGGGTTCGGTTCATGACCAGGGAAACGTCCGTCGAGGGTGTCATTAATATAATAAGGTGTGTCGCCAAGCAGCTGCTTTACAAACAGGTTGGACGCTCCGTTGCTGCAGTCGATGGCGACCTTCAATTTGCTCAAATCACCAAGGTATTGTCTCTGATAATCAATGTATTGTGCATAAACATCAATCTCTGTCGTGACGCCCCTTTGTGCTGCGACGCCAGCTTTTTTATCTGATTCAACCAGTTTCTCGAGCTTGTTCAAGCCAGTGTCATAACCAACAGGTTTGGCGTCTTTCGCACTGATTTTGAATCCGTTATGGTTTGACGGGTTATGCGAAGCAGTGATCATCACCGATGCCTCATAGCCGTATCTCGCTGTTGTCCAGTAAATCATCGGGGTGGTGGAGAGGCCTACGCTGTCAACGTTCACTCCTCTGTCGTTTAAGCCTTTTGTGAGCTGGGCAAAGGCAGTGTCAGACGACAATCGCATGTCCCGCCCGACCAAAAATGTCTTGGCAGGCAATACGTCTGGCAGAAAATAGCCGATTCTGTATGCGATTTCTTCGTTGAGGTCGGCGCCCCAGACACCTCTGATGTCGTATGCTTTGAATGCTTTCATCTGTATATTTTGTTTTTGTTTAATGCTATCCTGTATTTCTCCGCATTGCGGTTGTGCTCCGTGATGGTCTTTGCAAACACATGGTATCCTGATAGGTCGTCCTTGGCACAGAAATAATAATACTTGTGGCTCTCTGCGTTCAACACCGCGTCGATGGCAGCAATTGAAGGGATACATATCGGTCCTGGCGGCAAACCCGCATATTTGTATGTGTTATAAGGCGAATCGATGTTTTTGTGCACATCCAAAACCCTGTGGATATTGTAGTCGCCCAACGCAAAAACCAGCGTAGGGTCGGCCTGCAACGGCCAGTTTTTTCTTAGCCTGTTGAGATAAACACCGGCAATCGTTGGCATCTCCGAGGTCTTGGTGGTCTCTTTGTCAACGATGGATGCCAATATCGAGACCTCCCTTGGAGTAAGGTTCTTGGCCTGAGCTTTTTGCAACCTTGTCTCGTTCCAAAAAATGTTGTGTTCAGCCTCCATCCTGTCGACGAAATCGTCGGCATCGGTGTTCCAATAAAACTCGTAAGTGTTTGGAATAAAAGTGGTTGCGTCAACGTCAGGCTCATTCTGAATCTCAGTAATGATAGAGATGGAGTCAGCCTCGATTTGCTCGCTAATGCGTCCGGCAAGCTGCTCCACAGTGCGCATGTTGTTGAAAACGACCTTCACCGGTGTCTGATATCCCATGCGTAACATGTTGATTAGCTGCTGGTTAGTCATACCATCGGTCAATACATATCGTCCGGGATGCACGTTCTCGTCGTAATGCGAACGCTTGGCGAGCCAGTTGAAAGCTCTTTGGCTTGTCAACACATCCAACGAAAAAATCTCTTGTTTAACATATTGATAATCAGAGCCTGTTGGGATAAATAACGACACGCTGCAGCCGTCGGCGGTCTTGATAATCGGTTTCGTGATGTACAAGTAATTATTGATGAAAAACGCTGCCACAATGGCGGTCAAGATTAAAAACGACACAAAAAACGTACGTCTGGCTTTACGCTTTTTCTTTCGTTTGTCGTAGTATGTGTATCTCATCCTATCCATTGCGTCTCATGTTAATATATTGATACTCAACCTGATCCATAAAACCTGAGGCTGTCTTGCACCATTGTTTGCGCACTCCGCAACGTTCGAATCCCAGCGACTCGAAGAGTAACATGCTCTCTGTGCTGTTCGCCATCACCAATGCGTATAACTGATTTAGTAACAATGTGTTAAAGCAGTAATCCAGGAGTAACGTTATAGCTTCTTTGGCATAACCCTTGCCTCGGTGGCCTTTGTCAATCATTATCCCGATGCCTGCACGCTCGTTGAACTCGTCATAGTCATATAGGTCGATGCATCCCACAGAGACGCCGCTTCGGTTGTCGTCGATAATCATGCGAAGCTGTTTCTCCGATACCAAGTCGTTGTTATTCAACAGAAACTGTTCGATCTGATGTCTCGAAAATGGCACTATGGTGTCGCTCACACGCCATATTTCCATGTCGTTTTCCCAGCAGAAGATGATATCGGCATCGTATGGCTCCGCTACACGCAAAGTGATATTTTCGTTTTTCGTGAACATTATTTTGCAAAGATATAGAATCCGTCGAAAACATGTGTTGCCGGCCCCGACAAAACTATGTTTTTTATTGAATTTCCAGACTTTTCGAACCTGACATTCAATGTTGCCAACGTGGTTCTGATGTTGATGTTGTCGCCTCCGTACCACAACGCTGCCGCAATGGCCGATGCCGTCACACCAGTGCCGCAGGCCAGCGTCTCGTCTTCCACACCACGTTCGAAAGTCCTGATATAATACTGATTGTCAATGAGTTCCATAAAGTCGACATTCACGCCGTCTTTCGAGATATTCTTGTCATTCCTGATTTCAGCCCCGACTTTTCTCACGTCGAAATCCTTCAGATTTTTCACCCTCGTGACGTAATGTGGAGAGCCGGTATTAATAAGGAGTCGGTTTTCGTCAATCTGCCAGCTTTCGATGTCTCGCATTGTGATAGAGACCATGTATTCGTTGTCGGAGTTCTTCGTCAAAATGGCCTTGTGGACTCCGTCAATCGCTTCATATTCAAGATGTTGCGGTGCAAGTCCTTCCTCCACAGCGAAGGCGGCTATACATCGTCCGCCGTTTCCGCAAAACGTGCTCTCATGTCCGTCGCAGTTGTAATATTTCATCCGGAAAGCGTATTTCTCGGACGGCAAAACCATTATCAATCCATCTGCGCCGACGCCTGTCCGCCTGTCACAAATCGCTTTAACCTCGTCATCGGTGAGACTGACAGGTGACTTTATGGCGTTTATCATGACAAAATCATTGCCTGCGCCATGAAATTTGCTGAATTTAATTCCTTGATAATCAGTGTTTTGCATAATATTTAAAAATAATTTGCCAAATTGATGAGTTTGGCAAGAAATTTGATGTAAAAATAGTATAAATTTTTGAATTTTTTCAAAAAAGATGCAAGATTTCAAAAATTTTAACGTTAATAACATAAGAAACTTTTAAAAACTTAATAAAATGAAGAAGTTAGTTGTTTTAATCGGAATGATGTGTGTTGCGCTGGTTGGCAGAGCAGACGGAGTTAATTTTGCAGATGCAGCTGAAAAGACAGTGAATACTGTGGTTCATATTCAGGCTGAGATTGTGACAAGAGGCAATAGCTATTATGATTTCTTCGGGCCGTTGCTCGAGCAGCTTTACGGACAGAGGTTGCAGGCGCCTGACAATGTGTCGATTGGCTTCGGCTCAGGCGTGGTGATTTCGCCCGACGGATATATCGTGACAAACAATCACGTTGTGGAAAATGCGAGGAAAATTGTGGTGACATTCAACGACAAACACAAGAGAGAAGCCACTATTATAGGTACCGACCCGACCACCGATATAGCTTTGATCAAGGTGGAAGCCACTGATTTGGAATACCTTACGTTTGGCGATTCCGACAAGGTGAGAGTGGGCGAGTGGGTGCTCGCTGTTGGTAACCCGTTCAACCTGACATCGACGGTGACAGCTGGTATTGTGAGTGCTAAGGCAAGGAATATCAACATTTTAGGCGAAGGCACAATAGAGTCGTTCATCCAGACTGACGCGGCCGTGAACCCAGGCAACAGTGGTGGCGCTTTGGTCAACATCAATGGCGACCTGATTGGCATCAACGCGGCAATAGCCTCACGTACAGGCAGTTATGTCGGCTATTCGTTCGCAATACCTTCAAATATCGCAAGGAAAGTGGTTGAAGACTTCCTGCTTTACGGCTCACTGCAACGTGCTTATCTGGGCATCAGCATGGCTGAAATCACCGAGGAATTTGCCGAACAAAAGAATCTCGACATGCTGTCAGGTGTGTATGTCAACGATGTCTTTGAAGACGGCGCAGCTCATAAAGCAGGTATTAAAAAAGGTGATATCATCTTGAGTATCAACGATTTGACAGTAGATACCAGAGCCCAGCTCGTAGGCGCGATAGGCCAATACAGACCAGGCGATAAGGTCGATGTGAAGCTTGTGCGCGATGGCAAAGAACGCAACTACACCGTGACTCTCGCGAACATGCATGGCACGGAGAGCATAGTGAAAGGCGGCGACTCGTTCTACAACGAGAAACTGGGAGTGGTGCTCGAACCATTGTCACAAGAGATGAAAAACACCATCAAAAAGAACTACGGACTAAAAGTGGTCGAGGTGAGAGACGGCGTGTTCAAGAGACAAGGGCTGAATAAGAATTATATCATCTTAACCGTTAATAATCAAAAGGTTAGCAACGAACAAGAGCTGAATACCGCTATGGCTAACACCCGTAATGGCAAGATACGTATAGAAATGACAGATAATGCCGGCGAATTCCTGACGATACTGGAGTTTTACGGCAAATAAAAAAACGATAGACATGAGACAGTTAAAGATATCAAAATCAATAACAAACCGTGAGCAGGGGGCGCTCGACAAATATCTCGCTGATATTGCCAAAGAGCCTATGATAACCCCTGACGAAGAGGTCGAACTCGCACAAAAGATTAAGATGGGCGACCAGATAGCCCTTGACCGTCTGGTGAGAGCTAACCTCAGATTTGTGGTTTCTGTTGCAAAACAATATCAAAATCAAGGACTTAGCCTTGCCGATTTGATCAACGAAGGCAACGTCGGTCTTATCAAGGCGGCACAGCGTTTCGATGAGACGAAAGGCTTCAAATTCATCTCGTACGCCGTGTGGTGGATCCGTCAGGCCATATTGCAAGCTGTGGCGGAACAGTCACGCATGGTGCGTCTGCCACTCAACCAGGTGGGATTCATCAGCCGAGTGAAAAAGACAGCATCATACCTCGAACAGCTTTATCAACGCAAACCGACGATAAAAGAGATAGCCGACGAGCTCGACATGCCTGAAGATAAGATAGAGACAGCATTGAAAGTCAATGCGAAAGAGGTGTCGATGGACGCTCCAATAAGCTCGGACGATGACATGACATTTATCGACACCATGGTGCCGGAAGACAACTACGAAGCTGACCGTCAAGTGATGTCAGAAAGCGAATCAGCGGTGGTAAAGCGTTCATTGTCAGTGCTTAACGAGAAAGAGAGAAAGATAATAATCTATTATTTCGGTCTCGACTCAAACAAGAGCTACACCCTTGAAGAGATAGCATATATGATGGACATGACCCGCGAGCGTGTGCGTCAGGTGAAAGATAAGGCGTTGAAGAAACTGAGGATGCGTTCCAAAAAAAGTTTGCTTAATGTGTTAAATGATGACTAAAAATTTGTAATTTTGCGCCTTAATTTTGAAAATTTGATTTTATGAATAAAAACTCGGTTATTGGAATCATCCTTATCATTGGAATTTTCGTGGGATGGTTTATTTGGATGACTCCTTCGGCAGAAGAGATTGAGCGTCAACAGCATATCCAGGATTCTATCGCCAATGTCAACAGACAGCGTGCCTTTGAGGAACAGCAACGTATAATGGAAGAGGCTGAAGCAGCACAAGCTGCTGTGTATCAATCGGATAACACCGAGATAACAGACAGCCAGCTTCGCGACAGATACGGCGTATTCACTTCGGTGGCGAAAGGCGAGGAGCAGGTTTTTACAGTCGAAAACGATGTTTTGAAGATGACGATGTCGTCGAAAGGCGCCTACGTGAAGACCGTAGAGCTGAAAGACTACAAGACTTGGGATTCGCTGCCGCTGATCGGCTTCGATGAGAACACAACCCAGTTCAACATGTCGTTTTTCGCGGCAAACAGAGCCATCAACACCTCTGATTTGTATTTCACACCTTACGTAAACGGAAATGTTTACGACGGTGAAAATGCCATCATCGTCGGTGATAACCCGTTGACTATCAGCTTCAGAGCTAATGTCGATGACAATGTCGGCGTGTTGAATCCTGACGAATATGTCGAGTTTGAATATGTTGTTCCGAAAGACGACTATATGGTCGATTTCGTGGTGAAGACCGTCAATATGAAGAATGTCATAGCGTCGAACACCAACTTCATCACCATCGACTGGTATGCCGACATTTTAAAGCAGGAGAAAGCTGTCGACCGCTACAATGGCTCCAATGTGTACTACAAATTTGTGAATGACGATGTGGAGTCGCTGAACGGCAGCCGTGGAGGCGAGAAAGACGGCGAGAAAGCCCTCAACTCGAACCTCAAATGGATCTCGTTCAAGCAGCGATTCTTCAGCTATTCGTTGATAGCGAAGGAGAATTTCAACTCGGGCTCTATCGGGATGAAAGACGACTATAAGAAGTCGAATCCTCGCTACCTCAAGACGATGTACGCGTCTGTCGAGTTGCCGTTCCAGGGTTTCGAGCCCACCAACGTGATGCCGATGCAGTTCTATTTCGGTCCTAACAGCTTGAAAGTCATGGACAAATACGATATCGGCCTCGACAAGCAGATACCTCTTGGCGGTAAGCTCGTGGGCTGGATCAACAGATATATCGTTGTCAATGTGTTCGACTGGCTCGGCAGCTACGGCTGGAACTACGGTATCGTGATTCTGGTTCTGACCATCATCATCAAGCTGGCTTTGATGCCGTTTGCATACAAATCGTATCAGTCGACGGCAAAGATGCGTGTCTTGAAGCCTGAAATCGACGAAATCAACGCAAAATATCCTGATGAGAGGGACAACATGAAGAAACAGCAGGCTATCATGGACCTCTACAAGAGAGCCGGTGCAAGCCCGACATCAGGCTGCTTGCCGATGTTACTGCAGTTACCTATCTTGTGGGCCGTGTTCCGATTCTTCCCGTCGAGTATCGAGCTTCGTCAGCAGCCGTTCCTATGGGCCGACGACCTCTCGACATACGACAGCATCCTCGACCTTGGCTTCAATATCCCGTTCTATGGCGACCATGTCAGCTTGTTCACATTATTGATGACTGTTACGACAATTCTTTACACCTATATCAATAACAAGCAGATGGCAGCCACAAACCAGCAAGGCATGAAGGGAATGAAAGTCATGATGTACATCATGCCAATCATGTTCCTCGGATTGTTTAACAGCTATTCTGCCGGTTTGAGCTACTATTATATGCTGGTGAATATCATCACCTTCATCCAGATGTACCTGTTCAGAGTTTTCACAGATGAAGACAAGCTCCGTAAGAAAATCGAGCTTGCGAAACAGAGACCTGTGAAGAAGTCGGGATTCCAGAAAAGACTGGAGGAGATGCAGAGACAGCAGCAACAGGCACAACGCAAACGTTAACAACAACGTCATTCCGAGCGACCGTGGGGAGTTGAGAAATCTCCAACAAATAATGGATGAGATTTCTCCATTCCGCTTCGCTTCAGTCGAAATGACGGCTTGAGAATATGTTACCAGACAGGATTTATATCATCGGTTATATGTGTTCCGGGAAGTCGTCGATTTCGCGGAAAGTGGCGGCGCGATTAGGCTATGAGCCGTACGACACCGATGACTTGTTCGAAGAGAAGTATCATATCAGTGTGCAGGATTTCTTCGAGAAATACGGCGAGGATTATTTCCGGAAGTTTGAATCGGAGATTTTGAAAAAGACAGGTGAGATGCACCATGTGGTCATTTCCACGGGTGGTGGGACGCCTTGTTTTTTTGATAACATGCAGTGGATGAACGAGAATGGGACAACGGTCTTCGTGAAAGTCAGTCCGCAAACAGCTTTTCACAGAATCATGAACGCGAAGCGCAAACGTCCTCTGGTGTATGGCAAATCTGAAGATGAGCTGCGTCAATACATTGAAAATCACTACAATTCACGTCTGCCGATGTATGAGCAGGCGGGTTTTATTGTAAAAGGAGAGAACTTTGATATTGATGAGGTCATCAACTACCTATCTCAACTCTAAAAGCACCACATTTTCGACATGCTGGGTGTGCGGGAACATATCGACAGGCTGCACTGTTTTCACAGCGTACAGATCATCAAGTAATTGTAAATCACGGGCTTGCGTGGCTGGGTTGCAGCTGACGTAGACAATCTTTTTAGCCTGAATCTTCTTAAGCTGTTCAATGACTTTGTCGGCCATTCCTGCGCGAGGCGGGTCGGTGACGATGAAATCGGGCTTTCCGTGCTCGGCGATGAACTCGTCGGTGAGCACCTTGGCCATGTCGCCGGCGAAGAAAGTGGTGTTTGTGATGTTGTTGAACTGCTCGTTGATTTTGGCGTCGACGATGGCTTCCTCGACGTATTCGATGCCGACGACCTGCTTCACGAAACGTGAGAAATATAAGGCGATGGTGCCTATGCCTGTGTAGAGGTCATACATCAGCTCGTCGCCCTGCACGCTGGCGAGGTCGAACGCCGCCTTGTAGAGTCTTTCCGCCTGATACACATTGGTTTGGAAGAACGAGACTGGTCCCACGCGGAACTTTAAGTCGTCGAAACCTGGGCGCGGTGACTTCATCGTTTCAACCAGATAAGGCTCGCCTTTGAGGCACTCGAACGGCAAATCTGATATCGTGTCGTTGAATTTGCTGTTGATAACGAGCATCAGCGAGATAATCTGCGGGAACTGTGCCGAAAGGGCAGGGATGAGCTCGTTTCTGACGATGTCGTTTTCCTCGTTTATCACTATGATGACCATGAATTCGCCTTTGCTGTTGCAGCGTATGATGACGTTGCGCATGGTGCCTTGGTGGGCTCTCACGTTATGATACGAGAGCTTGTGTTTCATAGTGAAGTCCTTGATAAACAGGCGTATATCGTTCGACGGGTCGGCTTGCAGATAACATTTCTCGATGTCGATGACACGGTCGAACAAGCCTGGCAGATGGTAGCCGAAACCTTTGCAGTCTTCCTCGGTGTATGTGCCTGCGGGAGCGCCGTCGGTGAGCCATTTGCGGTTTGAGAAGCTGTATTCGAGCTTGTTACGATAGTAAAACTGTTTCTCGCAGCCCAGAATAGGCATCATCTCAGGGTATTCTATCTTACCGATGCGGTCGAAGTTGTCTTTTATCTGTTTCTGTTTGTAATACAGTTGCCATTGATAGTCAAGGTGTTGCCATTTGCAGCCGCCACAGAGGCCGAAATGTTGGCAGACGGGCTTCACACGTTTGTCGGATTCCTTTTTTATGTTGAGAATCTTGCCGTCGAAGCAATTGGATTTCTTCTTAAACACTTGGATATCAACGATATCGCCTGGTGCTCCGAATGGGATGAACACTACTTTCTCGTCGGGTTTGGCGATGCTCATGCCTTCCGAGCCTGCGTCGATGATTTCGACGTCTTCGAGATATTGGGGTTGACGAATTTTTTTCATGATGCAAAAATACGTTTTTTTTATTTTGAAAAATGAAATCTTTATTGTAATTTTGCCAATAAAATTTGATGACATGAAAAAATTCAACCCGACTATTGACTTGGAGAAGCAGATTGGCACACAGATTTACGAGGCTTTGCAGGGCTCCGTGGTGGAAGAGGTGTTACGTAAGACTAAGATTTCGAACAATGACGCTTATTGGCGCAGCAGCATGGAAGGTCACAGTTTGAAGGTGCAGCCTGAGCTGTTGCCTGATTTTTATGAGCTATGTCAGGAGGTGAAAAACAAGCTTAACTTCACTGAAAACGTTGATTTTTATATCACTGGCGATGCCACGGTGAATGCTTTCTCGCTTGCCGCCGAGGACGAGGGCGAGCCACATATAGTGAATGTCAACTCCGCCTTGTTCGACCTGATGTCTGACGACGAGCTGCGTTTTGTGGTAGGGCATGAGTTGGGGCATCTTATCAATAAAGACACTGCCTTGGCGCGACTGATACAGTTTGTCTTTCCGTCGTACTCCAACGTGCCGGTGTCGTTGCTGTACAAGATTCGTCTGCACGAGCAGCTTGCCGAGCTGGTGGCCGACCGTTACGGTTTCTTGGCGACTGGCAAGATGGATGTGTGTGTGACGGCGTTTTTCAAGATGGCGTCGGGCTTGGATCTGACTAAGATGAACGTGAGCATCGAGGCTTTGATTGCCGACAACAACCGTCGTCTTGACTATTTCTTGAAGGACAAAGGCATCAGCAGGGCGTCGCATCCTGTCAACCCGATACGTGTGCAGGCGTTGAATCTGTTGGCCAATGCGAAGTCGGAGAAGGCTTTGAAGAAAGGCATGGATGAGCTTATTTCGATATTGCTGAAGGTGGGCGACAGCGAGCTTGACGAGCACTTGGCGCGTTTCGTGGCGTCGGCGGGTCTCATCGTGGCGTCGCTCGACGGCGAGATGCACGAGGACGAGTACAAGGAGATTATCGAGTCGCTCGCCGCGATGAAGATATTCCCTCGTCAGTTTTTGGATGAGGTGGCGGAAGGCGATGTCGGCAAGACGTTCAACAAGTCGGTTGAGGGCATCTTGAAGATTAACCCGGGCATGCGTGACGCCTTGTTGGATTACATGATTCAGATAGTGATGGCCGACAAGAAGATTGCCCCTGAGGAGGTGAAGTGGCTTTACGACTTCGGTGCCAGCATCGGTTTCAGCGAGATCGAGGTGGCTGAGGCGGTGGCTGGAGCTATACAAAGGAGTTATATTCCGGCTTTGGAGGCGATTTGCTGAGGAAATCACCAACGGTCATCTCGTGAAGGATGGCATCGAATATGGTTACGGCATGTCAATTCCATTATGGACCTTTAGTTTATTGTATTAAATGTAAAAATACTTGCAATTTAAGAACAATTTTATATCTTTGCAAAGATAAATACGGTCATTATGAAAATTCCAACAATCTCCAATGCTCGCGCTGCCGATGCCTACACCATTGAGAATGAGCCGATTAGCTCTGTTGACCTGATGGAGCGCGCCGCCACACAGATATATTTTTGGCTGATGCGTAACCTCAAGTCGAAAGAGGTGTCGATAAAAATCTTCTGCGGCATGGGCAACAACGGGGGCGACGGACTGGTGCTGGCACGGCTGCTCGCCACGCAAGACATCTACGCTCAAGTTTTTATACTCCATGTGAGCGAGAACTTCAGCCACGACTGCGAGGTTAACTACGAGCGACTGAAAGCTATCCCCGAGGTGCCGATGTATGGCATCTTCTCAAAAGACGACTTCCCGAAAATCGATGACAACGACATCATTATCGACGCTCTCTTCGGCTCGGGCCTGAACCGTCCACTGGAAGGCGTGGCCGCCGAACTGGTGCAGCATATCAATGATAATCATGCGATTAGAATCGCAATAGATATAGCCTCTGGATTGAACGGCGACTCTATTGGCAATCCGTCAAGTCCAATAGTTCATTCCGATTATACTCTTTCGATGCAGTTCCCGAAAATGGCTTTCTTGTATCCGGAAAACGAGCCTTTTGTCGGCAAATGGAAGGTTATGGACATCAAAATACATCCTGATTTTATAGAAAACCTAGAAACATCTAATTTCTACACCACAGCCGACGTCATAAAGCCATTGCTTCACAAACGTGGAAAGCACTCACACAAAGGCACTTACGGTCATGCATTGCTTATAGCTGGCTCAACAGGCAAGACCGGTGCCGCCATGTTGGCATCTGAATCATGTCTGCGCTCGGGTGTAGGCCTGCTCACCACGCATCTGCCTAAATCAGCGATGCTGCCTCTTCAGGTGTATCTGCCTGAAGCCATGATGAGCGTCGATGAGTCGGATTGCTGCTTCTCGCAACTGCCTGATTTACAGCCGTATAACGCAATAGGAGTGGGGCCGGGACTTGGAAAAGCTCAAGAGACTGCAACAGCCCTGAAACTCCTCATCCAAAACGCTAAAGTGCCTATGGTGCTCGACGCCGACGCTTTGAATATCATCTCGGAAAACAAGACTTGGCTCTCGTTCTTGCCTGAACGCACCATAATCACGCCGCATCCGAAGGAGTTTGAACGTTTGTTCGGCAAGACCGACAACTCGGCGCAACGCATTGAGCTTCAACGCGAAATGTCAGTCAAACATAATATCATCATCGTCCTGAAAGGCGCAAACACCTCGATAACATTCCCGAACGGCTCTTGTTTCTTCAACTCGACAGGCAACCCCGGCATGGCTACTGCCGGCAGCGGCGACGTGCTCACAGGCATCATCTTATCGCTTCTGGCTCAACGTTATACACCTGAGGAAGCCGCTATTATTGGCGTTTTCATGCATGGCAAGGCTGGCGATTTCGCCGCATCGGAACTCGGAATGGAGTCGATGATAGCAAGCGACATCTCGAAACATATAGGCAAAGTATTTGAGTTTTTGAGAAAATAATCTTGATTTAATATGATGATAAACAATAGGTTACTCGCGATAATCCTTCTGTCATTATTAGCATTTTCATGCGGTAGCGACAATTACACCAATCTGCAGAAAAGTGATGCCGTAATCAACGAAAATGTAATAATTGATACAATTATTGTTGATACAGAAGAGGTCCCGATACAGACGGAATCACATCTTAGTATCTTGATTGCGGGCGACTTTATGCAGCACGGACCGCAGATTCAGGCGGCCTTGCAGCCCGACAGCACCTACAACTACGATGAGTGTTTTGCGCGAGTGAGCCCCGTTTTCGAAAATGCAGATGTTGCTATCGGCAATTTTGAGGTTACCCTTGGTGGAAAACCATACGCCGGATATCCACGTTTCAGCGCACCCGACGAATATCTGCAGGCGATAATCGACGCTGGAATAGACATAATATTAACGGCAAACAACCATTGTCTCGACACCGGAAAACATGGTCTGGAACGCACAATTCACGTTCTCGATTCTATCGGTGTCCCTCGCATGGGCACTTATCTGGATGAGGAAGACCGCGATTATTATTATCCTTACCTGCTGGAATTAAATGGGATACGTGTGTCTTTCCTGAATTTCACATACGGCACAAATGGACTTACGGCTAAATCACCAAACATCGTCAATATGATGGATACTGTAGTGATTGCTCAGGATTTGGTGAAAGCACAGGCGATGAATCCGGATGTTATCATCGCAATACCACATTGGGGCATCGAATACGAGACTTTGCCGTCAAAAGAACAGCGAATGATAGCTAAGTGGCTGTTGGACAATGGTGTAGACCATGTCATCGGGGGGCATCCGCACGTGGCACAGCCGATGGAACTGCTCAACGACGGACAAAATTTTGTGGCATATTCGCTTGGAAACGTCATCAGCAACCAGTCGAAGCCGAACACATACGGGGGTTATATGGTACGCCTCGATTTTGTCAAAAACGACTCATTGACGATGCTCTCCGACTGCAGCTACATCCCTTATTGGGTGAGCCGTCCCCACGACAACGGTTTTAAGCATAACTACCGAATTCTCCCGTTGGACGAGCCCGATTCACTGCTCACTGTCAAAGAAAGACAGCAACGCGATACTATTAGCAACGCGATGCGCACATTGTTCAAAGAGCACAATGTCGGTGATATCAAGGAAATAGGGTTTTAACCAGATTTATTCCAACTTATCAATATTCGAGTCATCTTCAACCCTCAGGTTGTCGATGATGAACTTCTGACGCTGGTCGGTGTTTTTGCCCATGTAATACTTCAGAAGCTCAGGAATCGTCATGTCGTGGCGCAGTATGATAGGCTCGAGACGCATGTTAGGTCCGATGAAATAGCTGAACTCGTCGGGCGAGATCTCGCCGAGACCTTTGAATCGTGTTATCTCGGGATGAGCGCCGAGCGACTTGATGGCGTTGACACGCTCCTCGTCGGTGTAGCAATATCTCGTCTCTTTCTTGTTTCTCACACGGAACAACGGTGTCTGTAATATATACAGGTGTCCGCCGCGCACCACGTCGGGGTAGAACTGCAGGAAGAAGGTGAGCATCAGCAGGCGGATGTGCATGCCGTCGACATCAGCATCGGTGGCGATGACGATGTTGTTATATCTCAGATTCTCAATGCTTTCGTCGATATTTAAAGCAGCCTGCAAGAGGTTGAACTCCTCGTTCTCGTACACTATTTTCTTTGTCAGGCCGTAGCAGTTGAGCGGTTTTCCACGGAGGCTGAACACAGCCTGTGTCTGAGCGTCGCGGCTCTTGGTGATGCTGCCTGATGCCGAGTCGCCCTCGGTGATGAACAGCGTCGACTCGAGACGTTTCTCCTGGTTGGTGTTGTAATGTATGCGGCAGTCGCGGAGCTTGCGGTTGTTGAGGCTGACCTTCTTGGCGCTCTCGCGGGCGAGTTTCTTGATGTTCGCCATGCCCTTGCGCTCCTTCTCGTTCTGGATGATCTTACGCATCAGGTTCTCCGCCACGTCGGGGTTCATGTGCAAAAACTTGTCGAAATGGCGTTTGATGATGTCGGTGATGTACTGACGGATGGTCGTCTCGCTCTCCTTGTCCATGTAGTTCGACGAGAACTTGGTCTTCGTCTGACCTTCAAACTCGGGCTCGTCGACTTTTATCGACAACGATGCGATGAACGCGCTGCGGATGTCGGACGTCTCGTATTCTTTGTTGTAGAACTCTCTGATTGTCTTTGCGATAGCCTCACGGAACACGTTGAGATGTGTGCCGCCGAGAGGGTTGTACTGTCCGTTGGCAAACGGGAAATACTCCTCGTTGTTCGTCACGTTGGAATGTGTGAAAGCGCATTCGAAATCGCCTTCTTTGATATGTATGATAGGGTAGGCGCAGCTGTCAACCTTGCCGATCTTACGTGTCAGCAGGTCCAACAAGCCGTTTTTCGCCTGATATTTCTGTCCGTTGAGAATCAATGTCAAACCGCTATTTAAAAAGGCGTAGTTCCAAATCATCTCATCGACGTATTCCATAAGAAAATGGTAGTTTCCGAACAGTTCGGCGTCGGGCACGAATGTTATCTCTGTGCCGTTTTTCTGGTCCGTCGGGATGATGTCCGACTCTGATAACAGTTCGCCTTTGGAAAACTCGACGACTTTTGTCTGTCCGTCACGGAAAGCCTGTGCGCGGAAGTAGGAAGATGCTGCGTTGGTGGCTTTTGCTCCGACGCCGTTGAGACCCACAGCTTTCTTGAATGCGCCGGTGTTGTACTTGCCGCCGGTGTTCATCTGGCCCATACAGTCTTTCAACGAGCCGAGCGGGATGCCACGGCCGTAGTCGCGAACACGCACCTTGCCGTCGTTGATGTCAATCTCGATGGTCTTGCCGGCACCCATGTTGAACTCGTCGATGCTGTTGTCGACGATTTCCTTCAACAGGATGTAGATGCCGTCGTCGTGAGCCGAGCCGTCGCCAGCCTTTCCGATGTACATTCCTAGACGCTTGCGGATGTGCTCGTTCCACGACAGATGCTGGATAGCATCGTCGTTGTAGTCGACCGGATTTACATTTGTGGTAAAGTCTAACTCGTTGTCTTCTAATGTGTTGTCTTCGATAAAGTCTTCCGCCATGTTCTCAAAATAAGTTTTTGCAAAAATAGTAAAAAAAGTTAAAAGATAAAAGTTAAAAGATAAAAGATTTTTGAGCCATTAGCCGTTAGCTTTTGTTGTATTTAAAATTTCTGCTTTTTCTGCGTTATCTGCGTGAGAAAAAGATGTATTTTTGCACGTTTTTTTTTGATATTAAAAATGAAAACAGATATTACTGCAAACAAAAAGTTTTTCGGCACAATCTGCGGCATCCTGGCGGCGATGTTCTATGGCACCAACCCTTTGGGAGCGCTGAAGCTATATGAGCAGGGCATGAACACCAACTCGGTGCTGTTCAGCCGCTTCGGCATGGCGTGGATTATCATTTCTATCATATTGATTATCAGGAAGGAAAGTCTGAAAGTGACCAAAAAAGAGTTTGGCACATTGACGGCTCTCGGACTGCTTTTCACAGCTTCCTCGATGACGCTTTATTTCAGCTTCCATTACATCGCGGCAGGTATAGCCTCCACGCTTTTGTTCACTTATCCTATCATGACGGCTGTTATCATGGGTCTGATGTTCAAAGAGAAAGCCGGTTTTAAGACCATCGTGGCAATAGTTTTGTCGCTCATTGGCGTGCTTTTGCTTTATTGGACTGGTGATGGCGGCACTTTGGATATTTTCGGTGTTGTTTTAGTGCTCGTCTCGGCTTTGACATATTCCATATACATCATCGTGGTGAACCGTTGTCCTCTTGCGATGTCGTCGTTCAAGATAAATTTTTACGTGGTGCTGTATTGTGCCATTGGAATGGCAGTGTTTGCTTGGCTTACCGGACAGCCTTTGCAACTTCCTCACAATGCTGTGAGTTGGTTTTATGCCTCATGGTTGGCGGTAGTTCCTGCCACATTGTCGCTCGTTCTGATGGTTTACGCCTCAAAATATATCGGAGCCACACCAACAGCCATCCTCGGTGCCCTCGAGCCTCTCACGGCTGTTATAATCGGCATCTTTGTCTTCAACGAACCGTTCGGCATCCGCCTTGCAATCGGTATCGTGCTGATTCTCAGTGCTGTGATAATCACTGCTTATCAACCAAAACATCATTAATCGTCATTTCGACCGAAACGTAATGAAATGGAGTGAAGTGGAGAAATCACCGCCTCTCAATTATTCCTAAACATTCAAAATGCCGGTGATTTATTCACCAAAGGTGAATGCTTTCGCAAAGCTCAGGTCTCGATTCCGCTTCGCTTCACTCGAAATGACGATTTCAGAGTACAGTCTGTAACAATTTGCAAAAAAATCAGGCCTTTTGGTGAATACGACAGTATTTACCCAGACTGATGTTTGCATATTGTGGAAGACGTTCAATTATTTCCCCAAAACAGCTTTAACTTCAGACACAAACAGTTTCACATCGTCTTTAGTGACCAGCAGTTCCTTTAAAGAGACGTTGTTGTGTTTTTTGAAGACAATCCATTGGTAAAGCATTATGGACAAATGTGTTAGCGATGCGGAGATGCCAGCTCCGACCATTCCGAACGGAGGTATCAAAAAATATAATGACGGTATCGTTACAGCGAGCCCGACCAAAGCTCCGTATAGATTGTGTTTTGGCATGTTAACGCCAGAGAAATAATGACTTAACACCATTCTGGCTGATTGGAATACCACGCCTGGCGCCAACGATATCATTACTACACGCATCGCCGCGAAATTGGAGGTGAACAGCCATGAATAGACGCTTGTCGGGATGATGCAGGCCACAAATATGCAAATCGCTGTCAAAATTGTGGCGATTTTCAACAGCTGTATCGTGATTCTGACGGCAGCGGAATTGTCATTGAGGTTGCTGATCTTTGAAAACTGAACCATCGCAATGCTTATGCCTATCATCTGCGGTGACTCCGACACTTGCGATGTCGCATTGTACACTCCGACCTTGGCATTGCCCCAGAATCCTTTGATAATCAGGAAGCTAAGTCGACGGTTGAGCATAGAGACAAGGGTGGAGAGCTGAATGATGCTGCCGAATTGGAACATCTCCTTGATGGTCTTCAAATACGATTCTTCGCCTTTTTCCTTCAGATATGGCCATATTTGCGTCAAGCCACAGATGTAACCCACGGAGTAGCCGGTGAGAAGCGAGTAAACGAAGGCATGGGCATCGCGGATATTGAAAACGAAGATGTACACCAGCATTGAGCAAAGCTGCGTCATGAACTGTATGATAAACAATATGTTATTCGTCCCGACGCGCTCTTTTCCAAGAAGGGTGGTGAGGTTGACATTATGCAGACTGTAGATGAACACGAGCAGCAGTACCAGGCCATGATAGCCTTCCGGAATGAACTCAGCTTCTTCGCCAATAAACCTAGTGAAATGATGGGTGAAACTGTCGGGAATGAAAGAGAAAACGTACATCATCAAGGCATAGAAAGCGACGATAAGTGCCGTCCAGATATACGAAATCCTGAATAAGGTGCGAAATGACTTCCTCGGCGTGAAGTAGATAAGGCCGCTACCAGCAAGCAGTTCCACTCCGATGAGAAGCAACGACACGTCGAGAAGCACGATGCCACCCACGCCCCAAGCCTCCGCACCGAGATAGTGCGAGCCGAACCACAGCGTGATGAAACCGCAGATGGCGTTTAAAACGCGAGTGCCGAATGTGCCGAATATCTTTTTTATCATAGTCTTTAGTCTTTAGTCTTTAGTCTTTAGTCTTTAGTCTTTAGTCGTGAACAACTAATGACTGGAGACTAGCGACTAACGACTTTTTGCCTCCATTGTTGTACAAAACCTTTCCAAGTGAACGTGAAACGCTTGGCATCGAACACCGTCATCACCTCGTCGCTGTTGATGGTGTGCGTGCCTTTGTTGTACGTCCAGTTTTTGTCTGGTATTATCTCATCTATTGTTTCTTCAATATATTGATACTCATTTAATTGAATTATCTTATTTAAAGTAATACTTTCACCATAGTGATGGGTGCTGTTTTGTGCCGGACGAACCAATTTTCCGTCGGCATTCTGTATCGCGCCAGCCATTCTGGAGACGCTGCAGTCCACCTTGACGGGGTTGTTGAAGTGTGGACGGTAAGGCCCACGCAGGTCGTCGGCGACATAAATTAATAAATGTGTATGCGACTGTTTCTGGGGCGTCGTGAACAGATACCATTTGCCATCCGAATGATGATGTAACGTGGCATCTACATAACATCCGTCCAACAAATCACAATCCCACTGTAGCGACGGTTCACCGTCAGTCTCAATGAATCTGTATAACGACACCTTGTTTGTCTGGTTCGCCTCTGGCATACAGTATATAACACCTTGATATTCAAAGACAAAAGGGTAGGAGCGGTGCTTTGGAAAATCGGTGATCTTATGATAAACATCGAAATTCTCTGATTTCTTAGCAATCGCCAAATCAGCCTTGCCGTTTTTGTTTGAAAACCACTCGAAAAACAGATATGTGTCATTGTTGGTGGTTATCACGAAAGGGTCGGCGAAATAATCCGATTTCGGCGGTTTTAGCCAATGAACACTGTTGTTTCCTTTGAGTCGATAACCCACATTCCAGTCTTCTTGACGAAAGAAATAATTGAAATGGAACACTATTCTACGCCAATAACACAGCCAGAAGTATTTGAGCATCATGAAGTTACGTGGCGGATGCTGTATCGGCGCCTCGGATTGTGACAACTCTGGCTCCAGTTTCCCGTTGACAATCAATTCTTTAGTCACTTGCAACGGCAACATCTCCGATTCTTCATATATCCTGTTGAGATGGAATTTATATGAATGTAATGTTGTGTCGAATTGCAAACGTCTGAGAATCAGTCCTTTATCCAATTTATCAGTCAGTTGTTGCAATATCACTCCGTTTTTCGGAATCTTGCGCATGAACTCCCAGAATCCTGGAGGACCGCCACGCACCACGCGTTCGTCGTCGTGATGGAACGACCAGATGCCATATCTCGCGCTGTTTAAAACCTCTCCACGTATGATGTCGAAACCGAAACGCAATATGAAATCGAGGTCATACGACTTGATTTCAGTAATATCCTCGGTACTGAAATATGTGGAAAAGCCTTTGATTATTGGAATTACCGTCATTAATGCAGGAGATTTCTCCACTTCGGTCGAAATGACGGACTCCTCACGCGTCATTTCGAGTGTAGCGGAGCGGAATCGAGAAATCTCCTCCATGAAATTGGTTTGTTGTTTCGCCTCGGGTTTGAAGAAATAACGATGCCAAATCCTGAACAAAATCTGTCGGTAAGGGTAATGTAAAACCTTGTCCCAAAACGACTTGTACGGCTTTGATTCGTCACCGTTTTTGATGACCAAAACGAGCTCTATGCCGTTGTCAATCAACAGCTTTATGGTGTCAAACTGCCATTGCTCGACGGCGTCGCCGTCGAGCATCACACCAAACCGTATCGTTTTGCCCAAAACAGTCATAACAATTAAACTGCAAAGATATTGAAATTATTTTAAAAAATAAAAAATCGTTGCAATAATATTTTGCGTATTTTTGCAGTTTTAATAACGATGATGAAGCTTTCGGTAGTCATAGTCAATTACAACGTCGAGCATTTCCTGGAGCAGTGCCTTTTCTCGGTGCGTCGCGCCATGCAAGGTGTTGATGGTGAAGTGTTTGTGGTCGACAACAACTCTGTTGACGGCTCGCTGAAGATGCTCGCGGCGAAGTTTCCCGAGGTGAAAGTCATCGCCAATAAAGACAATGTGGGCTTTGCGAAAGCCAACAACCAGGCGATAAAGATCTCGACAGGTGAGTATGTCTTGCTGCTGAACCCCGACACCGTGGTGGAGGACGACACTTTCAGCAAATGCATCGCCTTCATGGACTCGCATCCCGACGCTGGCGGCCTCGGCGTGAAGATGGTCGACGGCAAAGGTCAGTTCCTGCCTGAGTCGAAACGCGGACTGCCGACCCCGATGACCGCTTTCTATAAGATTTTCGGGCTTTCCAAGCTGTTCCCGCATTCAAAACGCTTCTCGAAATACCACCTCGGATACCTTCCGGAAGACGAGGTCAACCAGGTGGATATCTTAGCAGGCGCCTTCATGCTCATGCGTCGCGAAACCCTCGACAAATGTGGACTTCTCGACGAGACGTTCTTCATGTACGGCGAGGATATCGACCTGTCGTACCGCATAACGTTGGCAGGTTATAAAAACTACTATTTCCCTGAGACGCGCATCATACATTATAAAGGTGAAAGCACCAAGAAAACCAGCGTAAACTACGTGTTGGTGTTCTATAAGGCCATGGAGATCTTCGCCAAGAAACACTTCGCCAAGAAACGTGCGCGACTGTTCTCGTTTGTCATCAATCTGGCCATATATTTCAGGGCTTTCCTGGCGTTGCTGTCGCAGTTTTTACGTAAGATTTACATGCCTCTTATCGATGTCGTATTAGGCTATTCCGGCCTTGCGGCTATCAGCTATTTATGGGGACATTATATGATTTACGACGGTGTGGGCTCTTACCCGATAACGCCTCTGTTTACCATAATCTTGCCGATATATCTGCTGATTTGGCTTGTGACAGCGTATTTCACCGGCGGTTACGACAAGCCATATCGTATAGCTCCTTCGATAGGTGGAGTGCTGGTGGGCAGTGTCATCATCCTCATGCTTTACGCCTTGGTGCCCGTAAGCTTGCGCTTTTCGCGAATGCTGATACTCCTCGGCACCGTATGGATGGCATTACAGATGACTTTAAGTAGAACTTTAGGTTATATACTTAAACTATCTGATTTCCAATATGGTAGAAATGCGAAAAAACGCTTTTTAGTCATTGGAAACGCCGACGAGACACAACGTGTGGAGCATCTCCTGAAGAGCACCTCTATCAAACCTGATTTCATCGGATTGGTGGCACCAAATCACGATAAGGAAGTGCCCGACAATTATCTCGGAAACATCACCCAGGTGCCTGATATCATTGGTATTTACAAAATTACAGAGATAATTTTCTGCTCCAAAGACATCACACACCAGGAAATCATCGACAAGATGGTGGAATGGCATGCCAGTGACCTCGACTACAAGATTGCTCCAGACGACACGCTTTCCATCATCGGAAGCAACTCGATAAACACCCGCGGTGACCTCTATACCGTTGATATTCGCACGATTAACACAATCCAAAACCGCCGTAAGAAACGTCTTTTGGACTTCTCGTTGTCGCTTTTCGGCATCGTTTTCTGGATCTTCGCAGCTTGGTTTGTGAAGAAGCCGTTCAAATTCCTCGGCGACTGCTTCAAGGTGATGTTCGGACGCTATTCCTGGGTGGGCTATTGTCCCGTCGAAATGGCTGAAGGCCAACGACTTCCGAAGATTAAGAAAGGTATCTACAACCCGGCTTCTATAGTGAATCGACAGCTTGACGACGAGGCCCTTGGCCGTCTCAACGTGATGTATGCTCGCGACTACACAATATTGAAAGATATAAATATCTTGTATAGAGTGTTGTTGAATCGATAAATTTTGTATCTTTGCAGCCCAAAATGATTTAAATTTTTATATCATGCTTAACAGAAGATTTTTGAGAATCAAAGTTTTACAAGCCCTTTACGCGTACATTGAATCAGGTGAGGATAAAGTCAACAACGGCATCAAACACCTGTTGGAAAGCATCGACAAGCTCTATGAACTGTTCATCTGGCAGCTGTCGTTTCTCGTTGAAACCAAACGCTTTGCAGATAATAAAATTACAGAAAACAAACATAAATACATTCCGACATACGAAGATCTGCATCCAAATCTGAAATATGTCAACAACCGCGTTTTGAATGCGATTGAGGATAATAAGGATTTCAAGAAACAGGAGGCTGCGCTGAAAATCAACTGGGCAGACGACCATCAGGATGTGGTGAAAAAATTCTACACCATGATGAAAGATACGCCGGAATACAAGAAATATATGGCCGACAAGACCGACAATTTCGCGGCTGACAAAAAGTTTATCGTCACAATGATTGGCAATTACTTCGCCGATTTGGACGTGCTCCAAGATTTTTATGAAGATAAGAGCATCTATTTCTGCGATGATTATCATTTAGTTAGCTCGATGTTGATAGAGTTTTTCTCGAAGATGAAGAGTTTCGGTCCCGACACTCCGCTTCCGACGATTTACAAGACGGATTTGGCCGAGGCAAATGCCGACGAGAAATTTATCCAGGAGTTGTTCCGCGAGACAATAAACCATGATGCGGAATTCGGCCAGCTTATCGCCGACAACACCAACAACTGGGAAAAAGAGCGTATCTGCCTGATGGACATGATAATCCTGAAAATGGCACTAACCGAGTTTGTGTGCTTCCCATACATCCCGGTGAAGGTCACGATGAACGAATATATTGAGATTTCAAAGTATTTCAGCACGCCTAAGAGCAAGATTTTCGTCAACGGAATCCTCGACAAACTGGCGAAAAAGATGGCAGATAGGGGCATGATTGAGAAAAAAGGACTTGGACTTTTGGATAAATAACAATAAAACACATTTTTGAACGTTAAGTGTATAAATGAGAATAAAACGGTGGTTATCGGTTATCGCAATGTTGCTGTTTGTCGTTGATATTCAAGGACAGACAAACAACGGCACATATAGCTTTCTCGATATGACAAGCTCTGCAAGGGTGGCAGCGCTCGGTAACACCGATTTGTCTATTTACGACTCCGACATACAGCTTGGGATATACAACCCTGCTTTGATTAACAGCGACATGCACAACGATGTGGTGCTGTCGTATGTCAATTATTACGCCGACATCAACTACGGCATGGTACAGTATGGCCGTACCTTCAATAAAATCGGCAGTTTCGTCGGGACAGTGCAGTTTCACAGCTACGGCAAGATGGATTATGCCGACGAGCAAGGCAATCTCACTGGCGGCACGTTCAAACCGTCGGACTACAACATCATGATTGGATGGGGCCGTCAGCTAACACCACATTGGAGCATAGGTGCAAACCTTAAGTTTGCCGGCTTGCAATACGAGCATTTCAAGACATTCGCCATCGCTGTCGACGTGGCAGGAAGCTACCGTACCGACAACGACTGGATGTTCTCGTTGACAGCCAGAAACATCGGATATGAGCTTTATTCCAATTACGAAGGTGACCGCAACAAGCTGCCTTTCCGTTTGTCGGCAGGTGTCGCCAAACGATTGGAGCATGTGCCGTTCCTGTTCAGCATCGTTTATGAAAACATCCAGAAATGGGATCTGAGCTATGACGACCCGCTTGACCTTGAAGGCAATTACGACCCGATAACGGGCACGGTGAAAGAGAAGTCGAAAGGGGCTAAATTCGGTGACAACCTCATGCGTCACTTGGTGTTCGGAGGCGAGATATACATCGGTAAAAACCTCGTGTTGAGACTCGCATACAACTACGGCATGCGTCAGAACTTGAAAACACCGACAAAGAAAGGCCTTTGCGGATTCTCATACGGTCTGGGTATCAACATTTGGAAGCTCAGCATCAACTATTCAAGATCGGAGATGCATCTCTATGGCTCGCCTAACTACATTACCATCTCAACCAATCTCGACAGATTATTAAAGAAAGGTAAATAAATGTTTCTCAAGGAGTTAAAGTTGACGAATTTCAAAAATTGCGAGTCGGCAGACCTGCAGTTTTCTGAGAAAATCAACTGCTTCGTGGGACTCAACGGAGCTGGCAAGACCAACATCCTTGATGCGATATACTACCTCGCATTCTGCAAAAGCTATTTCACGACAACCGACAGGCAAAATATACGTCATGGCGAGGATTTCTTCGCTATCCACGGTGATTTCGTAACCGACAACGACGAGACACAGACCATCTCTTGTGTCCAGAAGGAGGCCTCGAAGAAGTCATTCAAATGTAATAAAAAAGAGTACGAACGCCTTGCCGACCATATCGGGAAGATTCCGCTGGTAATGATTTCGCCTTACGACCGCGACTTGATAAACGACGGCAGCGAATTACGCCGTAAATTCATCGATGGGGTCATTTCGCAGTTCGACTCGGTCTATCTTGGCGATTTGCTGCAATACAACAAGGTGTTGGCCCAACGTAACACACAGCTGAAACAGTTTTGGGATAACCGGTATTTTGACCGGAATCTGCTGACGCTATGGGACGATCAGCTCGTTCGTTACGCCACTCCGATATACGAGAAAAGAAAGGCGTTTTTGCAAGATTTCATGCCTATTTTCCAAAAATATTACGACATCGTTTCGGGCACCTCGGAGAAAGTCGACATCGTTTACGAAAGTGCCTTGCATCAGAAGACAATGGCCGAATTGCTTCAGGAAAGCCTTGAAAAAGACAGATATTCGTCGTATACCAATGTCGGCATTCATAAAGATGATTTGAGCTTCCGCATTGATAATCATCCGGTTAAGAAGTTCGGCTCGCAAGGTCAGCAGAAGTCGTTTGTTGTAGCTGTGAAGCTCGCCCAGTTCGATTTCAATTACCACAAGGTCGGCTTCAAACCCATTTTGCTTTTGGACGATATCTTTGACAAATTGGACGATAACAGGGTGGCGCAGTTGGTGAAGTTGGTCGGGAATGACTATTTCGGACAGGTGTTTATCACTGACACTCAACGACTTAGGATACAATATCTTTTGGATAACATTGAAGGCAACCATAAGATTTTTGAGGTTGAAAAAGGAAAGGTGAGAGACGATGGCTGATCCGAATTTGACTACATTGGGCGAGATGATAAAGGCGTTTTATCATGATAATCATAGAGATAGCGCTTTGGACGAGCAGAGAATTCTGGACTCGTGGAATGACATTGTTGGTGATTTCATAGCTGCCCACACCTTGAAAAAATCTATAAAAAACGGTGTTTTTTACGTTAAAGTCGACGCTGATTCGTTGCGTAACGAGCTGGTTTACGCCAAGTCGATGCTGTTGAAAAAGCTGAATTCGAAGGCAGAGAGTGAAATTTTGAAAGATATTGTTATTAATTAAAAAATAATTTGTATCTTTGCACCGAATTTTGGCTAAAAATAGCCATAATTTTATTGTAAATAATTAACATTCAGTAATTTATAAAATTCGTAATATGATTAACTCACAAGACATTAAGATTGGAAGCTGCATCAGAATGGATGGTAAACTTTATTTTTGCGTTGATTTCCAGCATGTGAAACCAGGCAAAGGTAACACTATCATGCGTATCAAGCTGAAGAGCGTGGTCGACGGCCGCACATTGGAGCGCCGTTTCGATATCGGTGAAAAACTTGAGGACGTTCGTGTTGAACATCGTCAGTATCAGTATCTTTACAAAGAAGGTGATGATTACATTTTCATGAATCAGGAAGACTACGAGCAGATCCCTCTTATGAAAGATCTTATTACAGGTGTTGATTTCCTTAAGGAAAGCGATGTTTGCGACGTTGTTTTCGACACATCGACCGATACAGTGTTGTTCGCTGAATTGCCAGTGAAGACTGTCCTCGAGGTCACTTACACCGAGCCAGGCGAGAAGGGCAACACAGCCACCAACGCCATGAAAGACGCAAAGGTAGAGACAGGTGCTACAGTGAGAGTCCCGTTGTTCATCAACACTGGCGATAAGATTAGAGTTGACACCCGCACTGGCGAGTACACAGAAAGAGTAAGAGAATAATTATGAGAATAGAACCAGCAACGACCGTCAAATGTTTGACCGATTTTATTGGTGCCACCAAGATTATCGGCGATGCCAACCGCGTCATCACGGGGCTCAACGAGCTTCATGAGGTGGAGAGCGGTGACATCACATTTGTCGATCATCCGAAATATTATCAGAGAGTGCTGAGCTCAGCGGCAACAACCATCATCATCAACACTGCTGATGTGGAATGCCCAGAGGGTAAGACTCTCATCGTCCACGACTGTCCGTTCGACGCATTCAACAAGATCATCTTGTCGTATCGCCGTTTCGAGCCTGCAACAGAGATGGTCAGCAAGAAAGCCCAGATTGGCGAAGGCACCATCATCGAGCCGGGCGCATTCGTGGCAGACCACGTGAAAATTGGTAAGAACTGCATAATCCACGCCAACGTGACCATCAACAACTGGACGGTCATTGGCGACAACGTCATCATCAACAGTGGCACAGTGCTCGCAGCCGACGCTTGCTATTTCCAGCATCGCGGCAAAGACCGCCAGGTGAAATTCGAGTCATGCGGCAGAGTGGTGATTGAGGATAATGTTGAGATCGGCGCACAATGCGCCATCGACATCGGAGTGACAAGCGACACCGTCATCGGTGCAGGCACCAAGACAGATAACTTCGTCCAGGTGGGTCACGACGCCAAAGTCGGCAAAAACTGCTTCCTCGGTGCACACTGCGCTATCGGAGGAGTGTCGAGAGTGAAAGACAACGTGTCGATCTGGTCAATGTCGGCAGTCAACAAAGATCTCGTCATTGCAGAAGGCACAACAGTGTTGGCTTACACAGCTGTCGACAAAGACACTGAGCCAGGCGTGACATACTTCGGTATGCCTGCTATGGAGGCCAAGAAGAAGTGGAGAGAGATGGCGTGCGTGAGAATGCTGCCGGATCTTATCAACAAAATCAAGTAAAATTAAGAGCCGCTTTCGAGCGGCTTTTTTTATAATAAGTACCATGAAATTGATAATAATAGTATTAGTCGTTTTACTGATTGTAAGATGGAATAAGTGGAGCACGACCGACAAAGTCGTCGCAATCATCGTCATCGGATTGCTATGCCTTTGGAGACATACTGAGAAGGCGAATTTGGACATAGTGCCGAAGCCGAGCATGATGGCGGTGGAGAAGGGTCAAGGCTTCAAAATCAACAAGAAAACCATTATTTACATTGATAATGAAGAGAATAGGTTCAATGCCGAATATCTGCAGTCGCATCTGAAAAACGTGTTTAGAAAAGGCGATTTTGAGGTGAAGACAGTGCGCCGGCATTCGAACTGTATCATGATAAAACTGACCGATACTATTGAATTGTCAGAGGCGTATAATATCATAGTCGACAAGGACAATGTCAAGATTATAGCAGGCACGAAGGAAGGCGCTTTTTATGGCGTCCAGACCCTGATGCAGATGATGCCTTCTGATGTTTATAAAGTTGATAACAATAAGAAAAACAAGAAGATAAGTCGTGTCAAAATGCCGAAGATGAGAATTTATGACGCCCCAAGGTTTGCTTATCGTGGCATGCATCTGGATGTGTCAAGGACATTTCAGGACACCGATTTTATTTATATATTTATTGACGCATTGGCATATTATAAAATCAATAATTTCCATTGGCACTTGACCGACGACCAGGGCTGGAGAGTGGAGATCAAGAGCTATCCGAAACTCACGGAACTTGGTGCGTGGCGTGGCCCTCACGAGGTTTTGAAGCCTGCGTATGCGTCGGGAATGGAGCGTAATGGCGGTTTTTATACACAAGAAGAGATAAAATCAATAGTTAAATACGCAGCCGACAGAAATATCAATATTATTCCTGAGATTGACCTGCCGGGTCACAGTAAGGCGGTGGCGGTGACATATCCCGAGATTCTGTGTGAGACGAAGGGTAAACACTATAGCGTTCAGTGGGAATCGAATAATGTTTGGTGCGTCGGACGTGAGGAAAATTATGCGATGCTTGACACTATCATTGGCGAGATGGCTGAGTTGTTCCCATCTAAGATTTTCCATATTGGTGGTGACGAAGTGAATATGGATTCTTGGATGGAATGTCCACATTGTCAAGCACTTATGAATGAAAAAGGAATGACACAGCCTGCTGAATTGCAAAACTGTTTTGTCAGACGCATGGAGAAGATTCTGGCAAAACATGGCAAGACGATGGCAGGCTGGGATGAGATTATCGACGGTGGCGAGCTGATGCCTGAGACGGTGGTTTATGCGTGGGCGAGTCCTGAGAGAGGCTTGAAATCGATAGAAGAAGGCCATCCGACAGTGATGCAAATCGCGCAGTACATGTATTTCGACATGAAACAGAGCGAAGACGAGCGCGGACTGAAATGGGCGGGCGTTAACTCGTTAGAGAAAACATACAGTTTTGAGCCTAATGAGGGCTGTCTGGGACCTCAAGGCGGCTGCTGGGCTGAGTGCCTCGGCGTGAAAGACTTCGTTGATTATCAAGTGTTTCCGAAGCTTTTGGCGTTGTCGGAAATAGCTTGGTGCCAACATAAGCCTGATTATCGGGAGTTTGAAGATGTGCTTTACAACTCCCAATATGAACGTCTTGACGCGATGGGATGGAAGTTCAGGATAGTGCCTCCTGAGGTGTCTTATGAGAATGGAAAACTCGTAGTGACATGCAACAACAAACATCTGAAAATCAGATGCACCAATGACGGTAGTAAGCCGACCACGAAATCTGATAGATATTATGACCCAATAAAGACGCAAACGCCTGAAAATTATAGGTTTGCGACGTTTTACAATGGCCGTTCAAGCATTGCGAGAGGCGCTCAAAACATCGAGTTGCACCATTATCTGAAGCCGAAGACGACGGTAGAGTCGAATATCCCGTTTTTTGAAGATATTGAGCGGCTTGTCGATTATGATTTGAACACTTATTGCTTCACTTCACGTGAGATTGGCGACGGTGACTACATTAAGTTTACGTTTGATGAACCTGTTGAGTGTCAGTCAATTGGGATGTGTACCGGCTATTACACCTTGGCGGTGTATGGCGTTTTGAACGGATATATAGAGTATTCTTACGATGGCGAGGAATATCATCGCGGCAACCGTTTTGAATATGATGCCATCGACGGCTATCGTGCCTATTGTCATCCTGAAAAGCCAGTAAAATCGGTGCGTGTCGTCATCGACGGCATAAGCGAACACGAGGTGACCGGCATCCAGGACCTCAGAATCGAATAGTCTTACTGACTAAAGCGTACTTTTCAGTTTTTCCACAATAGTGTTGATCCTCGTGAGTTGCTCGGGGATGTTGATGTGTTGTGGGCAGTGTGACACACATTGGTTGCATCCGATGCAGTGCTCGACTTGTCGGTCGGCCTCCAGCTGACGGTTGTATTCTATCAGGAATCTTCGGCGAGCCTGTCTGTAGTCCTTTGATTGTGAATCTTCTACGATGCTTCCCTCGTTGACGCACTTGTTGTAGAAACTGAAGTTTGTCGGGATGTCGATACCATAAGGACAAGGCATGCAGTACTGGCACGAGGTGCATGGTATTATCGGATATTGCAGGTATTTGTTCGCTATGTCCATTAATAGATTGATCTCGTCTTCGGTACATGGGACCAACGGGCAGTAAGTACGCAAATTATCCTGCAAATGCTCCATGTATGTCATTCCGCTAAGGACAGTGAGCACGTTAGGGTAGGTGCCGACGAAACGGAACGCCCATGATGCCACGCTGTTTTGTGGGGCGTGCTGTTTCAGCATATTCGCAAGAATGTCAGGGAGTTTCGACAGACGACCGCCGAGCAGAGGCTCCATGATGACTGCGGGGATGTTCAAGTCGGTCAGGCGTTTGTAGAGATAATCGGCGTTGACGTTGTCCTCGTCGACATCGTGTGCATGCTCCCAGTCGATGTAGTTCATTTCAATCTGCACGAAGTCCCAGTGATATTTGTCATGATTGTCGAGGAGCCATTCGATGACGCGTTGGTCGCCGTGGAACGAGAATCCGAGGTTACGGATGCGGCCGGCTTTGCGCTCTTCCTGCACAAAGTCGATGATTCCGTTGTCGATGTAGCGTTTCTGGAAGGTGTCCCAGCCACTCAAGCCCTTGCTGCTGTTGCCCACGGAATGCAGTAGATAATAGTCGAAATAGTTGGTCTGCAGCTTCTCGAACGAGTCGTGGTACATCTTTATTGATGCCTCGCGGCTCCAGAACTGAGGTGCAAAGTTTGACAATTTAGTGGCGAGGAAATACTTCTCACGAGGGTAACGGCTCAACGCTATTCCTGTGGAAACCTCAGAGTTTCCGCGGCAATACACAGGTGAGGTGTCGTAGTAGTTGACACCATGGTCCATGGCGTAGTCCACCAGTTTGTTGACCATCTCCTGGTCTATGGCATCGTCTTTGAACGGCAGTCGCATCATGCCATAGCCGAGGATTGACACGCGGTCGCCCGTGTTATGGTTGACGCGCATGGTCATCTTATCCTTCGGGATGTCCCCGACGGAATATGTTGTTTCTTTATCGTAATTCTCTGATTTGCAGCCAGTTAATGCCACTGCCGACACTGCTGCTGTGGCACCGACCACCTTGAGGAAATCTTTTCTTGATATATTGTTGTTTTCCATGTTTTTCATCGTTTTGACCGATTTCCCATCCGTCATTTCGACCGTAGCGAAGCGGAGAAATCTCAATCAGTCAGTTATATAATTATATGTGTTACATTTCCTTCGACGAAAATCGCGCTGAACGGCCGTGCCGGGCAGACGTGTTCGCAGGCGCCGCAGCCGATGCATTTCTCTGTATTTATTGTAGGAATCAATGGTGATGTGGCGTCTTCCGGGTCGTAAGGCATCATGGTGATTGCGCCTGACGGGCAGTGTTTTGCGCAGTTGCCGCATGAAACACCGTCGCGTAACGGTACGCAGTTTCTGCCAATCCACACGGCGTGGCCAATCTGGATGGCAGTCTTCTGCTCGCGTGTCACTTTAGTGATGGCGCCAGCGGGGCATACCTCCGAGCATTTGGTGCATTCCGGACGGCAGTAGCCGCGCTCGTACGACATCTCTGGCTGCATGAAAGTATCGAGTTTCGACGAGGCACGCAATACGTCGTTGGGGCAGACCTGCACACAAAGCTGGCAGCCTGTACAACGTGAACTGAAGATGTCGAGACTTACTGAACCGGCAGGTTTTATTGGTGTCTCACGCTTCGGCGCTTTCTTTTTCTCTATGGTCGCCAGACCGCCGTCGACGACTTTCTCCTGAGCTTTTAAAGTTGTAGCGGCTGCCAAAGTTGCGACAGTGGCGATGAAAGTCTTGCGTGATGTCTTGCCATTGTTGGTCTCGTCACCGAATGTTTTTACTTTGTTGACATTATCGATATTGCCGGCCAGACGGTAACGCATCGCGCCTTGATGGCATTTTTCTATGCAGTTGAAGCACGTGACGCATTTTGTGTAGTCAATCTTATGGTTTTTAGAGTCAATGGCTGAGCAACGACAGTTTCTTTCGCAAAGACCGCAGCTGTTGCATTTTTCAGTGTCGATGACAGGCTTGAAAAGCGAGAATCTCGCAAAAAAGCCGAGAATTGTGCCAACAGGACATACTGTGTTGCAATACCAGCGTCCGTTAGTAAGCGATAAGATGGTGATAATCAAGAAGTAAGCTATGGAAACTATGAATATCGGCAGACTCTTGATATACACGTCGACGTGGTAGAAAGCATAGCTGTCCCAACGTTCGGCAAAATATGCTAAAACATTGTTAATCAATTGATAAAGTGGCGCAAACAGGTTCGAGGCGATGCGTCCGTAGATGCTGTATGGGGCTATGAGGATTGCTATCGAGTTGAGCCCGACAAACAGGAGCACCGCAAACACCAGTAATATGCTGTATCTCAGCCATTTACGACTCTTTTTGAACTTGTAACGGTTCTTTTTTCGTTTCTCTGCCATTCGAGAGATGCCATCCTGATACACGCCGAGAGGGCAGAGGATGGAGCAGTAAATGCGCCCGAATGTCATGGTGACAATGATGATTGCGAGGACAGTGATGGAGCCTGATGCCAGCAAAGCGGGCACAAACTGCAGCTTCGCCATCCAGCCGAACCAGGCGTGAAGGGTGCCTGTGAAGTCAAGGAATAGCAGCGTAATCAGCGTGAAGCAGATGATAGCTAATGTTATTCTAAGTTTTTTTAACATTTTATTTGTTTTATCGTCATTTCGACCGTAGCCGTTAGGCGGAGTGGAGAAATCACTGGCATAAAATTTCTAAATAATTCAAATGGCTGTGATTTATTCGCCTTGGGCGAATGCTTTCGCATAGCTCAGGTCTCGACTACACTACGTTTCGCTCGAAATGACTGGATTATTAATTATATTCAAAAACTCTGTTTCGTCAATTATTTTAACTCCGAGGGTCTCAGCTTTCTTTTTCTTCTCTGGTCCCATCTTCTCGCCCGCGACCACGAAATCGGTTTTCGATGAGATGGAAGAAGCGTTTTTGCCGCCTAAATCTTCAATCAACTGCTTGATGCCGTCACGGGAGAAGTTGGCAAACACGCCGCTCACTACTATGGTCTTGCCTGCAAGCACCTGGTTTTCAGATGAAGTGGCTTTCTTCTCTTGCGAAAACTGCAATCCAGCGGCTTTTAATCTATTGATAATCTGGATGTTGCGTTCGTCGTCGAAAAAGTCTCTGATGCTTTGTGCTATTGTAGGACCGATGGTGTTGATGGCTGTCAGCTCTTCCAGCGATGCGTTGATGAGGTTGTCGATATTGCCCATCTCGTTGGCCAGAATCTTCGCTGTCGTTTCGCCTATCTCTTTGATTCCCAATGCGTAAAGCACTCTTTCAAATGGCACTTCGCGTGATTTTATGAGTGAATTGAGTATGTTGGTGACGG
>JAEEGG010001606.1_pt1 | contig 60278 bp, 56 predicted proteins | sample 9134161 | NCBI WGS metagenome assembly JAEEGG01 (sample SAMN16246543, study PRJNA631951) | gut metagenome | biome: gut microbiome; feature: rumen; material: CR-attached | host: Bos | place: Iran: Karaj | collected 2018-10
CCTTCCTCGCCCCGGTATATTTCCACGATGCGGATGATGCAGGGATCTTCCGCCGCCTGCATCGGGAAAATGCACACGACTCCGTTTTCTTTCGCAACGGATTCCGCGCCGACCGTGCGTGCCGAATCGAGGTACGCATCCAGCCATTCGGGATAGACTTCGATTTCAGCGATACGGACAAGGAGTTCTTCGGCCTCCAACCTGGTTTCTCCTTTTTGTGAGGGTGAGTGGTCGCTGACGCATGAAACACATGCCAGCAGCATGCTTGAAAGAACGAAAAGAACGAATCGGCTCATGATGTCACTTTTCCCCGGTCGCGGCACGGTAGGCGGCATCGTCCACGGGCTCCAGCCATTCGTTGCGCGTGCCCTCTCCCGGAACCTCCACGGCGAGATGCTGGAACCAGCAGTCCGGAGCCGCGCCGTGCCAGTGTTTGACTCCGGCGGGGATGTTTACCGTGTCGCCCTTGCGGATGCGCTGTGCGGGCTTGCCCCATTCCTGATAATAGCCCTCTCCGGCAGTGACGATGAGGATCTGTCCTCCACCCTTGTCCGCATGATGGATATGCCAGTTATTGCGGCAGCCGGGCTCGAACGTCACGGCGAAAATCCCGACCTGACCGGCGGACACCGGAGCAAGGAAACTGCGCCCGATGAAATATTGGGCGTAGGCGGTGTTCGGTTCGCCGACGGGAAACACGGACCAGTCGGCGGGGAGCTGTTCGGGTTCGGCGGGACGACACACGCGTGCGACGATTGCCGCGCCCTGTTCATCCGTCACGCCGTTGTTTTTTGCGATTTGGAGATGCGCCTTCATCTGCGGTTCGGTTTCGGGGCGTGCCGCCAGCGCCGCCACCGTCAGAAGTTCGCGGGTGCGCCAGTCCACGTTGTCGCGGGCGAAGATGTCGCCGAAGAGATGGGCTTTCAGATATTCGTCGAGCTGAGGATGGAAATCGAAAAGACCGCCCTTGACGGGAGCGCCGCAGAGCTTTGTCTGATTGGCGGTCCCGAAGTCGATGGATTTTCCCGCGGGAAGCACAGACGGCTGTTTCCCCTCGGGAACTGGACGATTCGAGGCGGCACGTTCGTTCGCCACGTTTTGCAGCGTGGTCGCGGCGTTCAGGGCGCGGGGAAAACCGCAGTAGGCATAAAGCTGTCCGACATACTCCTTCGCCTCGGCGAGCGTAAGTCCAGCATCGAATCCGCGGTTCAGCGCGGAAGCCAGTGTTTTCTGTTCGCCGCGGGCGACGGCGGCTCCGATGTCGACGATGACCTGTTCTTTGACGGTCAGAATGTTCATGGTTTTCTCCTGTTCGGTTTCGGGTTCGGCGGCGGGCAGCATGGCTGCCGCGGCAAGCATGACGCAAAGGATCAGAGGTTTCATTTTACCGCACCTGTTTGTTTCAGCCATTTGTCAACGGCCTGTTCCGTTGCCGTCGCATCTTTCTGGGCGGTCGTGCCGCGCAGACTCAGGCCGTTCTGTTCGACCTTCGCGCCGGGAAATGCCTTCTGGAGGTTCTTTGCCGTGGAACCGAGGCCGGAGCCTTCATGCGTGCAGAACGGCAGGATCGTTTTCCCTTCGATGGACGACTTTTCGAGGAAGGAATACACGATCATCGGGCAGTCGCCCCACCAGTTGGGATAACCGAGGTAGACGACCTGGTATCCGGCGAGGTCCGGCAGAGTTCCGGCGATTTCGGGACGCGCCTTGTCGCGAAGTTCTTTTTTCGCGACGTCGATGCACTCGTCGTAGGAATGCGGATACGGTTTCGCCTCCCTGATCTCATAAATGTCCGCTCCGGTCTTCGCTGCGATGACTTTTGCGACCTTGGCGGTGTTTCCCTCCGTTATCACGCCGACCGAGTAATTTTCGCCGGTGTGGGAGAAATAGACGACGATGGCTTTGCCTTCGGGTATGGCAGTCGCATCGGCGGAAGCGGAGGATGTTTCGGCGGAGCATCCGGCAAATGCGAGGATGAGTCCGGCGGCGGCTCCGGTCAGTGAGATTTTACGCATAATGGGGTTCCTTTCAAGTTGTGTTTGAACTGTTCAGCAGGACAATCCGGCTTCATACGCTTCCCGGAACACCGGGAGATCGCGGACTTCGCCCTTCTCGTATGCGCCGCATCCCAGCAGGACGCCGCGTTCGACGGAGCCTTCCATGCAGTCGCGCATGAATCCGCGGATCCCTTCCAGCGTCGCCGACATCATGTCCCGGTTCGTGTCGGCCATCGTGGCGACCAGCCAGAACTCGGTGCCGGAGAACTTGCCGAAATCATCCCAGCGGGACACGGACCGGTCGATCAGCGCTTTGAGCTGGGCGTCCATGGAGTAGAAATACACCGGGGTTGCCAGCACGATCACGTCCGCATTGAGCATCTTGTCCACGATCTCGTTTGCATCGTCGTTTTTGACGCACTTTTTCAGCTTCTGACAGGCGTAGCACCCCTGACAGTACCCGACATTCTTTTCGGCCAGGCGGATTTTCTCCACGTCATGACCAGCCTCGCGGGCTCCGCGTGCGAATTCGTCGCAGAGGATATCGGAGTTGCCTTCCTTGCGGGGAGAGGCGGAGATGATAAGGACCTTTTTCATGTTGAACAAGTCTCCCCTTCAAATCATTTCAAGTTCTTTTGATAGAACTCAGCGATCTTGTCGAACGGAATCTTTTCGAGGTTGTCGTAAAGGTCGGTATGGTTCGCACCGGGGACGATCAGCAGTTTCTTGTTGTCGCCTTTAAGCTTCTGGAATGCACCTTCGCTGAAATACCGGCTGTGGGCTTTTTCGCCGTGAACGAGCAGAACCGGGGTTTTGATTTCGCCCGCATAGGCAAGGAGCTTTGTATTCAGGAAGGGTATCGCCGATGTCATATTCCAGCCAATCGCCGAGTTGATCGAACGGGGATGGAATCCGCGTTTCGTCATGTAATACATCGTGTAATCCTTGAGGAACTGAGGCGTGTCATCGGTCAGTTCTTCGGGTTTGAGGTTGAACGGCGCATGGTCGTAGAATCCCTGCTTGAAATCCTTGGTCCTCTGGGCGGCAAGGGCAGCACGTTTTTCATCCCGTTGTTCGGCGCTGTCTTCCTTATCGTCGTAACCGTTGGCGATTACGCGAGTCATATCGTACATAGTGGAAGCCACAGTCGCCTTGATGCGCGGATCTGCAGATGCTGCGTTGATCGCCATGCCACCCCAACCGCAGATGCCGAGGATGCCAACACGTTCGGGATCAATGTAATCTCGCGTGACCAGGAAATCGACAGCTGCACTGAAGTCTTCCGTGTTGAGATCGGGAGAGGCAACATTGCGAGGTTCTCCGCTGCTTTCGCCAGTGAACGACGGATCGAACGCCACGGTCACGAATCCACGAGCGGCGAGTTCCTGAGCATAAAGACCGGAAGACTGTTCCTTCACCGCGCCGAACGGACCGCTGACCGCAATGGCCGGGTACTTCTTGGAAAAATCGAAGTCTTTCGGCAGATAGAGATGTCCGGCGAGCATGATGCCGAAACGGTTTTTGAACTGAACATCGTGGGCTTTGATGTCAGGATTGATTTGGAAGACGCGGGTGTCCTGTGAGATGCCGTTCATGTTTGATTTCTCCATTTCAGTTGTGGTGGTGCATGCGGTTCCGAGCAAGCAGAGCATGGCGAGGGCGGTCGGGATGATTTTCTTCATGTTGAGTTTTCCTTTCGCCGGACGACCCGGCTTTGAGGTGTTGTTCATGTCGTAAACCAGATAATCCAGACAATCGATCCGTTTCTGATTCTCATGAACCGTGTTTAGTAAATCTGTACGATGTTGTGCTAAAATCCGATGTACAGCGGCTTCCCGTCCTTCTTCGAGCAGGGAGATGATTCTCGCTATCTCCGATTCGGGAAATCCAGCGTCCGTCAGATTCCGGCGCATCAGGAAATCTTTGTTTGTTTCGTCCATTTTCAGGTTCTCCGTTGTGGTCTGCACCTAATATACATGCCGTCCGGCAGATTAGCAAATACTTATAATTTATATCACTCCATGCTTGAAAAGCATAGAACGTGTGCTATATTACTCGAAACACGGAAGGAGCGAACTGATTATGTTGGAAACACGAGTCCTGCGTTATTTTCTCGCGGTTGCGCGTGAAGGGTCCATTACCGCCGCCGCACAATCTTTGCATGTGACCCAGCCGACCTTGTCTCGCCAGCTGATGGATTTGGAGGATGAGCTCGGGCAGAAGCTTTTTGTGCGCGGAGCCCATCATGTGGTCCTGACGCCGGAAGGAATCCTTCTGCGCAAACGTGCAAGCGAGATTCTTGAACTCGTCGGCAAGACCGAATCGGAATTCAGTTCCATGGGGGAAAACATCGCCGGAGACGTGTATATCGGGAGCGGAGAGACCGATGCCATGAACCGGATCGCCGCCATCATCCGTGAAATCGGCAGGGATTATCCCGACGTGCATTTTCACATTTACAGCGGCAATGCGGAGGATGTCATGGACCGCCTCGATAAAGGAATGCTTGATTTCGGCATCCTGATCCAGCCTGTGGATATCGCGAAATACAATGCCCTGAACCTGCCGGAAAAGGATGTCTGGGGCGTCGCGATGAGGCGGGATTGTCCGCTCGCGAAGAAAAAGCGGATTACGAAGGACGACCTGTTGGGCTATCCGCTCATCTTCTCACGTCAGGTGGCGCAAAGCAGTCCCGTGAAAAATCCGTGCATCGACTGGTTCGCCGGCAACTACAAAAAACTGAATATCGTCGCCACATACAATCTGATCTACAATGCGGCGCTTCTGGTAAAAAGCGGTCTCGGCGTGGCGATCACGTTGGACAGACTTCTGAACGTCTCCACAAACAGCGATCTGGTGTTCCGCCCGCTTGAACCGCGGCTGGAATCCGGTCTGGATGTTGTCTGGAAGAAATACCAGGTATTCTCTGCTGCCGCCGAACTGTTTCTCTCCCGATTGCAGGAGCAACTCCAAAAATGACTTCGCCCGGCCCCTTGTCGGAGCCGGGCGAATCAAAAACCCTTAACCAAGGAGGATCATATACGATTCGATGTTACTGGAAGATTTTTTGTGTTGAATTATTTTCGGCAAACACCGTAAAATTCATTTGAAAAGCGATTCAGGATGGTGTATATTGTCGATACAAAAGGATTTGTTAATACCATTCAGAACAATCCGCAAACCCCCTCCTTATTCAACATTCAAAGGAAGCTCTGATATGAAAAAAGCAATGAATCATTGGAACTGTTTTTTGATGGGACTCGCTGCATTCGCGCTGTTCATTCTGGCAGGATGCAGTTCCGTAGACAGGGGAAGCGGAGTGCGAGTTTCCGACTTCAAAGTCAAGCGAGGAACAAACCTCAGCCACTGGTTTTCACAAACCGGAGTGCGAGGGGCTGCACGTGCAGCCAGAGTAAAGGAAGATGATTTCATCCGCTTGAAAGAATTTGGATTTGACCATGTCAGAATCCCGATTGATGAAGAACAATTCTGGGACAACAACGGGAACAAACTGACGGATGCCTGGGAACTGCTGGATGCGTCCATCAAGCTCGCACTCAAGCATGAACTGCGCGTTATCGTGGATTTGCATATCATCCGCAGTTTTTATTTCAATGCATCCATCGAAGGCAACAATACGAATACACTTTTCACAGAAGAAAAATCACAGGAACAATTAGTGAATCTGTGGAGAGAGCTTTCCGCGGCGCTGAAAGGATTCTCGACAGACTGGGTGGCATACGAATTTCTGAATGAACCGGTCGCGGATGATCCGGAACAATGGAACAATCTCATCGCGAAAGTACATAAGACTTTGCGTCAGCTGGAATCCGAACGCGTACTGGTGATTGGGTCCAATATGTGGCAGGATGTGGATACATTCAAAGACCTGAAGATTCCGAAGGGAGACAAGAATATTCTGCTCAGCTTCCATTATTATAGACCGATGGCAATAACACATTACCGTGCAAGCTGGAACCCAGTGGGCAAGTATTACGGTCAAGTTCATTATCCCGGTATTGTGATTGCACAGGCTGATTTCGACAAACTGCCCGAAACGCAAAAAGAAACATTCCAGTCTTTTACAACGAACTGGGATCGCAGCGTGCTGAGAGAACAGATTCTTCAGGCGGTAACGGTGGCAAAGAATCTCGGTCTGCCCCTCTTCTGCGGTGAATGGGGTGTGATTTCCTCGTGTCCGCGTGAGCCCGCCTATAATTGGTACCGCGATATGATATCCGTGTTCGATGAGTTTGACATCGGCTGGACTACATGGAATTACGATTCAGGGTTCGGATTCTGGAATTCCTGGTCAAAACAAGTATCCGACAAGCCCATGCTTGAAATCCTGACCTCGGGGAAAGGTCTGGAGTAAATTCAGAAAGAAAAAACATTCCGTGAAGAAAAGGGAAGCTTCACGGGGAATTGTTTCCCGTTTGTCTGTCAAAGGAAACGTCCCCCCGAAATGGAGCTGCTGCAAAAGCATGCCTGCAAGCACGGGCAAGGCAAAGCGAAGGGGTGCTGCCAGGGCACGCCTTCCGTCATCAATACGCCGTTCAATTTCGTCATAAGAGATGCCTACGTTAACTTCGCCGGCCTCCATCGTGCCGATGCGTTCATTCGCCGATGTCTTCGTTCCAAACGGCTGGATTTTGTCTAATGTATTGCGTCATCATCTGGATCAAATCCTGATCGTTGACCACCGTGACATCTATTCCTCTGGATCTCAAAAAATCAATTTCTCCCGGATAATTTACGTTTTCCCCAATCACAACGCGCGGTATTTTGTAGAGCGCGATGGCACCTGAACACATAATACAAGGAGAGAGCGTCGTGTAGAGTGTGCACTCTCTGTAGAACGACGCAGGATGTCTGCCGGCATTGGAAAGCGTGTCAATTTCGCCATGAAGTATGGGATTGCCTTTTTGAATACGGCGATTGTGACCTCTTGCAACGATTTTCCCGTTGTGGACCAGAACGCCGCCGATAGGAATTCCGCCTTCTCTTAATCCGAGCAAGGCTTCCTGCTCAGCTTCTTTCAGGAACTCATCTTTTTCCATGTTTGAAATGCTCCTTGTTGATTTGTTGTTGAATTTCAAACGTTCAGTTCTTATCTTCCGCCTGCATGCCCATCTTCTCGGCCATGCAGGTCAGGCTCTTTTCGTATTGGCGGCGGTCGATAGCCCCGCGAGAAAGGAACGTGTCGAGCAAGTCTTTCTGCTTGTTGAACAGAGCGCGCTGCTGCTCGTCATGCGACATATGCGACCAGTCGGTCGAGGGTGGAACTCTCAATGAAAGATCAGTCATCGTCGTCCTCGTTAGCACCGTCCGGGTACTGCTCAGGAATCTTCCCCTTGATTACGACAAGGCAGAACCTCCAGCCAGTAGTGGTCGGGGTCTTCGCAAAAGTAGATTCCCATATCGGGATTCTCGAAACAGATGCAACCCATTTCCTCGTGAAGCTTGTGTGCTGCATCGAAGTCGTCCACTTTGAAGGCAAGGTGGAATTCGTCATCACCAAGGTCGTATGGCTCTTTGCGGTCGCGAAGCCAAGTCAGCTCCAGCTGATGTGTGCTCGTGCCGTCCTCAAGATAGACGATGATGAAACTGCCGTCTTTGGCATTGATGCGACGAACTTCGTGCATGCCGAACGCCTTGTGGTAGAATTCGAGGCTGCGATCAAGGTCAAGCACGTTGAAGTTGTTGTGAACCATTTGAAATTTCATGGGGTTAGACTCCTGGTGTGTTGTTAATGAAATGTAGTTTGTGGTATGCGTTTTGTATTTCATCGGGCATGGTCAGGATTCCAACAGCTCAATCTATCCCCACTACTTCGAATCCGAGCTTGGTAACCGCTTCCTTCAGTTGCGCATCGGAGGGAGGATTGTTTTGGTCGCAATAAACCTCGGCAACGCGTTTTTCCGGGCTGACTGCGACTTTGGCGACATTGGGGACAGCTTCCAGCGCGCAACGAACGTTTTTGGCGCATCCTTCGCATTTCATTCCCTCGATTCTGATTTTTTTAACGGTAGAATTCATTTTTATCTCCTTTTTTGCTCCGCACAGGAACATTTGTGTTCAGTCTTCTTGGGTTGATCAAACTCAATAGATCTGCCCATGTTTCTTTTGATAGAGTTCAAAAGGCGCAAAGGCTTCTTCGCCGAGCATCGGACCTGCGACCTGAATCTTGCGGCTTTCAAACTCTTCTTCCCAGAAGCGCCCTTTGTAACCCTCGTCGAATCCGACTTTTTCAGCCATATCGCGCGGAGCGCCGTAGATCACCCGTTCAACGCCGCTCCACGGGGTTGCGCCGCTGCACATCGCGCATGGTTCGCAACTGGTCACAAGCATGCAGCCTTTGAGCGAGCCGGTATTCAGTTTGTTTTGGGCATGGGCAAACGCCGTCATCTCGGCGTGAGTCCACGACTGTTTCGACGGGACCACGGAATTGACGCCAAGCGCGATCAGGCGGTCGGTTTTGATGTCGAAGATCGCCGCGGCAAACGGTCCGCCTGTTTCATGGCGGACATTTTCCACTGCGATACCGACCACAAAACGCATTTTTTCCTCGTCGCCGACAATGACGTGACCGTCATAGGTCGTTTCCATCTCCCAAAGCCAGTCTGGCATGGTGATGGGAGATGCAAACGTGTGAACTTCATCGGTTGACGAGGTGGAACCGGACGAGCAGGACGCCAGCGCGCCGAGCATGACGCAGCCGAGCATGCAGATATGTTTTTTCATATTCGTTTTTTCCTTCATGAAAGAACTTGGTTATATGGTCATAAACGGAACATGGATTTCAACAGATTCGTTCCCGACGCTGTCCGGAAGAATCTTGCACAGGCATTCCTGATGCTTTCAGCGGAAAAACCGTATTCCTCAGCGTTGACGATATAGTCGGCTTCCACAAGGACATGATAATCCCGCCCGTTGATGTCGGTGAGGGTATGATGGTGTCCGACCAGGAAGGAAACACGTTCGATCTGCGCCGGAGAAAGTCCGGAGTCCCGCAGGAAGTCCAAAACGAGCAAAGCCCCTTCTTTTTCCTGAAGGTCTCCGTTGGTGTTTCCGTACTTCTCGCGGCAGAGCGGACAGGCGATATCGTGCGTGATGGCGGCGACTTCCAGGATGAGCTGTTCCTCGTCGGAAAACCCTTCCAGAACGCCGATTGACCGGGCGAATCCCCAGACCTTCATGAAATGGGCGATGTCATGCAGATTGCCGTTGGAAAAAGCGACCATCCGGTTCAGAATTTCAGCTATCATGACTTCGTTCATAGCTTCCGTCTCCGTGCTACCGGATGAAATTCATCATCGCGAAACGTTCTCTCGGCGGGATGGGGGAAGCGCCATCGGCGTGGAGATTCTTCAGAACCCAGGCCATGTTCGCGCCCATTCTCCGCATGGTCTGCATGCCTTCCGTGTCCTTCGCAGCTTCGCCGGGGGTCATCCCGTAGGCGATGTTCCAGTATTGGGAGCCGATCAGGATGCAGTCGAGCATCTGGAACGGCATGTTGAGGCACTGGACGGAGGCAGTCGATCCGCCTCGACGGCAGACCGCGAGACATGCGACGGGCTTGCCCGACACGCCTCCGGGATTTGCATTCAGGGCACGCTGGAGAAGCGCCAGCACCGTAGCGTTGGGCTGCCCGTAATAGACCGGCGCTCCAACGATGATCCCGTCCGCGGCTTTGATTTTTGCAAGAAGTTCATTGCAGGGATCATCTTCGAATACGCAACGGTGAAGTCTGCCGCAGGCGCTGCACGCTACACACCCGTGCACGGCCTTCGTTCCGATCCAGAAATCATCGGTCTCGATTCCGGCGGTTTTGAGGCTCTTTGCCGCCTCGGCCAGAGACGTTGCCGTGTTGCCGTTCTGACGCGGGCTTCCGTTGATCAGGAGAACGCGCAGCGATTTGGATTCCTTTTTGTCGGATGTGTCCTGAGCGGAAAGAGGCGCCATGCCGGAAAGGGCTGCGCCAGCGGCCACAACGACGCCGCTTTTGATGAAATTGCGTCTGTCCATGTTCAGAGCCTTTCTTATTGTTTTTCTCTGGAAGTGGAGAGGATTGGAAGGCGGGTGGAATATTTAATGAAACACCGGCTTCAAATCGGAGTAGCAATAAAATAGCATACCACACTGGTAATGTCAAGCCCTTTTTCACATCTTCGAACATACCTCATTCCATCGTATCCGTCCAAACGACGGATACGACAGGTACGACGGGCGAATTGAAAAACTCTTCTCTTACGTGTGCGAAAAACAGTAATTGCCGAATCTATTGAACTATCATCTTTTCAATGGCGGCCTCGACTTCGCGGATCATCTGCTTGGTTTTGCTTTTCGATACGCCGCAAGTGGCCGCGGCCGCGATCAGGTCGTCATCGGTGATGTTGCGTCCTTTGCCGTTGACCATCGCGGTGTGTTCGCCGTTCAAGCCTGCGCTGGGCGTCAGGTCGTATGCAGGGGCAAGCCGCCATTCGTGATCGGCGGTCAGCAGGAAGGAGAAGTTCTTGCTGTGGTCATCGCGGTTGCCCGACTTCACGTTGAACACCATGCGACGCACCATTTCCTCCACGTCGGCATGGTTACGTGTCAGCACGAACGTGAGCTTGAGCAGGCTTTCATAGTCCAGCGTCGGATACCGATGCGAGGCGTGAAGCAGGCCGCATGCCGTGTGAACGTGGACTTTGCCCTGTTCGGTCCGGTCAAAACGCCTGACGCCGAAGCATCCGCCACCCGATTTGAGCGGGAAAAGATGCGTTTCCGGCATGTTGATGCCGGCAGCTTTTGCCGCAAGGGAATAACAGTATTCCAGTTCGCCCGCGCTCTGCGGGTCGTTGCGTTCAGCGAACTTGATGATCCACGGAGAGAAGTCCTCGGGAGCAGTGGTCCCGCCGTGGACAACCCTCTTGCGGTCATCGGACACCCAGGCCACGATTTTCGGGCGTGCGCCGCCTGACGAACCGGTCATGTGAAGAAGATCGTCCAGCACATCGCTTTCTTCGCCCGCCACGATTTTGTTCACCTCGGCTGAGAGAGAATCCAGCTCGACGTCCGCAAAGGAATCGGTATATTCGTCCGCAGGTTCGTACTCAAGTGCGCCCATCGGGTTCCGTCCGACCATGGAAAGACGGTGCAACGGGGAAATCTCGCGGAAGGACAACCCCTTCTCCCTCAGCTTGCGGTCAAGTAAAAGGCATCCCCAGCCATCTGGCAGACTGTCGTTGAAGAGGCCGAAAAGCCCGTCGAACGTGCGTTTCGTTTCCTCAAATACGCCGGATTTCAGGGGGAGCTTGAACGGAGAAAGCTCAATCCCGCTCGAAATGAACTCAGGTGAGTATTCGAAGAAGATGCGGTTATTCTCTTCCGACAGAAGCCCGACTTCACGCCGGACGCCGTAATGATTCAGGAAGACAGTCAGACGCATTTCTTCCTCGCTCTCTGCCGGGACTTCAACGGCTTCTTTTCGGGTTTGTACAGCGAAGCGGGCACATCCGGGAGCTTGAACATCTCTTCGAACTCGTCGAGCCGGTTCAGCACCAGCGCGATCGCAAGCAGGCTACGAAGTTGAATCTCGCCAGTATGCTCAAATTTCTTGATCGTTCCCTCAGAAACACCGGCACGCTGCGCCAGTTCCTTCTGCGTGACCCCCGCCTGGATACGCAGGGTACGAACACGGGAACCATACAGGAGCATGACATCCTGCGGAACAAGAAGCGACAACGATAGATTAACAGACATAATCAAGCCTTTTAATGTTCATTTTGGTTCATTATAAGATAGCACAGAATCTTTTAAAGTCAAGTCGATTCCTTTTGTTTTTTTACCGCCGCCAAAAGAATTATGGAGAAACCGAACGACGAATACGACGGGTACGACACGTAAAACGAAAAACTTTTCTCTTACGTGTGCGCGAGAGAACCTGCACAATTTGAGCAGGGAATTATTCCTTTTATGGCAATGGGTAATCTTTTTTTGACTTTTTTCGAGCTTTAACTTTTAACTGACATTAGATGGCAGTATAATGTGCTATATTAACCTCGAAAACGAAAAACGTCTACACGTCTGACAAAGGAGAATTGAACCATGCTGTGTGGAAATTGCAAGAACTTCGACCCCGAAAACTATTGTTGTACCGTCCAGTCCGGGCTCTATCAGGTGGATACACCCGAAACCGATGGATGCCCTTACTGGGAACCCGTATCCAGGCAGGAAGAAGAAAGACGCATTGAAACCTACGGTACCCCCGGATGCCTGATTATGTTTCTGCTGATTCCATTCTTCCTGTTAATGAAAGCGATTTGATGAGGAGCAACCAATGAACAAGACGCAAACAAAAAACCAGCCGGATCTTCCGACGTATTTGAACTACAACAAGCTCGTTTTTCATGAAGACCTCTGGCCGGATGTCGTCGGCAGGACCTTGACGATCGACTTCAAACGAGGAGAACTTGAACTCAGGGCGATTGAGGGTGTCCGTACGTGCAACATCTCATTCGCCGAAGGAATTGCTTTCAGGTCAAAACTTGATTTGAGCCATATGGCCGATTGGGCGGAGGAGTATCATCCTCCGGTCGGCGTCATGGTCCTGGACGGGAATTCGTGGTACCTGAAGCTGTACAATGGGAGGAAGCTACTCAAGGAAACACATGGATGCAACGGCCTGCCTCCTGGTCAGCAGTGGAACGTTTTTTATTCCGTCATTACCCGTTCATACAACTTTGCTCTTGCTCGTGGACAGGCACGACCGGACGACAGCATGGAAAGGCCATGCTTTGGATAAAAAACTGTTTGACAATGATCAAACTCAGTGATATATTAACAACGAAACTTGGAGATCACGCTCAAATGAACATGAAATGCGGTCGCTGTGATAAGTATGCTCCTATGGACACGTTCCAGATTGATTCCGGGACGAATGACCTTGTTTGCGAAAACTGCTTCCGCAAAATTTCATCCCTCGCTTTGATCGATGCCCCTGAAACTCCGGCTGACCTTGAAGAGAATATTGAAGACGACCTTGACGAGGATTTCGAAGAGGAACCGGAAGAAACAATCAGCCAGAGGGCAAATCGAATATGGCGGCAACGGCAGATCAACAAGCTCGAAGAAGAGCATGAGACCCTTGTTGCCGAGCTTGACAGCGTTCGTGATGACATCGGGTATGACCGCATCACAATGGACGAGGAGAATTATCTCGTTGGAGAAACAATCTACGGACTACAAATCCAGGATCGCCTGGAAGAAATCGAAAAAGAACTTGTACTGCTGAGGAGCAAACAATGAACAGATTTCTGACCGCAATCATGTTACTACTGACCGCCGTCGCGTTCTGCGACGAGCGGGAGACAATTCGTGATGCAACAGGAAAAGTCGTCGGCACAGCCACGACCAGCGGCAACAAGACCATTTACCGAGATGCCACGGGAAAAACCACGGGAACCGCGACCAAAGACGGCAACCGCACAACCTACCGCGACGCTACCGGCAAGACCGTTGGAACCGCCACCAAGTCCGGCAACAGGACCACCTACCGCGACGCCACGGGCAGAACCATCGGGACTGCTACTGAGTCCGGCAACAAAACCACCTACCGTGATGCAACCGGCAAAATGGCTGGCACCGCTTCGCAATCTGGTAACTCGACGACCTATCGCGATGCCTCAGGCAAGATTGTAGGGACGAATAATTGACGGAATTGAAGATAAAAACTGTACGTTTGGGGCTAAACAGCTTGAGATCTATCAAAGACTGCTATATAGTATTTGTAAAACAATAATCCTGCGGTGATGGAATGGACTATTCCCAATTCAACAAGCAAGTTTATTTTAAGTTCAAGGAAAAATTCGGAACAAACGAATTTGCATCCTTGATTCTTTTGAATTGCGGATTTAGCACAGAAAACAGAATTCTTAATATCCCTCAGGACTGGTCATCATTGCTCACAGCACAAAAAGTGTGTTCTGGCAAAGAAGTGATCCCGAACTATCTTGGAATGATTGCAATCCAAGTTGGGATTGCATTTTTGCGAAAAGATCAAGATGATTATACGGCAACTGCATTCAATTATCCTTTAGAAGATTATCTTCAGTATAAGCCGAAATATGAAACTGGTCAAGAAGAGATATTTGAAAGATTTGAGGCATGGTGCAGAAAGAATGGGCTTTACGTATATATTCCGGAAAAGAAAACTGGGACCGGACGGTATGTTCAATTCCCAATAAGTTTAGCATTGCTAAATGGAGAGGATCAGGAGAATCTGAAACGCTGTTTCAATAGTTGTGGTTTTCCCGCATACGGAGATAAGGATGAAGTTACATTCTGGAGAGAATTACGAGATCTCCCGGATAGGATAAAGAGAAAAAAAGCAAAGTTCGAGAGATCAAATGCGGATTTGTTGAATGACCTAAAAAAACAAATCTATTTTATTTATTTGCGGTGGGATGGTTCATATACTGAAAGCAACCGTACCAGCACGAAAAGGCGGTCATACAGAATAGAAGAGCGGAGCTCTTTTGTTATGGAATTTGATTGTGACCAGGATAATCCTTCTGTTTCTTTCTTGAAAAATGGTGTATTACTAGATGCTTTGCCGGATGAGATCAATGATGGGAGTTTCTTTGTCCAAGATGAATATTACGCCGCAGAGTGGAGCATGACTCGGCCTCAAAATATTGATCTTAAAAGTAGCGTTTTATACGCCTATGTCTGCAAAGAAAAAAACTCTGTTACTGATAGCATTCAGGGGGGGCTAGACTGCAATAATATATACAGATTTGATGAGTTAATCATCTTGATATTATCCAGCGAACAAGTAACAGAATTATCTTCTGTTTATCCGCTCTTGTTTGGGAAAGCCCCCACAATACGTTTGGCCGGAGGTATTAAACTGCCGTCTGATGATATGCCCTGCTGGATGAATGGAGCTGGACCACTAATGGTGCCGCAAAATTTTAGTCAAGAGCAGGATTGCGTTTGGCTTGAGGAAATATCCAACGAAGAAAATAAACCTCACGAAATAAAAATAACAGATCAAAGCTTGATATCCTTACCTCCAGGGAAATATTGCATTCGCTTTTCTGCTGAATATCCAGCTATTCTATTCAAGATAGAAGATTTTGATCGTAATAGCTTGTGTACCGGAGGAGGATGGCTCTATGAGGAAAACACGTTTAAAGTATGCGATGATTCTCGGAAACCTGATATTTGTGGACTTGATTTTTCAGACTTACCCAATAATTCATTGAAAGATTCCGATCCGATCCACCAATGGATGAGGCTTACAATGGGAAAAAACACACCACTTTCTAAAAACGAAAGTGTCATTCATACCGCTTTAAGGAGAGCAAAAGATGGAATACGAATACGCGTTCGGGAAAGTTGAGTCGATTGGAAATTATGGCAATCCAGCCATTGCAACCATTCAAGTAATTGGAGGATACAATTTTAAGACAAAAACAGTAATCCGTTTTAATGGTAGTGTTAAAAGCCATTTTCCTAATCGAGGAAGAGTTTTTGCTCCAAATTTTGCAAATGATTTTCCTGCTATACAGCCATTAAATTACATTGTTTTCAACTACTGTGAAAACAAGAAACTAACCGCAGATGATTGGACGAATCCTTACAAGGATTTGTATTTGCTTCCTGCAAAACACGATGGGGGAATTGTTACTTTGGTTCCATGTTATCCCATACTGAATGATATTTCAGATGAAGATTTGCGGAATCCTCAAACAGGCAAATATAAAACAGCATTTTTCTTTATTCGCATAAAAGACAATGTTGAGTATATCTGCGGATGCATGAACAGTGATATGACGCCCAAAAAAGGAAAGGAAATAAAGGCTTGGAAAAAAGAGGCCGGAGACATCATTATAACAGAAGAGGGCGAAAGATTGCTGGTTGTGAATATCGAAAAACGGCAACCTGATTTTTGGATAGACTGTATGACTGACAGGCAGCTTGCTGAATGGTTCAAGAAACTGTCGTTACCTAAAGGGACTTTATCTCAAGATCTTCAAGAGACTGTGAAAAACGCAATTTTGAGTTTGAATATCGATCAATCTTTAAATGAAAAACGTTGGGAGCGCATACAGCGGCATTTGAACATAATCTCGTTTGACTGGAATGAACTTCAAAAATTAAGAGACAACCCAGTATTTCAGGAAACAATTCGTGTAAGCGTCGACAGAAGCATTGATGCTATTCTTGAAGCAAACAAAGCAGAAATTGAAAGACGAAAAGCCGCTTTAGAACAGGAATACGTTTTAAAGGAAAAGGAGCTTTACAGTGATCTTTTGCAAAAGAAAGATAGTTTGAAGAAAGATATTGATAAACTTGATGAAGAGTACATTAAAACAAAGAAGAAAACTGATGAATTAGGCGTTGAAAGAAACAATATCGAAAAAGAAATTGAATCTGCGAAATCAGAACTCCTGACTATCTCTGACAAAAAGAATGACGTAATAAATGATATAAAGATAAAAGCTGGACTTGGACTGTTCAACGTTGAAAAACAAGAATCTGGATATTCATTTTGTTATCCGCTTGAACATTTCAATCAGGATCAGAAATCCATTGAGATAGGTTCAATTACAGATATGGAAAATCCTGTCGCACATTTGCTTCAAAATAGGGTCTTGATAGTTGATGATATTGGAGATGGGGTTATATTTGCACTTCAATTAGGAAATGTAATCTATCAACTCTGTCAGCCGTCTCCCAAATGGATTTCTTTTCATGATTTCTGGACCGAATCACTTCGTCCAATCTGGGAATCTGCCCATCAAAATCCCAATATTTGGCATGTTCTTCTTATTGAAAATTTCAACATTGCTTTGCCAGAATGCTGGGGGAAGCCATTGTGGAACATTCTTTCCGGCATGACTACCCTTCTCCCATGTGCAAAACATCCAACCCTGCCAGATAATCTTCGTATTATTGTTTCAGAAGCAGCCACGGAATCTGACGACAATTCCCATTTGGGGCTTCCAACGAAAGTTGGAAAAAAATGGACAAGGATTAAAAACGGGCATGTGGAATAACTTAGGATAATTACTTGAGATGTCTGATTCTGAAAAACATCTTCCTGTTCAAAAAATGATTTTGGACGGTTTTGCAGTAAAAGGAAAGCCCTTGAATTCAAATCAGGTCCGTGATCTGTGCCAAACTTGTGCTTTTGCGATAAACAGGAATTCAGACGAAAAATCCTGGGTCTATCGATACTTTCATCCGTTGGTTAGAGCAGGTCTTCTTGAGTGTATGCATAAAAAAGAAGATAATGCATTACAAAGCAAAAAGACAATTCAATGGACTTTTTCTTCCCCGACAGTTTTTTACAAGGATGTGGCATCTGATCCAAACAACCCGGGAACCATAGTGAGGCGATGGATCGGATTCAATTTGCCACAAGATATGTACTATTATCAAATCCCATCAGAATATACGCTGTTGAATGACGAGGATGACCTCTTGTATGACTATATAGTCAAATGGGAAACTCCACTTTCTTACAAAGGAAATGGTCTTCCTGTAAAATGTAATCCATCAACATGTGAGCTTCTGCACCGCATTCCATCCTGTTCTCCTGTTTATTTCGGACAAAAAAGTTTTTTGACGGACATTGCTTCCTTCTCGCAAGTTTATAGTCCGAGGAAATGGGATTTTGAGACCAGCAACGGAAGTAAACACAATGGCTTCTACCGGAAAAATGAGCAAGCGTACTCCTCACGCATTTATTACCGGAACGGTTTAATCTATGAGCTTAATCCTAATCCAGATTCGGAGCAATGGGCAAAAATGATGCATTGTGCTGATAACGGATGTTATATTGCTGAATACAATGCAAAGGAAGAAACAATAACCTTCAATCAGCCACTTCCATTTTTACTCGGTAGAATTCTCTTTTTCAATCAAATGTTTTCCAACTGTGGTTTTGAAAATTGGAACAGAACAGAATTAAGTTCCGACAGAAAATACTACGAAATAACGCCGGAACTTGTTAAAGAATTGAAACGTGTTTTCGGAAACAAATCAATATATACAAGGGGAAACTGAACAATGAAAGACCCAATTTCGATTTGGACAGATTTAAAAACAAATTATCTCCGATACTTAAAGACCGGCATCCCCCTTATTTCTTCTAAGCTAGATGCAGAAAGAGAGAAACTTTTCCAAGAAGCATCTGGTGGTCAGACAACCTTATGGCATCAGCCTTTTTTTGAACTGATGCCGACATATCCATCCGGAAAAAGTATTTCGGAAATCAATTCTCTGCCAAAAGGGTTTTCTGATTTTGCTAAACAAGGTTTGTTTCGCGCTGAGAGATTATACCTTCATCAGCAACAAGCCATTGAGGCAATTGAAAAAGGAAAGCACATTGTGGTTACAACAGGAACCGGTTCTGGTAAAACAGAATGTTTCATGCTTCCTTTGTTTGCTCACTTAATTCGGATCAAACAGCAGGATACTACTCATGCAGTAAAAGCCATTATGCTTTATCCGTTGAATGCCCTTGTTGAGGATCAATTGGGACGATTAAGAAAAGCCTGCAACCTTCCGGAAACACGAGAATGGATAGCCTCGAACTGCAAGGAGAAAATTACTTTTGCCCGTTACACCAGTATAACACCCAAAACAGAGAATGATCCGGAAGCTAAAAAATTAAAAAGCAACTGGGACAAGATAAAAGGTGATCTTGTCGCAATGCCATCCAAAGAAGAAGCCAATGATCTTCAGGCGAAGTGCATTAATACTGATGAAGAGTCTGCTGAATTGTGGAATAGAAAACAGATTGTTGAAAAGAATAATCCCGATATCCTTATCACGAACTATTCCATGTTGAATGTAATGTTGATGCGCAAACAGGAAACAATCATTTTTGATAACACTGCGGAATGGTTGAAGCGTGACAAAAAGAATGTCCTGTATTTAATTGTAGACGAATTGCATACCTATCGTGGCACACCAGGAACAGAAGTTGCACAATTGCTTCGTTTGCTTTTACATCGTTTAGGGTTGACTCCCAATTCCGACCAAGTGCGTTTCCTGGCAACCAGCGCATCACTTGCTTCCGATAATCAAAGGTTCATCTCTGAGTTTTTCGGGGCTGATCAGAACAAGTTTGAATTAATCGAAAATCCTAAACAGAATCCTCCACAAGACACAGGGAAAATAAATGCCAATCTGTTTTTGAGTTTAACGCAGGATTCATTACAGATATATGATTCATTTCAACTGCATGAAAAGGTTCGTCATGCATTCTTTGATTATAATGAGCAAAAAAGCGTTGTTCGGAAGCTTAATGATCTTGCTGACCAATTGTTTGACTGGGGAGATTTAAAGGCTGACAAGAAAGAAGAGGCAGTGCAGAGGCTTTTTAATATCATCAATGATGTCGCGGATAGAGGGGGGAAGTTTCCTCCCCTGAGAATTCACTATTTCTTTCGAAATATTGATATGCTTTATGGATGCAGCAATCCCGATTGCACTGAAGTAGAAAAAGAGTTTATGGATTCTGAAGATAGAAAGGTGGGAAAACTCTATCTATCTCCAATCAAACGGTGTAAATGTGGTGCAAAAGTCTATCCTTTGTCGATTTGTCGAACCTGTGGTGAAGTCGCGTTTGAAGGATACGAGTTCAATGACACCCTTGTCGATTATTTGCCTCCCGAAGCAGAAGAAAACCAGTATCAGAAACATTTTATTCTTCCTTTAAGAACAGAGCTTAGTCAACAAGAAATAAACAACTTGAATGCAAAAGGATGGATACTCGGATTATTCAGTCCAGATACTGGACGTTTTCAAGGATGCAGAACAAGGCGCGATCACGCAAATGCATTAAGATATGTCTGCACGAAAGATGATGAATATCCGAGTTATTGTCCTTCTTGCGAGGCAGAAAGCAAAAAAGATAGTTTGTATGCTCCTTTCTACAAACATGGAACTGGTGTTCAGAAAGTTAATCAATTGATGGCTGATTCCTTGCATTTTTCATTGCAATTGAATAATAACAAATCAGAAAAACTGATTCTGTTTTCTGATAGTCGTCAAGCCGCCGCTAAACTTTCTGCTGGCATAGAATTGGATCACTTTAGAGATATATTGCGTCAACTGGTTGTTGCAGAAATAAAAAGAATTAGAATAAACCAGAATGCATTGTGTGAAAAGATAAAAAAACATGATCCACAGTGCCTTTCTCGAGATGAATTTACCCATTTGTCGAATCTTGACAGGGAAAACGCTTTTCTTGCTCTCGTTCAAGGAAACAATGCTGCGTGGGAAAAACTCGAAAAAGCATTGAATGGAAAACCTATTACGGTTAATTCTTTAGGTGAAAACATACTGGAGACTCTGAAAAACAATGGAATATGCCCTGGTGGACCATTCCCATCAGAGTTGGAATACAATTTTGGCGAAATGACAAAACACTGGTATCAGTGTTATACAACTGAAGATCCTTCTGCCGAGGATAAAACAAAACAAAAAAACTTGGCAACGGCCATAACGAATGAGATTCTTAAAACTGTTTTTCCTGGTCCCAAAAGATCTCTTGAAGGACTTGCTCTTGGCAGGATTTGTTATGCTTCTGATCCAGAGAATCAGGAAATCAACGTTTTTCTGCGGATGATGGGAGAGCATCGGCGAGTACGCGGATCAGACTATCCTTCCGGTTCCATTCCAAGGGATATTCATAACTATTTCAGGAATGAAGCCCATCTCAATGACATAAAAACAATGCTAATATCAGATGGAACTCTTGCATCTAGTGATAATTCTGTTCTGACCGGCAATAATCTGATTGTCCAGTTGTCGACTCCGGATTCGCCAGTTTGGCGTTGCTCTCGGTGTGGAACAAATCATCTTCATCATAGTAACGGGAAATGCGTCAATTGCTTCAACACCTTACCTGAAGAAGCAAATGGAACTGTAGCTGAAACCCGTCTTAGTGAAAACTATTATGTTCAACTGGCCAACCGCAACGGAATAACTCGCTTACATTGTGAAGAGTTGACCGGACAAACAGATCGGGTGGACTCAATTGAGAGACAACGCCTTTTTCAGGGTATATTTCTGAATGAAGAAAAAAAATATGACCTTTGCAAAAAAGCGATAGACATCGATCTATTAAGTGTCACGACCACCATGGAAGCTGGTATTGACATCGGTTCCTTGAATGCTGTTATGCTTGGCAACATCCCTCCTCAGCGATTTAATTATCAGCAGAGGGTTGGTCGAGCAGGTCGTCGCGGAAATGCATGGGCGTTTGCTCTTTCTGTTGCAAAAAACAACTCCCACGACTATGCACATTTTGTGGAGCCGGAACGTATGATTTCTGCCCCTCCAACACCCCTTTATTTGGACATAGGCAACAAGACTATCATCCAAAGAATGGTAAACAAAGAAATACTTAGACAAGCTTTTATGGCTTGCTTTGACGATTTAGATGATGCGTCTTCCGTTCATGGTGCCTTTGGAAAGGCTACAGAATGGAAAGATCGTTGTAATAAAATCAATTCATGGATCAAAGATCAAGCAAAAAACGCGTCAGGAAGCAAAGGAAAGTCAAAAATTGAGGAGATTATTGATGCTGTTGCCTTTGGCCATCCATTGAGCAACAATGTAAGACGGGATATTGTTGGTACGGTTCTGAGTCTCTGTGACAGTATTACGACAATTTCCAAAGCAGATGCGGAGTATCCGCAAGAACAATTGAGTGAACGATTGGCGAATGCCGGTTATCTACCAATGTTCGGTTTTCCCACAAAAACAAGAAATCTGTTTTTTGAATGGCAAAAGAAACTGCCTCCTCAAAAAGGCTTTGTTCCGAGAGACCTCGAAAAAGCAATCAACACTTTTGCACCGGGGTGTCAGGTTGTTCGGGACAAAAAACTGTATACAGCTATAGGGCTGATTGCCTGGGAGCAAGGCGCAAGGGTTATAGGGACAGACAAGCGAGGCTATGAACGGCATATTTTTTCCTGTCAATGCGGTTATATAAAAACATTTACTGCCGAACAGAAAAAATATAAATGTCCTGTATGTGGCAGAGAGAACGACACAATCCTGACATATACCCCGTTAGGATTTACCGCAATAGGCACAGAAGAAGACTATAAGGGTGGTGGTGATTGGGTTTCTCAGAACTATGCTTCTCGACTCGAATGCAGCGAGAGTGATTTCAAACAGAAGGAAATACAAAATACAAATCTGAATGCTTCCGCTGCAGACAAAGCTAAAATATATGTTTTGAATGATAATGAAGGAAAAGATTTTGAATTTCAACGTTTTACTGCTGGACAGAATCATTATTGTGGTGAAAAGAGTGTGATGAAGAAACAATTAAACAAAACATCGAATGAGCCATCCGTAAAAGCAGGGCTTCTGGCTGATAGGACAACCGGTGTTTTACGTTTGCGTCTTTCTGAAATCCCGAATGAGGTTGATTTGAATCCTCTCGGGAACAGAAGTGCTTCTGTTCGATCAGCATATATTTCAATGGGCTATCTGATCCGAAAAGCAATCTGCGATCACTTGGACATTGATCTGGGAGAGATCAATGCCGACTATCAGGTTGTTTCGATGAACGGAACTCCAGCAGGAGAGGTTTTCTTCTCCGATGATTTGGAGAATGGTTCTGGTTTCTGCCAGCATGTTTTTGAAAATGATGAATTATTGAGTCGACTTCTGAAAGAAATTACACTTCCGGAATCTAAGTTTGGGAAGATATTTAAGGATCATCAGTGCTTTCTGTCTTGTTATGACTGTATCAAGGATTATACGAATCAGTTTTATCATAAATATCTCAATTGGCGTCTTGGGCTTGATATGATTTATTTGGCACAGAACAAGTGCAATGTTCCAGAGTTCCATCTGCCTCATTGGCAAGGATTCATGAAACAGCATTTCCCTGAAGAGATAAATCCCGTAAAACCAATCATTGAGAAGAATAAAAAGTGGCTTATTGTACATCCCTTATGGTCGGATGCATATATAAAGAGTCTTTTGATAAAGAATAAGCTTCAGGAGCATGATTATTGCTATGTCCCCATCTTCACGTATGTCTTAGAGCATGCCCAAAGTCAAGGAATGCAGTTGGTCAACTGTAATCAAGTTGCTTCGCCTGCAGATGTCTCTGGAACTACCGTAGAACTCAAATTTAGACCCGTTACAGATGCGGATTTGAAAGACACTGCTGGTTATAAATTTAGAATACGGATTGATGGACAAGAAAAAACAGTTCAACTTATTCCGATGAAAGGTGGAACATATAAGGCAATGCCTCCATTGGGAAAAGTTTTGAAACGCGAAAACATTATCGAAAGAGAGGTATAATAATGGCAAGAATGATTCCTCCAGCATTGGAAAACTCAGAAAATATCGGGGAAGCTATTGTTTTTAAGGCTCTCAAAGATAATACGCCCGACGACTGGGTAGTTCGAAGCAATTTGAGATGCTCCTTCATTTCGACCTATCCACAAAAACATTTGGAAGAAGTTGAATCAGACTTTGTGGTGCTTATTCCTCGCAAAGGTCTTGTCTTTCTGGAAGTCAAATCAAGTAGGGAATATAGTTGCTCAAAATATGGAGATAGTGTTTGCAAATCAGCATTGCCGGTTCAATTTTGCTGTCAAGATGCAGAATGGGAAAGAATCACTCGACAGTCGCGCGAAAAAACAAAGAATCCTTTCTTGCAAGTTTGGAACGCAAAAGCCAAACAGATGGAAGCGTTATGCTTGAAGATTTTGGGCACAGATAACTATAAAGAACGGTTTCCTGGCATCTATGCGCATTTGGTGGTTTATCCACAGGGGAGGATTATGGAAGGTGCTATGCCTCTTCAGGCTTCATGTGTTGTTGTAACTTCAAAAGATATGCCACTTTTGAAACAAAAAATAGAAGAAATAATTAATCTTTATCCAAATTCACAGGAACTACCGCAAGATATATTCAACAAAATAGTCAAATACTTTGAAGCCGAGGTTCATATTGAAGCTATCTCGATGGATCCTGATACGTTGGAGACAGAAATCGCAAAACTGACAGACAAACAAAAAGAAATCGCAGGAAAGCTTTTGACAGAGGATGATAATTTCATTGTTCACGGTTGTTGCGGATCAGGAAAGACGATGATTGCCGTCTGGCTTCTGAAGCACAAAGTTGCAGAGCATAAAAAAGTGCTGTATCTGTGTTATAATCGTATGCTTGCTGCTTCTTTGCGACTGAAGGTTGGTGAAGACTATGAGATAAAAACGATCAATCAACTGATCGCGTCTCTTGCAAAGAAGGCGGGGATTGAGTATGATCCTCAAAATATAGATGGAACATTCCTTCAAGCATGTGACATTTTAAATGACAATCTCCCTAAATACGATGTAATCATCATAGACGAGGCTCAAGATATCCATAGTGAAAATCAATTCCTCTGTATCGCTTATTTGCAGGAGAAAAAATGCAGAATATATGTTTTTGCCGATCCCAAACAGAATGTGTATCATGATAATCATGAAAAGCCTGCATATGAACAATGGGAGGCAAAAGAAATCACGTTGGATAAAAACTGTAGGAACACGAAACGAGTTGCAGCATATGTAAAGGAAATCAAAGATACTGGTAGTTCTGTTTTTGACGAAGCTCCAGAAGGAATAGTTCCTCAAATTTGTCCGGTTCGCCAAAACTCTTTGGAACTTCTGAAAAATACAGTCAACAACATTTTGAGAAGCAAAGAGTATCCGTGGTCTGCATCCAATATAGCAATTCTTGTCTTGGATGCAAAAGAAAGTCTAGCCGGTCTGGACAATATAAAATTTGTCGGAAATATTGAAACAGCAGTCTATCATAGTGAAAAACAGAATGAAGAAGAAGTTTTAAAGGAATGGTATTCCTCTAAAAAAATACTCGTTTCTACAATCCATTCTTTTAAGGGGTTGGAATCAGATATTATTATCCTGTACAACTTTAATTCATCTTTCGTTAGTGAAAATGATGGGCTAGACACTCTTGCTTACGTAGGAGCTTCAAGACCTCATGGAACACTGTACATTATTCCCAAGGACCCGGAATCACGCAAGTATGTTGAACAGTTTTTGTGATAGATCAACACATAAACACTTTGAAACAAATAAATGAGTCTGATAGGAAAACATTGGACGGCAACTCCTGAAATATCGTATATGGGCTTGAAAACTTGTATTATGTCGGCTATATTATCACATCATGGCGAACGAAACTCACTAATACCGTATTAAGGCAATGGGGTGACTGCATGACAGCACACTGGCTTCCCAAGAACGAAATGACGGAAGAAGACATCAAGCTTCAGTTCATCACGCCTGCCATTCAGCAGAAATGGGGGCTCGACTCCATCACGATGGAGACGAAGGTCAAGCTGACTGACGGCATGATCAGCCTCAAGGGCAATACTCCGGTTCGTGAAGCTCCGAAGAAAGCCGATTATGTGCTTTATCTCTGTGCGAACAATCCGATCGCCATCGTGGAAGCCAAGGACAACAACCACCCGGTTTCGGGTGGGCTCCAGCAGGCAAAGGAATACGCGAAAATGCTGGATGTTCCGTTTGCTTACAGCTCGAACGGAGACGCCTTCTGTGAATTCGACCGTTTGACCGGAGTTGAGCGTGAGTTCCCGCTTGAGGAATTCCCGTCTCCTGATGAACTGAAAGCCCGCTATAAACGCGAGTCTAATTCCGGCAAAGGCTTGACCCCCGAAGAGGAGGCTGCCATTCTCCAGCCGTACTACTCCGGTCAGAACACTTATCCACCTCGATACTATCAGCGTGTGGCAATCAACCGCACGATAGACGCCATCGCCAGAGGCCAACAGCGTATCCTCCTTGCCATGGCGACAGGAACCGGGAAGACCTATACGGCGTTTCAGATCGTCTACCGCCTATTGAAAAGCGGCATGAAGCGGAAGATTCTGTACCTTGCTGACCGGAACAATTTGGTCGATCAGTCTATCGAGCAGGATTTCGCACCGCTGGACAAAGTGATCCACAAGGTGAACCATGCCAAAGACACCCCGGAAACCATCACGAGCTTCGAAGTGTATTTCGCCCTTTATCAACAGCTCATCGGCGACGACGGTGCCAAGCACTACGAAGAGCTCTTCAAGCCGGAGTTTTTCGACCTCGTCATTGTCGACGAGTGTCACCGCGGTTCCGCTGCCGAAGACAGCCAGTGGCGCACCATCCTGGAGTATTTCAAGGACGCAACGCAAATCGGTATGACCGCCACGCCGAAGGAGACCAAATACATTTCCAACATCGACTACTTCGGAGCCCCGCTCTACTCCTACAGCCTGAAAGAGGGCATTCAGGACGGATTCCTTGCCCCGTATCGCGTCATCAACATCAAGACCAATATCGGCGACGGATGGCGTCCGGCAGCCGGACAACGCGACATTAACGGCGAACTGATTCCTGACCGAATCTACAACAACTCGGACTACGACTACAACATCATCATCCAGGATCGCATCGACGAAGTGGCCCATGAAATCACGCGTTACCTGAAAAGCACGGATCGCATGGGGAAAACCATTGTTTTCTGCGCCAACGAAGACCACGCCGAACAGATGCGTCAGGCGTTGTCCAAGTGCAACGCCGACATGCTCCAGCAGAATCAGGATTACGTCGTCAGGATCACTGGCAGCGACGTCTATGGCAAAATGAAGCTGAAGGAGTTCATCTCCGTAAAAGCCAAGTACCCGGTCATTGCCACGACATCCGAGCTGCTTTCTACTGGTTCCGACTGCAAGATGACAAAGCTGATCGTACTGGACCAGAACATCTCCTCCATGACCAAGTTCAAGCAGATCATTGGTCGCGGGACTCGCATCCGTGAAGCGGAGAACAAGCTGTTCTTCGTGGTCATGGACTTCAGGAACGTTTCCAGGCTGTTCGCTGATCCAGAATGGGACGGTCCGATTGAACAGGATGAAGGCTGGGGTACGGAGACGCATGATGGAGACGATCCGGTCGAACCGCCTGACCCGGTCGATTCCCCCGAACCTGATCCCGTTGATCCCCCGGAACCGAAAAAGAAACTGATTGTCGGTCGCGACGGTTGCCGCGTCGAAATCATCCTGAAGACCGTTTCCATCTACGATCCGAACGGAAAACTCCTCAAGCAGGAAAACATCATCGACTACACCAAGGAAAATGTCCTTGGCCAATATCCATCCCTTGCCAACTTCATTTCCACCTGGGACGCCGACACGAAAAAGGAAGCGATTCGTTCTCTTCTGCATGAACGCGGAATCGACCTGGAGGCAGTCAAGCAGGAAATGAACTTGACCGATGTCGATGATTTCGATTTCCTCTGCCATGTGGCATACGACCAGAAGGCGCTAACCCGGAAGGAGCGCGTGGATAATGTTCGCAAGCGCGACTGTCTTTCCAAATACGGGCCTGAAGCTCGAAAGGTTCTGGAAGCGCTGCTCGACCACTACGCCAGTTACGGCGTCTACGATATGGCGGAAATGAACGTCCTCAAGCTCGATCCCATCAACAAACTCGGCACTCCGCCACGGATCGTCGGTTTCTTCGGCGGCAAGGACGGCTACATGACCGCCATCCGCGAACTTCAACACGAACTCTACTCCAATGCAGGATAACCCATGAGCGATATCTCCAGCTTCGTCAAACGAATCCGCGACATCATGCGGAATGATGCCGGTATCAACGGCGATGCCCAGCGCATCGAACAGCTCGCATGGATGCTGTTTCTGAAAGTCTACGACGCCAAAGAGCAGGACTGGTTCCTGAACGACGACAACTACCAATCTATCATCCCGGAAAATTGCCGATGGTCCAACTGGGCGCACGATGACAGAACCGGCAAAGCCATGACCGGGGACACGCTGCTTGATTTCGTGAACAACACCTTGTTCAAGACGCTGAAGACGCTTCCGGTCGATGCCACCACGCCCATCAGGAAATCCATCGTTAAGACCACGTTCGAGGACGTGAACAACTACATGAAGGACGGCGTACTCCTGCGACAGGTCATCAACATCATCGACGAGCTTGATTTGGACGATTACGAAGAGCGTCACGCTTTCGGCGATATTTACGAATCCATCCTGCGCGAACTCCAAAGCGCGGGCTCCTCCGGCGAGTTCTATACACCTCGTGCCGTGACGGATTTCATGGCGCGGACGATCGATCCGCAGATCGGCGAAAAAGTCGCGGACTTCGCCTGCGGCACTGGCGGATTCCTCACGAGCTGGCTGAAGGCGCTGAAGCCGAAGGTCAAGACCACGCAGGACCAGGCGCTTTACGACGATTCCATTTTCGGCATCGAGAAAAAGCCCTTCCCGTACATCCTCTGCATCACGAATCTGCTCCTGCACGGGATCGACGTCCCGCGCATCTACCACGACAACTCCCTCACGCACGATGTGCTCGACTACCGGGAGAGCGACTGCTTCGACGTCGTCCTCATGAATCCGCCCTACGGCGGCAACGAAAAAGCCGAGGTGAAGAAGCATTTCCCGACGTCCCTCGCGAGCGGCGAAACCGCCGACCTTTTCATGTCCGTCATCATGTACCGGTTGAAGCCCGGCGGTCGTTGCGCCGTCATCCTGCCGGATGGTTTCCTGTTCAATACGGAACCGACCAAGACAGCCATCAAGAGAAAGCTTCTATCCGAGTTCAATCTTCACACAGTGGTCAGGATGCCCGGCAGCGTCTTTTCACCGTACACGTCCATCACCACGAACATCCTGTTCTTCGACCGTACAGGCCCCACGAAGGAAACGTGGTTCTACCGGCTCGACATGCCGGAAGGGTACAAGCACTTCTCGAAGACAAAGCCGATGAAGCTGGAACACTTCGCTCCGGTCGTGGAGTGGTGGAACAATCGGCAAGAGATCGTCGTGGACGGGTTCGACAAAGCGAAAAAGTTCACGGCATCCGAGCTCCAGGCGCGGAATTTCGACCTCGATCTCTGCAAGTTTCCGCAGGAAGAGGAGGAAATCCTGCCGCCCCATGACCTGATCCAGCAGTACCAGGAGAAACGTGCCGCTCTCAACGCCGACATCGACCGTGTCCTGAACGACATCATGAAGATCCTGAACAACGAGTCGACGGTTGAGGCAAATGATATTTTGGCCGAGCTCGAAGCGATGAAGGAATCGCAGCCATGACCGCGCAGCAGCTAAAAGCGTCCATCCTCCAGCTTGCCATTCAGGGCAAACTCGTCCCTCAAAATCCGGTGGACGAGCCTGCATCCGTGCTCCTGAGGCGCATCAAGGCGGAGAAGGATGTCCTTGTCAAAGCTGGAAAGCTCAAAAAGGATAAACACGAATCCGTCATCATCCGAAACGAAAACGGTCGCTTCCTTGAAAAGAAAGACGGCAAGACCACCGACATTACGGATGAAATCCCCTTTGACATCCCCGACTCATGGGAATGGGCCCGTTTGAAATCCTTTGCGGATTCTTGCCTGGGAAAGATGTTGGATGCGCAAAAAAATAAAGGATCATTAATGCCATATTTGCGGAATGTTAATGTTCGTTGGCATTCATTTGATCTTTCGGATCTCTTACAAATGAGATTTGAGCAGGATGAGTTAGAACGATATGAGGTCATACCAGGGGATCTTATTGTTTGCGAAGGCGGTGAGCCTGGTCGTTGTGCTGTTTGGACGGAAAAGACGGGAAGAATGCGAATACAAAAGGCGTTGCACAGAATCCGTCCATTTCATGGGATATCGTCTTCTTATCTGGCCTATGTTATTCAACTTTACTCTAACAATAAATATTTATCTGGTTTCTTTACGGGAACCACAATAAAACACCTGACTGGGAAGGCACTGGATAATCTGCTTTTCCCGCTTCCCTCTCAGGAAGAGCAAGCTCGGATTGTGGCGAAGATTGAGGTGCTTCTACCTCATGTCGAGGAATACGGAAAGGCGGAGACGGCACTTTCTAAGCTCAACACTGAACTTCCGGAGCAGTTGAAAAAGTCCATCTTGCAATGGGCGATCCAAGGTCATCTCGTTCCCCAAGACCCGACCGACGAACCCGCCTCCGAACTCCTGAAACGCATCAAAGCCGAAAAAGCAGCGCTCATCAAGTCCGGCAAGATCAAAAAGGAAAAACCTCTCCCTCCGATTTCCGAAGACGAAATCCCCTTTGATATCCCCGAATCATGGATATGGGTAAGGTGTGGAGATGTTTTCCAGCACAACACGGGTAAAGCTTTGAATTCGACCAATAGAAACGGACGCTTATTAGAGTACATTACCACGTCGAATCTTTACTGGAACCGGTTTGAACTGGACAAGCTGAGAGAAATGTTCTTTACCGATGCCGAAATAGAGAAATGTAACGCGCGAAAAGGCGATTTGCTCGTGTGCGAGGGGGGAGATTATGGACGGGCAGCCATTTGGAACTTTAATCGTCCCATATGTATTCAAAACCACATTCACCGCTTACGCTCGTTCGCTCCCGTCAGTACGAAATTCTTTTATTACCTGTTCCTTTTTTATAAATCCGCTGGGCTGATCGGAGGGAAAGGTATAGGGATCCAGGGCTTGTCTTCAAATGCTCTCCACGCCTTGGTATTCCCTCTCCCCCCACTCGCAGAACAGAAACGAATCGTAGATAAACTGGAAACAGTCCTCATTGCCCTTGGCAACAAATCATGACATAATAGAGTCAGTCTGCTCTGTAAAAATACTTGTCTGCAACAGTTTTTGTCTGGACCATAAGATCCTGATCGTCTAATGATTGTTTTATTAATTGGTAATCATATGGAACATGAATAGTTGGGACTGAATTCATACTGTCCCTAAAAATGGGGAGATTATCCCAAAGCCTAAAAACAGTATATGTAAAGCTGTTGTTATTGAAGATCTCGTTTTTTTTCTTCAATTCAGGATATATGACGATTACAGGCAAACCTTTTATATTGATCCCATAATCTATTTCTTCTCGTAGAGCATCACTGTTCCTAGTAATGCCGCTAAGAAAAAGGATTATATTTTTTGAAAGGTCAAGCCGATCATGCAACCGTTGTTTTAAGGTCTCCCATGCACTGTCATCTCGAACATTATAGGTTCTGTCATGTGCATCAATGAAAGAAAACGTGCTGTCTGCCGCCTTCCACATACGAAGTTGGTTATAATAGCAAAAATCTTTCGATGCATTTGCCCCAAGATTTGATGTAGAAAAAGGGGTTTCAACATAGAAAGCGGAGTAGTTAGCATTTCTGTATGCCATGTTTCACCTCAAATAGTTGAAAAGTTCTTTGTTATCGTGAAGGGACAGAAGAATCTTGTCAGCTTCTTCTGAAAATAACAAGATAGAAATGTTTGAGCGGAAATGAACCTTGCTCTTTTTTAACATTTGGAGCATACAGATTAATTTCTCCTCTATGCTGTAATGTTCATCATCAAAGCGAGTAATTCCGCTCCCAAAGATCGGGAGCGCAATATCGTGACCATTATATACACGGTTGATCTCTTTCCAAATTTGTGTCAGGGTATCCAAAAAAAGACGAGTATTTGTGTGAGCCTCAAAATTCTCGTCCAGCGCTATTAATGCGACCATGATATATTCCCCATCTTTTCCCTCACATCGAATTGCTGTTCCCAGGTCAAAAGAGTAGAGTTTATCTTTCCCCTGGCTGATTCCTAATCTTTTTGCTTCTTTTTTTATGGCTTGCTTAAGAGTTTCAGGATCAGCATGTTGTTGGACCAGTTTTCCGTGAAGAGAATTCTCGGAAATGATTATGTCATCAACAGTTGTCTGGAAGTGAGTTTCGACAGGAATAACACGTAGCGCATTCTCCTTAAAAATGTCTGCCCGTTTTATAGTTACGGAATTGCCGCCTACCGATATATTGAGGCCTTGTTTGATTTTATATTTTAACAATTCAGAAACAACGAGAGTGATGGCGCCATAAATGGGAAGAACAATTAAGAGTCTATATACACTTGCAATGCAAAAGGACTCATTCTTAAAAGAAAAAATATCTACTAGCGAGATTCCGAATAGAGATAAAACTGTTCCCAAACCTGTTACAATAGCAAAACTGTATGCTAAACTATCTTTTGTTCTTCTTTTCATATTTAATCCTTTTCTTTTGCTGTTTCAACTATTAAAAGCTCGTGCAATACCCGAAAGATCCCATTGTAATTGACCGTCATCTCCACGGCAAAGCATTTGTCTGTGTGTTCCTTTCTGCCGAACAACCTCGGGACAAAGATCACGATTTACTTTTTCATCATAGTAAAGAACTACTATCGTAAGTTCATCTTCTACTGCCTTGTCGCATTCGAATTTGATAAAGCTTCTATAGTCAACAGTATTACCTCTTGCGCAGCAACCGGTATGACTATTATAACTCGCGCATATTTGACAACCGCCTTTTGAAACAGTATCAGTGTGATAACCAACAATGAGAACAAACTTAAATGAGTTATCCATTCTCATTCTTAAGGATTGTTTAATTGAGCAGGCCAAACTGGAATCGTTAGATTGCTGAATGTCGTGGGCGTTTTTGAAATCAATGTAGCCATACTCTTTCATCCATTTAAGGGTGTCAACAGCACCCTCGTCATGATCGAAATCGGCAGCGATATAAGTACAGTCTCTCATTCAATGGACTCCTTTTGAGTAAGTTTGTCAGAATTTGGAATCGATAAAGGTTGCAACTGGATCGGACGCGATCCTCAAACACTATTAAAATATAGCATTTTGTTGTATTTTCAAGTCTAATATAAGAAAAAAAGATAAAATACTTGTCTTCTATGAAACATTTATCCTATTATTTCTCCTCAATCCTCTTTTTGAGCCTCTCCGTATGGCTGGAATCAAGAAACCAAGCAAAACTCGAAAAAATCTTGAATCGAAGGTGGCATGATATCCTGAAAGGGATCGCGATTTCTTACCTCGCACTGGCTCCGCTACACGACAATCACGGCATCCTGACGATGAGCATCTACGATTTCCTCCTGAATCCCGTTACCTTGGGAATCTAAGCTTTAATTCCAAGTCCACCCCAATAGTCGTATCCGTCCAAACGACGGGTACGACACGTATGACACGTGAATCGGAAAACTATTTTTACGTGTGCGTGAAGAAATCTCCTTGTCTGGTGAGTTCCCCTTGATAGAGAATGCGACGAGAGCTGCTCAAGTCGGATAAAGAGACCGTCGGACTGCTCGAATAATTCTTGAGGATGAACCGGAAAAGAGTTCAGTTGTTTCCAAAACAGAAACAAGTGCCGACAGATGGCGGTACAATGTTCCCCCCGTCAGCTCCACATCGGAGCTGACGGGGGGAACAACGGGCTCCGGAACCCGAAAACTTGATGTGTTCCAAATTTTTACGCGGCAAAAGGTTTGTTTAAGTGAGTGATAATGCGATTTCATCTCATCCTCGGATTCCGAAGCAATAATAAACAGCAAGAAAGCAATAAACTGAAAAAAAGAATCGAGTAATAAATATACAATAATAATTGAAAAGAAAAGCCAGTATTAACAAACGCATCACGGAATCATCCGTGGCCTGTTACGAAATCGCATCTGTCAATACCGGCAAACTTTCGAACCATTCATTTTTGAACTTAGAATATACCTGTTGTGATAATTAAAGCCAAAATCGTTTGTAATCTTGTCATATAATAATCAATTTCTGGAAATCTAAATGGTTTTCCTGTTGACAAGATTCTAACCAATTTTGTTGTCATATAATAATCATAACATCTCTTATTATTTCTTTTTGATTTGCGATCTAAAAAATGTTTTGCTTTTTACTTTGTCCTTCTGTTCAATTTTCGCCAAGTAACTGAATTGACGCTGAACCTCTTGTAGGTTCCTGGGATCAGGGTCATCGCGCTTAATCATAATACCATTCTTACCCTTATCATCGCAGTGGTTGATGGACCCTCCAGGACCTGCAACATTGTTAAGAATACGTTCCATGTCTTTGAAAACATAATACGTGCTTTTGACTTTTTGTCCGTCTAGAAATAGAGCCATGTGATAATGTGTCTTCCCATCAGGACTGACTTCTCTGACCATGACATAAGCGGGACCGTATCCTTTGTTCTTCTGGGATTCAATGAAACGATGATTGACTTTCATAATCAGACTCTGATCGGAACCTTCTGGAAGATGTACGTCTTGTCTCATTCCGAATAGTTTGCTATGTCGGTCAAAGAAGTCGTCTATCAAGTTGTCAGTTGTCTTTAATATCTTCTTGTTCATCGGCATGTTGAGTGTGTGATAGGAAGGAGTGTATTGTTTCATTTGCTGTTCTCCTGTAAATGGTGGTTATAGGTTTTAAATGTCAATAAAGGAAAAGAAATACATGTTATGTAAAAGTGTCTTTATTTTTGTCATGACTACTATTGGTTGAAAGAATATCGCTGTAGTCTGTTGTTGTCAATAGTCTTGCACTCTGTTTCGTCTGCCATCCTCTCTCTTATAACCATGTTGTCTTGTATAAGGGTATGAAGGATAAAGACTGTAATGGGTATAAAGAGTATAAAGGATAATGAGGTATAAGGGTATGAGTATATGCTTGTATGTGTGAGTGTGCTGTGCTCTCTATGCCGTAGAAGGGGTTTCGATTGTGTAATATATAAAATCCTATTTTTAATGCTCAACAAATCAATTGAATCATAATAGGTTTTGTTTTTTAGAATTGTTTTTGACTGTTTTTTGCAATTCGCGATTTGTTGCATATAATATCGCGACTTGATTACTTTGGTTTGAACTCAAACAGGCATATTATACGTAACTTCATCTCTAAACTTAACAAAGGAGGTCTCATGATAAATAGTTTTACGCAACACGAAAGAATCAGTCAACTTGTCGAATGGTATGTCAACAGTTTTGAGAAGGCGAGAATAGCACTTTATGTTTTTCCGCTTTTGGAGAAGCATACGGATTTCACATCGTATCTTAATTCATTCATTTCTGCTTTGCGTCGGGCGGATTGTCGTCCAGTTTATTCCTGGTCCTATGATCCAATTCATTTGTGCTACAACGTGCTGTTAATCGTCAGTGGTCATTTTCGGACAAACATGGATGATATAACTTGTGCTGCGGAACGCATTTGGAATCTTTACTCTCCGTGTCCTATTCAAATGGTTGCAGAAATCCCAGTAAGCCTCGCTTCTTTGGATCAGGACAAAACAAATCTTTATAATGTCATGAACAAGATGGATTTTATACCGGAATCACCTCAAATGGTTCTTCCATCGCATCAACGGCTCTTTGCCTGTTCTAAAATGCAGTAAAAAAGCTCAAAAACCGGGAAAATGTGTCATTTTTGCCGTTTTTGAGGTGTTTTTTGTCAAAAAACGAGCAGATTTTACCTGATGAGTGTTTGTCAATAGATTTCAAGTATATATTCCTTCATAGATCAAATTGATTTGACTTTTTCACCCTAACCAAAACTATGGAGGAATTTATGGAAATCCCCGTAAACAAAAACTCGTTGGCCGGAGCCCTGTCGGCTCTGGGAAAGCTGGTCTCCCGAACGTCTCTGATCAAGACGTATCAGGGGATCGAAATCGAAGGCAAAGCGAACTATCTTCACTTCAGAACCCGCAATGTGATCGAGCAGATCGAATTCCGGCTGTTCACCGATCTGGAAGAAGATTTCCCCGCAACACTCGTCGAGTTCGAGCAGTTCCGGCAGGTCGTCCGCAATTGCAAGAAAAAAGAGCTGGAGATTGAAGTCGACTGTGGCGAAGTCTTCATCGATGATGTGAAGATAGCTCCTGTCAAAGGACGCTTCCCTGCCAAGGAAATCATCCCGGATCAGGATGTCACTGTCACGGAATTGCCTGCCGATACGCTGTCCGCGCTGTCGTTGCTCGCTCCAGTCACGGACAAGGGGGCGGACTTCCGCAAGGTTCTGAGCGGAATCAACATCAGCCGAGACGGATTCACCGCGACCAACGGCAAGGAACTCTCGAACATTGCGCTCCCACTGGAGATGACCGGAAGCGTCACGATCCCGTTCCCACTTGTCCTGCTTGCCACAAAAGCCTTTGGCGAATCCGGCAAGCTCACCACCTGGCAGAAAGAGGAGGACACGCATTTCGAGCTCACGCTCGGTGCATGGACATGGTACGCAAAAGCGTTCAAAGAGAATTATCCGAACTGGAAACGCGTTGTGCCGGAACGAACGGAAAAAACGCATTTCGTCTGTTTCCAGGAGGACAGAGCCGAAAAGCTTCAGCGTTACCTGAAGAGCATCCCGGACGACAGGGAACACAACAACAGCGTCAAGCTGAACCGCCTTTCCGAAGTCCCAGACAATCTTCAGCTCGAAAGTTCGAACGGTATGCTGCTCAGCATCCTCGCGGAATTTGATCCGAATTGGGGCGACTTGAGCTTCAGCGTCAGGAAAGAATTCCTCCTGCGTCTGCTGGATGCCGGACACCGGAGGATTGAACTGAACGATGCATTCGGTCCGATTGTAGGCACTGGCGGCACAGGTCAGTACATTGCAATGCCCATCATTCCCAGAAAACCGCAAGCTCAGAATGAGCAGAAGTCAGAACAGGAAACTCCTCAGCCTGTTACCCAGCCCGTGGAATCCGTATCCGAACAGATTCCTCCTCAAACACAAGAAATCCCCACCACAAATATCCCCACCACAACAAAGGAGAAAAACACCATGAACGAAAACACCATCACCCACACCGTGTCTGCACCTGTGCAGACTTTCACCCCGAACCAGGAATCCGCAAAAGAACTGAATCCGCTTGACGAGCTGCTCGCAAGCGTCGAAGACATGAAGGCCAAGATCAAACTCATGTTCGAAGACTCCGCAGTCATGGTCCGCAAGGTCCGCGAGGTCGCTCTCGCTCAGCGCCAGAAGGAACGCGAGTACCAGCAGACAAAACGGACCATCGAGCGCATCCGCACTGCCAGCGGGTTCTGATTCTGAACTCGAAATCGTTCCATTGCTTTCATTGACGCCGATATTGCGGACACAGTTGTCATTATATGCAAAACTTCTTTACCATTCATATCCAATCAAAGGAGTTCAACTATGATGAACGTAGAAGCAATGTATTCCGCCACGATCGACAATCAAACAATGCTCGTCAGGGTTACGGAACAAATGGAGAAAAAAAACGAGGCGAAGATCCGGGAAATGAAAGAGGTCATCGCCGAGTTTGTTTCCTCCGGGCCGCAAGGAAAGATTGAAGTGAGGTGTACTCCGGCGCTTACGTCGGGTCCGCCAAAGCATCAGTCGCTGATGAGCGAATACAAACAATCAAATGGCCAAAACGGAAACAGTCAATCGTCATCGAAATCGTGTTCAGGTCAGGCAAGCAAGGATGAACAAATTACAGGTCCTCAAATAAAACTCCTCAGAAACAAACTCAAGAAACGCGGAATCTCTGAACGCGATTTTTGCAGTCAGCATCAGGTCGATTCCATTGAGGATCTTCCGAAATATGATGCCCAATGGATCATCAATGAACTCTGCAATTGATAACAAACATTGATTTCGCCTCAAAAACAAATCTCACCACCCACCAGCACCCTCGGCAGCGCAAGCTGCCGGGGGTGCGCCCTTTTTACCTTCAACTCGAAAGGAAAACCACCATGCTCAAGCTCAACGCTTCCTATTCCAAAAAGGTTCCGGCTGACACCGAATACAGCAGCCAATCCTATCACGCGTCCGTCGAGGTCGAACTCCCGGACGGTCTCACCCCCGAACAGCTCAACACCAAAATCCGCGAGACCTTCGCGCTCGTCCGCGACAGCGTGGAAAACGAGCTCCACAGCGAAGCATCCACTGCTTCGCAGCCCGTTCAGACGCACCAGCCCGGCCTGTACGATTCTCCTGCTCAGAACGCCTCGAAGCCCACGTATCCGAAGAAGAACGGCACGACCTCGGATGCCCCTGCGAGCCCGAAGCAGATCAAGTATCTCCTCGATCTCGCTAAGCAGTACGGAGTCTCCCCCGATCAGATCAAAGGCAAGCTCAACGTCCCCGCGCTCGAAAGTCTCACCAAAACGCAGTGCAGTCGTGCCATCGACGAACTCAGCGGAAAGGCGGCCTGACCATGGAACGTGTAATTGAAACCATGCGAGATGCGCCGCACTGGTCGTACAGCGCATTGCAGACATACCTCACCTGTCCGATGCGGTATTTCTTCCGGTACATCGAACATGCCGAGGTCGAACGGACTCCCATCAGCATCCCGTTCGGTCGCGCATTTCACCTTGTGCTCAGTGAACGTGCCATGAAGGGAACGAGCTACACCATCGTGGACGCAAAGGAAGACTTTGCCGTCTACTTCCGAGGCGAAACCGAGGTCTGCGAGAATATCTCGTACAAGCCCAGCGAGGACTATTGGTTCTGGAATCAGCGAGGCTGTGATATGCTCGATGTGGCGCTCACTGACTGGCCGGACGACTACACCGTGAAGTCTGTGGCCGAAGCGTTCAGTGTGGACGTGCCCGGCCTCAGCAAGCCGCTGGTCGGAGAATTCGACCTCGTGACTGTTGACGGTGGAGACGAGACGATCTGCGACTGGAAGACCGCTTCGATGAAGTGGCCCAATGGGAAAGCTGACCGTGATCTTCAGGCTACGACGTTCTGCTACGCATATCAGCAGATGCACGGCGTGAATCCTCTCTTCCGGTTCGACGTCTTCACCAAGGCCAAAACGCCTGCTCACCATCAGTTCTACACGCTCAGGTCGCACGACGACTTCGAACGATTCGTCTTCCTCGCAGGAAAGATTGAGAAGGCTGTCAATGCCGGTATCTTCCTTCCGATTGAATCCTGCATGAACTGTTCGGAATGTTCTTACAGTGAGCGGTGAAAAGCTGCGCACAGAAAGGTGGGCTGAATCATGGGACTGATTATGCAGGAAGGCAAGTTCGTGAGCAGGAATGAGGTCGCAGACATCGACACGCCAAGCTCAACCGCCTCATGGAAACCCGTACCGCACATTGATGTTATTGAAGCTGTGACCGAGGTCATCAAGGCGCATGACTGGAGCATCGAAGGTGAAAAGTTCGGCCTGGCGCACGAGGGGCAGAAGCTCTTTGGCGTTATGGAGATATCCAGCTCGTCTTCGCCTGAATGGCATCGCTGCATCGGCATCCGCAACAGCCATGATAAAACCTTTGCTGTCGGACTGTCTGCGGGCATCGTTGTGTGCGTCTGCACGAACCTCGCATTCGGAGGAACCACGGTCGTGAAACGTCGCCATACCAGCGGAATTGTCCTGGCCGAGCTCATCGACCGGGCTGTTGCTTCGCTCGAAGATGACTTTCTGACCACAGAGAGTGTCTGCGAGGACCTGAAGGATGTGTACCTGAAGAACGATGACGAAGCTCGGAGCTCCATTGTTCGGGCAGCCGAGCTGGGTGTCATCAATTCGTGTGACATCCTGCCTGCGTTCCGAGAATTCAAGTCACCTTCGCATGTCGAGTTCGCTGAACCGACACGCTGGAGTTTGATGTACGCGCTGACAGAAACCGTCAAAAAGTATTCGCCTCAGCGCGTGGATCACAGCTACCTCGCTTTGAACCGAGCGTTCGGTCTTGACGGTCGAAAGGCCGAGATCTTCGCCTGAATCAAGGCACATCAAAAACATTTTAACCGAGGTGGAGGCACTATGCCTCCACCTCAAAAAACAACCCAAGGAGGGAACAATCATGTCCGAAAACACAAACAACAACATTCCTGCGCAGCCCATCTACATCATGCAGCCGCAGCAGAACGACACCAGCATCCTCAATGGTCTCGGGGGAATCGTCCTCAGCACCCTTGCAGGACTTCTCCTCGGTCAGCTTGGAATCGGCTTTCCGAAACTGCCGAAGCTGTGACAACAGGAAATGATTGGAAGAAACTGGAGCCTTGTTCCTCAATTGGGCATGGCTCCTTTTCGTTCATCATACGCGCCATTTTAGGGCTTTTCTTTTGTTTTGAGCAGGACGATCAGGACACATTTGCACCATGTTTGCATCGGAACATGAAATAATCTTACGTTAATGGAGGAAGAAACGAGGAAGATATTCAATCATTATCTTCTTTTGTTTTTTAGGGCTTTTTTAGGGCTTTTTTGCCACGAAACCGTAAAAAATCACGGAATATCACGGATTATCAATTTCTCTCAATTCAACCCTTTTTAACCTCAACTCATGGCAAAAAAGTGGTGCTCCGGGCGGGACTCGAACCCACGACCCTCTGCTTAGAAGGCAGATGCTCTATCCAGCTGAGCTACCGGAGCACGTCCTGTCTGTCTCTTCCTGTGCCTATTGTTTGGATTTCCAGACATCCTTTTGAGGAGAAATGCTCTGAAGACCTTCGGACAGACAAATGTATTTTATAATATACCATGCTCTACTGAAAAGTCAACCTGATTTCGTAAAAAAGGGGTCGTTCTCTCCGTATAGATGAGGCGGAGGATAACACAATCCGCAGGTTGATTTCAGTCTGATAAATGACGTTTCGGCGGGGAACAAGCCAAACCGAAAAATGGAAGAGAAGCGAGCTGAATTGAGTACAAAAAAGCGCTCCCTGCAGTCTCGTGTCTCTGAGGCAGCCGTAAAGGAAACAGCCATGGAGACAGGGCGGGGAACGCCAATCAAGCAACGCGCGGGGGCGGTTACTTGTTTTCCTCGTAGTACTTGTTGATGCGCTCGGCGACGTCGAGGTACTTGATGTCGACGGCGTAGATCTGCTTGAAGCAGTCGAGCGCCTCCTTCTTTTTGCCCATGAGGTCGTAGGTGCAGCCCAGGTGGTACAGGGTGAACATCTTGTCGGCGTTCATGGTGGGCATGTCCTCGAGGGCGCGGTTGAACTGCTCGATAGCCATGTCGAACTGGTTCTTGGCGGCGAAGCAGCGGCCGAGATAGACGATGGCGATCAGGCGGTGCTGCGGGTTGCGCTGGGCGATCTGGAACTGTTCCAAGGCGTCGTCGACCGCGCCGCCTTCCCACAGGAGTTCGGCGTATTCGAAGCGGATCTGGAGGTCGTTCGGATACAGGCGGATGCGATCCTGGAAGCGTTCCATGCGGTAATCGTAGTTTGCCTTGATCTCGGCGTCGATCTCTTCCTGCGGACGGCCTTCGGCCTTCATCTGTTCGACTTTGCGCTTCGAGATGGCGGTGTTGGCCTTTTCGATTGCCTTGTCGATGGCCGGGTCGAGCGTGCCCATCTTCTCGACGATCCAGTTGTACGCCTCGATGGCCTTTTCGTATTCCTCGGAACGTAGATAGAGTTCGGCGAGGCGGCGGCGGGTGTCGATGGACTCGTTGCCTTCGGCGATTTCCTTGGAGTATTTTTCGATCATCTCGCGGATATCGTCCTCGGCGCGGATGATGCGGTCGCCCTGGTCCGTGTTGCTCTTGTTGAGGTTCTTCTTGAAGTCGGACTCTCCGCCCTGGCCCCACTTGCCCTTTTCCATGGAGGCGAGGGCGGCTGCTTCACGCAGGAGCGCGAGTTTTTCGAGGTCGCCGGGATACTTGTCGGCGAGTTTCTGGCAGATAGTGAGGTACTTGATGCCCTGTCCGTCGGCCTTGTAGTATTCACCGAGCTTGACGATGTTGGCTTCGTTCTTGTCGTCATGTTCGACGATAAGCTCGTAGGCTTCCACCGCGATGAACATCGCATCGAGCTTCTTGGCGGATTCGGCAAGGAGGGTGAGCGCGGCGGGGTTGAAGAGATTGAACGCGAGCGCTTCTTCCGCTTCGTTCATGGCCTCTTTCGGCTTCTTGGCTTTCAGCATGTTGCCCTTGGTGATGTGTCCCAGGGCCTTGACGGTGGAAAGCGTCTTCGCGACGGCGCTCATCTTTTCGGAATAGTCGCGCTCGCATTTGCGGAGTTTTTCGCGGGCGTCAAGGAATCCGGGGTCGAACTGCACGATTTCCTTGAAAAGCGTGATCGCATACTGCAGGTTGTTCTGGTTCATGACCTGCAGCGCCTTGGTGTAGGCGGACTTCGTTCCGGCGGGAACGTCTTTCAAGGTCTTTTTGACGATTGCCATAAGTAAGAAACCTCCTCATGGGGTTGAAAAATGCATTTTCGCGGTGTATAATATAAATATAACACTACTACCGAAATGCGGGAAAATCAAGTCCCGCGCCCCTCTTTTTTTCATTTTTTTGGAGCTTTTCGCCTTGTTTGAGCACGAGAACGACACTATCGCGGCAATCTGCACCGGGACAGGCGGCGCCGTCGGCATCATCCGTATCTCCGGGCCATGCGCTCTTGATGTGGTCCATACGGTCTGGCGCGGCAGACGAATGCCCGGGCCGGATTTTCCGCGTATGATGCTGTACGGTCATATCGTGTCGGAAAACGGGGCAGGGCAGGGGGAACCTTCGCTTGCGGTCTTCATGCCCGGGCCGCACAGTTTCACGGGAGAGGACGTGGCGGAGATTCACTGTCACGGCGGGAGCTTCGCCGCACGGCGAGCGTTGCGGCTGATTCTTCAGGCGGGCGCGCGGCTTGCGCAGAACGGCGAATTCACGCGGAGGGCGTTTCTCAACGGCAAGCTCGATCTGACGCAGGCGGAAGGGGTTCTGGAACTCATCAATGCGGGCAGCGAACGAGCCGGACTTCTCGCCGAACGCCAGCTCAATGGCGCGGTCGGTTCACTGGTGCGCGAAATCCGCACGGAAGTCGTCCGCCTGCTCTCCGAATGCGAATCCCGCCTCGATTTTTCCGAGGAGGACCTCGACTGGATGCCGCCGGACGTGCTGTGCGAAAAGATCCGTGCCCTGCGCGAACAGGCCGCGAATCTCGCGCTCACGGCCCGTGCCGGATCGCTCATCCGCGACGGCGTTTCCCTGGTCATTGCGGGACCGCCGAACGCCGGAAAATCCAGCCTTCTCAACCGGATGCTCGGCTATGACCGCGCCATCGTCACGCCCGTCCCCGGCACCACGCGCGACACGCTGGAGGAATCCGTCTCCATCGGCGGTATTTCGTTCCGTGTGACCGATACCGCCGGATTGCGCGAGACGGAACAGGCCGATCCGGTCGAGGCGATGGGCATGGAGCGTTCGCAGCAATCCCTCGGTACTGCCGATATCGTGTTGTGGTTACTGGATGCCTCTGCTCCGATGGAATCTTTCCTCGTTCAATTTGAAGCCATGGAGCGAGCAAAAAACACTGTGCGCGGCAAGTTCATCCCGTGCTGGAACAAGATGGACGGCGCGGCATTATCCGCGGAAGAGCTCGACCGGGCATATCCTGACAACAGAACAAAAATGGATGCCGAACCGCCCGTTTTCGAACATATTTCAGCCCGGACCGGCAATGGACTCGACCGACTCTTCCGCCGTCTGGAGGAAACCGCCTGGGACGGCCTGCCGCCGTCCGCACAATCCGGCGAGGCTGTCGTCTCCGAACGTCACGCCGTGCTGCTCGAACAGGCCGCGAATCACCTCGATGCAGCCTGCGGATGCGTGCAGGCGGAATCCTGGGAGCTCGCGGGGAGTTCGCTCCGCACCGCCGCAGAGCTGATCGGCTGCATCACCGGCGAGACCGCCACGCCGGACATCCTGGACGAGATTTTCTCCCGGTTCTGCATCGGAAAATAGGAGGGCAAGCCCTCCACGGTAGGAGTGCTCTCAACTTCGTTTGAGCACACGGCAAGCCGTGTTGATACAGTGCCCGGCTACGCTCGGGCACCAAAAAGCCTCCGCAACCGTGTTTGATTGCGGAGGCCGATTTGTGTTTGAAATGTATTTCGCTCAGCCGCGGAAGGCGTTGATTGCGTCGCGGAGCTTCAGCGCTTCGCGGCGCGCCGCCTCGGGGAAGTCCTCGCCGTTCGATGCGAAAATGATGCCGCGCGAGGAGTTGATGACGAGTCCGGTCCTGTCCGCGGTCAGGCCGTTGCGGAGCACACCCTCCAGGTCGCCGCCCTGCGCGCCGATGCCCGGCACGAGCAGCGCCACGGAGTCGCCGACGCGCTTGCGGATCTCGCCGAGCTCGGCGGGACAGGTCGCCCCGGTCACGAGCAGGACGTTGTGGTTGTAGTTCCACACGGTGGAGATGCGTTCGGCGAGGTACTGGTAGAGCAGTTCGCCGTTCTGGAGCACGAGCTCCTGGATTTCCTTCGCGCCGCCGTTCGAGGTGCGGCAGAGGACCACGACGCCTTTGTCGGCGCAGTCGAGGAACGGCTTGATCGCGTCCATGCCCATGTACGGGTTCACGGTCACGGCGTCGGCCCGGTAGCGCTCGAACGCCTCGGTGGCGTACATGCGCGTGGTGTTGCCGATGTCCGCGCGCTTGGCGTCCAGGATGACGGGCACGGACGGCGCGACCTCGTGGATGTAGCGGATGGTCTCGGCGAGCTGGTCGTCGGCGTTCTGCGCGGCGTAGCAGGCGGCCTGCGGCTTGTACGCGCAGACCAGGTCCTTCGTGGCGTCGATGATGGCTTTGTTGAACGCGAATACGGGCTTGTCGAGACCGCGGACGCAGGCGGGGAGTTTGGCGGGGTCGGGGTCAAGCCCGACGCAGACCAGCGAATCGTTGTTGCGCCAGGCGGCGCGGAGTTTGTCGTAGAAGTTCATAATTGTCTCCATATATGTTATGTTGATTTGAATCGTTTTTCAGCAGAATTCCGCCTCACTTGTCCTTCACCTTTACCACGCGGATCGCGGTGAATTCCTTTCCGGGGAGTTCGAGGTGGAACCGCCCCTTCATGATCCCGCGGTCATCGATGGTCATGTTCCACGTGTCGATCACCTCCACATGGTAGGACGCGTTCGGGTCGAGCTTGTTGAAGTCGCGGTATTTCGGCCGGTTGCGCCCGAAATAGAAGAGCAGATAATTGGGATTGCCCTCGGCACAGGCGGCGAGGTCGTCCCATTCCTGCGTGGTGCGGCGGAGTCCGAGGCCGGGCGTCTGGTACAGGATTTCCTTCAGAAACTTCAGACGCGGCGCGCTGTCGCCCCAGAGCTTTCCGCCATGGCTCCACCACAGGACGCCGTCGTGCCCGACGTACGTTTCGCCGTGCGTGGCGTAGCCGCCGCGGACAGCTGCTTCCCAGAAACGACGCACGAGCTCAGGCCCGGCGATGTTGCCCCACATATACGGGATGTCGCCCTCGTACTGGATTTCATCGAGCACAACAGGTTTGTTGTATTTGAGACGGTACTGGTCGGTGAGCTCGGCGCAGACGTAGAAATCCTGCCGCTGGATGCTGCAGTGCGTGATCCACGGCTTCGTGTAGTCGTAGAACGGCACGCAGTTGTGGATGCTCCGCAGGTGGTGGTACCAGTCCTTTTTCTGAATGAGCGCGGCGTAATGCTCCCAGTCGTCAGTCGTTTTCTCTTTCATGATGTCGTATTCGTTGGCGAAGCTCCACCAGACGTTCGCGTACGCGCTGTAGCGCGCCGCCATGTAGGTCAGGTAGAAGTCGTTCGCCTCGGCGGGCATCTTGCTGAATCCCCATTTATCGTAGGGGTGGAACAGGATCAGGTCGCACTCGATCCCGAGCTTGCCGAGCGTCTCGACCGCCTCGTCGATACGCGCGAAATACGCCGGATTCGGCTTCGTGTAGTCCCAGTCGAATTCCTTCTCGCCGCCTTCCTTCAGCAGGAACGGGTACAGGTCGGGCTCCTTCTCGTTGAAGACGTAGTGTTTCGGGAAGATGCAGAACCGGATCTTGTTGAAATAGCCCTTGGACAGCGTTTCAATCGTTTGCTTACGGATGGGCTCCGGCTGGTTCAGCCAGGCATAGCACGTGGTGCCGACCGGATAGAACGGCGTGCCGTCCTCGTGCGCGAAATGGAACGTTTTCGCCGGATGCACCGGGCCGTGCATGCCGGGTTCCGGTTCTGTCACCTCGAAACTGCCCCGTAGTATCCATTGACCCTCTTCTTCCCCGACCGGGCTGATTGAGAACGTGTTTTTTCCCGTCATCCTCGGCATGAACCGTATGCGCCATTGATCGCCATCGCGGAATCCCTCGGCGATGCTGTCGACCACACAGCCGCGCATGATGGAACCGTCGATTCTTTCCGGGTCACCGGGAAAGCCGGTGATCTTCACTTCGTACATGCCCCACCGCGGCACGGATGCCGGAGCCTCGACCTGAGCCTTGACATCGGCCGCGGGCTCTGTGCCGCGGTTCCAATGCGGCGCAGACGCGGCTGCCTCAGTCCGAGGCGCGGCGGCCCCGCCCTGCGCGAACGCCTGTGCGGCGAAGAAAAGTCCGAAAAGCGAGAAAGCGATGCGTCTGCGTGAGATCATGGTGAAACTGGCTCCTGTCTGGACGGTTGGGCGATTGACAATGGTATTTTGTTACTATACTCCCCTGCGGATATGTTTTCAAGAAATGTCCCGTTTTTTTCCCGGAAAAGTCCGGCAACACCAAGAAACCTTTGTCCGCGGACTTGCTTTTCCGGGGAAAGAATGTAAATTATAAGGTACTATTTTTTCATCCCCACGATTGAAAGGCGGCAGACATGCGTAAACGCGAACAAGTCAAGGTACTGATCATCACCGGCGCAGGGTTGAACTGCGAAAAAGAGACGGCGGCGGCGTTCGCCTCCTGCGGCGCGACCGCGGAACAGGTCCATCTGAACGATCTTCTGGCCGGGAAGCGCACGCTCGGCGAATTCCATATCCTCGCCCTGATCGGCGGTTTCTCGTTCGGCGACCACCTCGGATCCGGCACGGTCTTCGCGAACAAGCTGAAATTCAAGCTGACCGACGACCTCCGCAAGTTCGTGTCCGACGGCAAGCTCGTGATCGGCATCTGCAACGGGTTTCAGACGCTCACACGCCTGGGGCTCGCGCCCGCGCTCGACGGCCAGTACCTCACGCAGCAGGCCGCCCTGACCGAGAACGACAGCGGCGTCTTCCGCGACGACTGGATCACGCTGAAGGCCGACCCGGAATCCCCGTGCGTCTTCACGCGCGGCATCGACGTGATCCGCATGCCCATCCGCCACGGCGAAGGCAAATTCGTTGCCGATCCCGACGTGCTCGCGCGCATCGAATCCGGCCACCTCGCCGCGGTCCGCTACTGCTCCGCCGACGGCACCCCTGCGAAGGGATTCCCCGAGAACCCGAACGGCTCGCTGAACGACATCGCGGGCATCTGCGACGAGAGCGGCCGCATCTTCGGCCTCATGCCGCACCCCGAGGCGTTCCTGTCCCCGTTCAACGCCCCCGACTGGCAGAAACAGAAGCTCGAAGGCAAGCTCCCCGAGTGGGGCGAAGGCCGCGTGATTTTCGAGAACGCCGTGGAGTTCGCGGCTTCCTGCCTCTGATCCAGTAGGAAAGGACGCCCGGCGCAATCCTCCAAGCTATGCTGCCGCGGTCTCCTGTTGCCTCCGCGCGACGGGAAAAAACGGCGCGAAACGGTCATTTTTCGAAAAAAATGAGGAAAATGATTTGAAGATTTGGAAAATGGCGCTATATTAAATCGTTTATTTTTAGTCAAAAAACGCATACACATACAACCGAAACCCGGAGAAAAGACATGTACGCAGTAATCAAAACCGGCGGCAAACAGCTGAAAGTTCAGGAACAGGACGTCGTTGCCGTCGAACGCATTGAAGGCGAAGTCGGCGCGAAGATCACGTTTGACGAAGTTCTTGCCAAGGGCGAAGGCGCGGACCTCACGGTCGGCACCCCGCTGCTCGACGGCGCCAAAGTCGAAGCCGAGATCGTGGAACAGTTCCGCGGTCCGAAGCTGATCGCATTCAAGATGAAACGCCGCAAAGGCTGCCGCAAACGCAAAGGCCACCGCCAGGAACTCACCCAGGTGAAGATCCTGTCGATCGCGTGAAAGTGACACCGCCCTTATGAAATATGACTCGAACGGAGCTCTGCTCGAAACCGATATTCCCGAACTCCCGCGACCCCATCGGGGTAAAGTGAGAGACGTTTACGACTTAGGGGATTCCCTGTTATTTGTAGCGACCGACCGCATCAGCGCGTTTGACTGCGTGATGCCGAACGGCATCCCGGACAAGGGCCGCGTCCTGACCGCGATGTCGCTGTTCTGGTTCGATTATATTTCATGGGCGCAGAATCATCTGCTCTGCTCGGAGGTGAGCGACTTCCCGAAAATGCTCCGGAAGTACGACAAGGACCTCGAAGGGCGTTCGATGATCGTCCGCAAGGTCAAGCCCATCCCGATGGAGTGCATCGTGCGCGGCTACCTGACGGGCAGCGCCTGGAAGGAATACAAGCGCTACGGCACCGTCGGCGGGTATGAAGTCCGCGAGGACTACCGCCTGTCCGAAAAGCTCGACAAGGCGCTCTTCACCCCCTCGACGAAAGCCGAGGAGGGCCACGACGAAAACGTGACGTTCGAGGAAGCCTGCGAGCTGATCGGCGAAGAGAAGGCGGAGTGCCTCTCCGATTTCTCCCTCCGCATCTACAAGGACGCCGCCCAGCACGCGGAACGCTGCGGGATCATCCTCGCGGACACCAAGTTCGAGTTCGGCGAACTCGACGACGGCGAGATCATCCTGATCGACGAGGTGCTGACGCCGGATTCCAGCCGCTTCTGGCCGAAAGCCGACTACGTGCTCGGCAGCAATCCGCCCAGCCTCGACAAGCAGTTCGTGCGCGACTACCTCGAATCCCTCGACTGGGACAAGACGCCTCCCGCGCCCGCCCTGCCGCAGGACGTGGTCGAGAAGACCCGCGAGAAGTATCTCGGCGCACTGAGAGCGCTCAGCGGACGTTCTTTATAATCGCATAATCGCTGTTTCCGGAGCCGGCGTCCCGATTGACCCCGGCTCCGTTTTATCTAAAGTCAGTTCGTTTTCTCCGCCCCGGCGGAGGGAAGGGAGTTCATCATGGCACAGGAACCGTGCAGCAGTTCAGTCGGGATCGTACAGCCCTCCGACTATCTTTTCGAGGAAGAACTCCCCCTCGACTGCGGACGCAGCCTGAAAGGCGTCGTGATCCGCTACGAAACCTACGGCAAACTCTCCCCCGAGGCGGACAACGCCGTCCTGGTCGAACACGCCCTTTCCGGCGACGCGCACCTGGCGGGCTATCATTCCCCCGAGGACAAGAAGCCCGGCTGGTGGGACGATATGGTGGGCCCCGGCAAGCCGTTCGACACCAACAAGCTCTTCATCGTCTGCTCCAACATCATCGGCGGGTGTTCCGGTTCGACCGGCCCCCGCAGCATCGACCCGGACACCGGACGCCGCTACGACATGGATTTCCCGATCATCACGATCGCGGACATGGTGCGCGCGCAGGAACGCCTGATGCGCCATCTCGGGATCAAAAAATGGTTCTGCGTGGCGGGCGGCTCCATGGGCGGCATGCTGGCGCTCCAGTGGGGCGTCTCCTACCCGGAGGCTGTGAACGGCACGATCGCCATCGCCACCACGGCGCGCGTGTCCTCCCAGGGCATTTCGTTCAACTGGGTCAGCCGCGAGGCCATCATGAACGACCAGCACTGGCTCGACGGCAACTATGAGGAGCAGCCGCAGCGCGGACTGGCGACGGCGCGCATGCTCGCGCACATCACCTATCTGAGCGACGAGTCCATGAACCACAAGTTCGGGCGCGCGCTTCAGGAATCGCCCGCGTCCGACTACGACTTCGCGTTCTCGAAGGACTTCCGCATCGAAAGCTATCTGGCGCACCAGGGATCGAAGTTTGTGGAGCGCTTCGACGCCAATTCCTACCTGTACATCACGCGTGCGATCGACTATTTCGACCTCTCGGACTGCGCCGACGGCAACCTCGCCGGGGCGCTGAAACCGGTCGAAACGCCGTTCCTCATCGTGTCCTTCTCCAGCGACTGGCTCTTCCCCGCCTACCAGTCGAAGGAGCTCGTCCGCGCGCTGCTCGACAACGGCAACGACGTGACTTACTGCAACATTCAGTCGTCGTACGGGCACGACGCCTTCCTGCTGGAGACGGAAGCGCTCGGCTCGCTGATCTCCAGCTACCTGACCAATCTGCCGTGGGAGCCGCCGGAATGAACGTGAAATTCAACAACAACGAGATACAGCTCCAGCGTTCCGATCTCGCCGCCATCCGCGACATGATCCCGGAGGGCGCGCATATCCTGGACCTCGGCTGCGGGTCCGGGCGGCTCCTGTACGCGCTGAAGTCGCTCAAGCACGCGAAAGTCATGGGCGTGGAGAACGACCAGCAGAAGATTCTGGAATGCGCCGCGCGCGGCATCCCCGTCATCCACGCCAGCCTCGACGCCGCCCTGACCGATTTCCGCGACGGCTCCTACGATTATGTGATCCTGAGCCGCACGATCCAGTCCGTACAGCGTCCGGACATCATCCTGAACGAGATGCTCCGCATCGGCAAGCGCGGCATCGTGTCCTACATGAATTTCGGCCACATCAACGCCCGCATCCAGATGCTCTTCGGCCACATGCCGGTGAACCGCAATCTGCCGCTGCCGTGGTACAACACGCCGACCATCCGCCCGGGCACGGCCTCCGACTTCAAGGATCTCTGCAAGACGCTCGACATCAAGATCTGCCGCGAGATACCTCTGACCAATGAGGGCGACTATCTGCGCCGTCTCGCCGTCCTCTGGCCCAACCTTTTCGCATCCAACAGCATTTTCGTCATATCCAAGTGAGGACGCTCCTATGAATCCCGCACCCGTCATCTACTGCGTTACGGTCGAAGACACCTCGGACAACCCGGAGGGCGCCGCCGAACTCTTCAACGCGCTTGAACTCGATTTCAGCTCCTGGCGCGACGAGGAGACGAAGCACGTCCGCCACACCGTGTACTGCGCCGACGAAGCCGCGGCGGCCGCGTTCCGCGAACGCCTGAAGACCGAGCTCATCCCCATGTGGCGCGAGTTCGGCGTGGTGCTGGAGGATCCCCGTACCGCCGAGATCAAGAAGGAGGACTGGGCGGAATCCTGGAAGATTCACTTCAAGACCATGGTCATCTCCCCGCGCATCGTGGTGCGTCCCTCGTGGGAACAGTACACGCCGGAACCCGGCCGGCATGTCATCGTGCTTGACCCCGGCATGAGCTTCGGCACCGGCCAGCACGCCACCACGAAATCCTGCATCGCGGCCATCGACCGGTTCGCGGCGGAATTCCCCGCCGGACAGACGCCGTCCTTCCTGGACGCGGGTTGCGGCTCCGGCATCCTCGCCATCGCGGCGCACGCGCTCGGCTGCGCCCCGATCGACGCGTTCGACATCGACCCGGACGTGATCCCGATCGCCCGCGAGAACGCGCGGATCAACGGCGTGCCGGATTCCGAACTCGCGCTGATCGTTTCCTCCCTGCTCGACTTCAAGCCCGGCAGGGCCTACGACATCGTGGCGGCGAACATCCTTTCCTCCGCGCTCATCGAAGGCCGCGAGCATCTCGTTTCGCTGGTCAGACCCGGCGGAATCCTGATCCTCGCGGGCATCCTCACCACGGAATACCCCGCGGTCCGCGACGCCTTCGCCGCCCTCGGCTGCGTCGAACTCGGCAACTCCACGGAACGCGAATGGACCGGCGGAAGTTTCCGCGTGCCCGCGTCCTGATTTCCGCACTACTATGAGCCGGGGCAGCGCAGAGGACGAACGGACGGAACCGGAGCGGGACGAAACGCCCGTGTACGGAGAAACGTCTTCTGTACCGTCTTCCGCACGACGTCGGCTCTCCCTGATGCTCTTTTTTACCGCGCTGCTTTTCTGCGCATGGTTTTTTCAGGTCGGAAACGTGAACCAGATCTCACGCTACGACGCGGTCTTCGCCTTCTTCGAGAATACCGGCGACGACGCGCACACGTTCCGCATTGACCGCTACCTGTACTCCGAGGGAAAGGTGCTGAACACCTCCGATTGGTCGGAATACGGCGGGCATTACTACTCGAACAAATCGCCCGGCACGACCTGGTTCGGCGTGGCGCTGCTCGCGCCGATTTATCCGCTCCAGCGTCATTTCTGGCCGGAAGGCGACGGAATCGCTCCGCGCGCGGAGATATTCGACGCGTGGTACCTGAACTTCATGATGGGCGTGCTGCCGACGGCATTCTCCGTGCTGGCGCTGGCCGGGATTCTGCTGAAACTCGGCGCAAGCGAGGCGCGGGCGTATTCCGGCGCGCTGCTGATCGTGCTCGGCACTGCTGTGTTCCCGTTCTCCACCACCCTGATGGGGCACTCCTCCGTGGCGGCGTGTCTGGTGTTCAGCCTCTGGTCGTATCTGCGCGACGGGAAATGTTCTCTCTTTGCGAGCGGAGCGTGGTTCGGCGCGGCGGTCCTGCTCGATTATTCCGCGGGACTGCTCCTGCCGCTGGCGCTGATCGGCATCGCATGGCGCGACAAAGCCCGCATCTGGCAGTTCATCGCGGGCGGGATCCCGTTTGCCGTGCTCTATTGCGTCTACAACGCGATGTGCTTCGGCGGGCCGTTCTCGTTCGCCGCGCAGTACATCAATCCGGTCTACCGCACTGAAGGCGATGCCGCGGGCGGTCTGCTCGCCCTGCCGAACGCCTGGCTGATTCTGGAACTCCTCGTCGGGGCGAGGCGCGGCGTGCTGATCTCGTCGCCGTTTTTCTTTTTTGCCATTCCGGGGTTCATCTGCCTCTGGAAACAGGGCGGCCTCAAGCGTGGCGTGGCGCTGCTGTGCGCGCTGTCATTCGCGGTGCTTTTGCTGATGAACGCGTCGTTCAACGGCTGGCATTCCGGCGCGAGCTTCACGGCTCGCTATATCGTTCCGGTGTTCCCTCTGATCGGGATTCTGGCGGTGATGGCGCCGCTGAAACCTGGCTGGCGGCGCGGGCTGTTCGGGCTGCTGGCCGCGGTCTCCCTGCTGAACATGTTCGCCGTGGCATCGCTCAGCGTGACGCCGCCGGAAAACGACCCGTCGCCGATCTATATCACCTCGTACCGGCATCTCTTTGACACTACGCCGCCGATTGTGCTGGCGTCGCAGATGGGGCTTCAGGCTTTGCGTCCGGATGCCGCCGAACTGCGCGATGCCGCGCGTTTCTCGATCGGAAGCCTCGCCGGGCTGTCCTACGGCACGTCGCGGGCGGTGATCTTCCTTGCCGGACTTCTGACGTGGGCGTGGCTTTTAGGAGGCAATGCCTCCACTGCGGCAGTGCCGGGCTTCGCTTCGGCACGGGGAATGTTCTTATTCAGGAAACAGGTCGGCATTTGGGGTATGTTTGCATGCTGTGTCATGGCCGCCGCGCTGCTGCTCCCCGGCGACATCCCGTTTACAGGGGCCGAGCTTCAGGTCCACGAAGCGGCGCTTGACGCCGTTGAGGGACACACGTTCGCGAATCCGTTCGGCAAATGGGGCCTTTCGGCGCTGTTCTACCAGATGCTGTATCTCTTCACGAAGGACATCATCCTGCTCGCGTTCCTGAAGACTGCGCTGTCGCTGACCGCGTGTTTCCTCCTGTTGAACGAGGTCGCGAAACGCGCTGGACTCTCCGCGCCGCTCCTGTTCCTGTTCGCCGCGGCGTCGCCGTATCTTCTGCTCGCGCACAAATCCCTGCGCGGGGATTCCCTGCTGCTGCCCTCGGGCGCGCTCGTGCTGTTCGCGCTGGTCCGCCTCGCGGAGAAGGACGGCGGAACCCGCCGGAAACGCGTGGAGTTCCTGCTCCTCTCGCTCCTGATATGGGCGCTTCTCTGGCTCCGGACGCCCGCGGGACAGATTCCTCTGCGCGGCCCGTTCGCAGTCCTTCAGACCACGTTCGGCGGGTTCGCCGACGTGTTCCATCCGGGGCTTGGCGACATTGACCGTGACGCGGGCGCGTTCCTGGGGCTGATGACCGTGGTCTCGGTCCTGTTCATGGGCGCACTGCTTCTGACCGGGACCGTGCTTGTGTTCATCCGGCGCGACCGTGCCGGGATCGTTTCCTTTGTGCTGGTCCTGCTCGCCTCGCTGTCGTTTCTCGTGTTCAAAAAGCCGTACCATCCGTTCCACTGCCTCTACGCCGCGCCGTTCGCCGCGTACCTGGAAACAACGGGCGCTTCGTGGTTCCTGACAGGTCGCCCCGCGCGCACCGCGAAAGCCGTGCTTGGCGTGTACTTCGCGCTGTGTCTCTGCGGATGGCTGGTGTTCCTCGGCGTGATCCACCGCGACGCCGGAAACCGCGCGGAAACGTTCGGCGTGACGCTCTCCGAACGTCAGTCGGGCGCACGGCAGATCAATTCCGAGTTCCGTCGTTACGCATTTGGTCCGATAGATATCTCCGCGCGTAACGACGCCGAACAACGCATGTTCCTCCCCGTCGGCTGGCTGGCCGTGCTCGACCGCGTCCGCGACCCGTATCTCCAGTGGCCGAACGCCGATCCGCCGCCCGGATTCTTCATCGCCTATCGCGACGGCACGCGCGCGCCGACCGGATATCTGCGGATCATGTCCCGGTTCAAGGACGACGGGACGATGCTCGACAAACTGCCGAAAGTCCCCGCCGGCGCGACGCCCGCCGACTGACGTTCCGGCTGAAGCATTGCGTATATGGAAAAAAGTTCGCTCTTTTTTCCGAAAACGCTTGAAAATGAGACGGCGTGATGTAAATTAAGAGAAACGCGGACGCGCGCGACTCCGGTTCAGCCCGGTTTCCGCCGCTTCCGTACGCAAATCCGTTCAACTTCTACTTTTGTTTTTGGAGGCATCTTATGCATTTGGGACCCATGGAAATCGCGCTGATCATCGTCGTTCTCGTTCTGCTTTTCGGCGCAAAGAAGATCCCGGAACTCGCGCGTTCCCTCGGCCGCGCCTCCCAGGAATACAAGAAGGCCAAGGAGGATTTCCTCAAAGAGGTGAACCAGCCCGCCGAGGACGTGAAGGACGCCGTCGAGGATAAGTCCGCTCCGGCGGTCGCCGCCGGAAAGGACGGCAAAGACTCCGGTTCCGCGCAGTCCTGACGCGCCCGGACGCGCCCCCATTCACGCGGGAAGGAAGCCGGAACGATGGCCGAACCCGAAGTCCAAAGCGGCGTCATGGAGCACATCGACGCGCTCCGTATGATGCTCCTGAAGATTGTCGTGACGTATGTCGTGATCTGCATCCCGAGCTGGTTCCTTGCTTCGCCGCTCCTCGACTACCTCCTGAAACACGCGGTCCCCGGCGGCTTCACCATCCACTATTTCACTCTGCTGGAACCGTTCTTTGCCATGATCAAGCTCACGCTGACGCTGGGCGCGATGATCTCCCTGCCGTTCACGCTGTTTTACATCTGGCAGTTCGTGTCTCCGGCGCTGCTCGACAGCGAGAAAAAGTTCATCCGGCCGCTCCTGGCGTCGTCGTTCCTGCTCGCCTGTGCTGGCGTGGCGGCGGCGTATTTCTTCCTGATGCCGTGCGTGATCGCGTTCTCGCAGTCGTTCTCCGGGCCGAACATGGACGCCGTAATCGGGCTGGAAAGCTTCATTTCCATGCTGCTGATCCTGGTCATCGCGGGCGCGCTGCTCTTCCAGTTCCCCGTGATCCTTTTCACGCTCCTCACGCTCGGCGTCATCAGCGTGGACTCCATGCGCAAACGCCGTCCCGCCGTGATCATCGGAATCCTGGTCCTGGCAGGGTTCCTGACCCCGCCCGACGTGGTGAGCCAGATCGCGCTCGCGCTCCCCGCCTGGCTCTTCTACGAGCTCAGCATCCTGATCTTCTCGCATTACAAACGTAAAGAATGCCCCGAAGCAAACAACGAGGTACGCCCATGAAGCAGAAACACCTGAAATCCATCCGTATCGTCGTCGCCGCCGTCATGTTTGTTCTGTTCTTCGGCGTCGGGATCGGCGTCAGCCAGCTGAACGCCGTCCTCGTGACGCAGTTCGGGCCGGGGCTCCTGAGCCTGACGTCCGTCTTCTTTGTCGATACGCTCGCCGCCGTGCTCATTATCGTGGTCGCGACGCTTCTTTTCGGTCGCATCTACTGCTCGATCCTGTGCCCGCTCGGCATCCTTCAGGACGGCATCGCGTTCCTGGCGCAGCGGATCAAGGGGAAGGCGTACCGCAAGTACCGTTTCCTCGACACGCGTCCGGTGAAATACGGCGTGTTCCTGTTCGTGCTGATCCTGGGCGCGGCGGGCGTGATGCTCCCGCTCATCGCCCTGCTGCCGTCGTCCAATTTCTTCACGTTCGTCTCGAATGTGATTCTGCGGTTTTTCTGCACGACCGACCCGAAGGTCGGAATGCCCTCGTATTACTGCGCGAACCCGCCCGCCGCCGCGTTTGGCTTCTCGCTCGGCATCTTCCTCGTCGTGGCGGCGCTCGCGGCGTGGCGCGGCAGGATCTATTGCAATACGCTGTGTCCGGTCGGCGCGGTGCTGTCCCTGATCGGACAAAAACCGCTGTACCGGATCACTCTGTCGCAGGATATGTGCGTGTGCTGCGGTCTCTGCGAGGCCGCGTGCAAGGGCGGCGCGATCAACGCGAAAAAGAAAAGCGTGCTGGCCGAGAATTGCGTATTGTGCTTCAACTGCATTCCGGCGTGCAAACGCGGCGGCGTGAAGCTGGAATTCCGCCCGAAGGACGCGCCGAAGTTCAATTTGTCCCGGCGGCATTTCATCGGCGCGGCGGGCGGAGTCGTCGCCGGCGCGGGTGTCGCTGTGATCGCCCGCAAGCTCGAAAAGGTCCTGCCGCCTCAATCGTGCCACGCTCCCGCCATGCCGCCCGGAGCGGGCAACGCCAAGCGATTCCACGAAAAGTGCGTGGGCTGCGGCATCTGCATCCGTGAATGCGAGGGGCGCGTACTCGCGCCGTCCGTCGGGCAGTACGGTCTGGAGGGATTCATGCAGCCTGTGATGGACTATTCGCGCGGGTCGTGTGTCTATGATTGCAACCGCTGTTCGAACATCTGCCCGCCGAATGCGCTTCTGCCGCTCACGCTTGAGGTCAAGCAGACCACGCGCGTCGGGCTGGCGTCCGTGGATGCGAATACGTGCGTGGGTTGCGGCATCTGCGCCTCGAAATGCCCCGCGCATGCAATCGCGGTAAACCGGCAGGATGGAAGGAACCTGGCGTCCGTGAACGAAGATTTCTGTATCGGATGCGGCGTGTGCCAGGATGTCTGCCCGCTGCCGGATGCTCCCGCCATTAAGGTGTCCGGCGTCTCCGAACAGATCCGCGTGAAGGCTCCCGAAGTTCAAAACGAGGTGGAAAACGCCGAGAAGACAGCCGAAAATGAAAAGGCCGACGAAGGCGAAAAGCCCGTCGAAAATGAACAGAGTTCCGCCGCTTCGTCCAAACCGATTGCCGTGCCGATTCCAGAACTCTGCGTGGGCTGCGGCCTCTGCTCCGAGGAGTGCCCCGTTTCCGCGATCACGATGGCCGACGGACTTCCGAACGTGAACGCGGATGCTTGCGTGGGCTGCGGCCTCTGCTCGGAGGCGTGTCCCGCGCCGGACGGTCCCGCGATCGTCGTGCAGGGGTAATCGAGCTGAGATCCCCCGCGCTTGAGCGAAGCCAAGCGCAACTTCAGTGGAGGACTTGTCCTCCTTTGCGGTATTTCCCCAGTACGTCGCGCCATGCCGCGAGCTTCTGTTCGTAGGTGTAGCGGGCGGCCGCCGGGCTGGTGGACGGCAGACGCACCGCCGGGACCGGGAGACGCGGAAAGAATTTCCGCAGGCAATTGAACGATGCGGAGCCGTTGCAGCAGATCAGCTCGATCTTCGGACAGCGCGCCAGCAAACCGGGAATGTCGTTCGGTTCCGGCGACCGGATCGCCGTGTCGAGGCTCCCCTCGCGTTCGCATTCGCACAGTACGTCCCACAACGCCACGCCCGCCTCGCGGAGTTTCTTCAATCGTTCTTCGTATGGCGCATCGTACGGAAAATCGAAAAGCGTCCCCGTGATACGCCAGAAGACGTTGTGCGGGAACGCGTAGTACTGCTGTCTGCGGAGCGATTCGCCGCCGGGCATGGAGCCGAGGATCAGGACGCGCGCGTCAGGCGATTCGCTCGGCGGGAAGGAACGGCAGAGGTCGGCCACGGGGGAGGGGGCTTAATGGTTGTCCGCCGCCGTCAGCGTCTGCGTCCGAAGATGCGGAGCAGATAGAGGAAGAGGTTGATGAAGTCGAGGTAGAGGCTCAGGGCGAAGACGATCGCCACCTTGCGCATGGCGTCCGACTGCGCCTCCTCCCCGTTCGCCTCGCCGACCATGCGGACCTTCTGCGTGTCCCAGGCGGTGAGCCCGACGAAGATTGCGACGCCTGCGTAGCTCAGGATGTAGTCGAGCATTTCGCTGTGCAGGAAGAAGTTCACGAGCGAGGCGATGATGATGCCGATCAGCCCCATGAAACAGTAGGAGCCGACCGTGTCGAGCTTCATCCCGGTCATGTAGCCGAACGTGCTGGTGGCGGCGAACATGAGCGCGCAGGACCCGAACGCGAGGAAAATGCTTGTCTGCGTGTAGACGAGGAAGATCGGGCTGAGCGTGAGGCCGTTCATGGCGGAGTATGCGATGAAGAGGGCGCCCGCGACCGGGGCCGACATTTTGCGGATGGCGGCCGACAGGACGATGACGAGCAGGAGTTCGACGATCATCAGGGGCAGGGCGAGCGCCATGGCTTTTTTGAACGCCGCTTCGCCGAGCTGCGTGATGCCCCATGCGACGAGCGTGGTGATCATGAGGCCGCAGAACATCCAGTTGTAGACGCGGTTGACGAAGACGCGCGCTCCGGCCTCCTGTTCCATCGGCAGGGCGTTGTCGCGTTCGATGGTGCGGTAGTCGCCGTAACTGGTCTTCTGGTATCCGTTTCTTTCACTTTGATTCATGGCAGTATTTCCTTTCTGTAAAACTGTATTGTTAGACAGTCTGTATCCGTTTTTGTTCCGTGCCGGAGCGTAAGCCCGGCACTGCCGCTGTGGAGGCTTTGCCTCCTCACATGATCTTGAAGCGAGGAAGATCCTGAATGTCAATCAGTCCGACCACCTTGCGGGCGTCGTCGACCACGATGATGTCGTCGATATGGCGGCGTTCGAGGATGCGGAGCGCTTCGATGGCGAGGGCGTCCTGCCGGACGCATTCCGGCCGCGGGGTCATGACCTCGCGGACCTTCCGCGTGAGGATGGAGAGGTCGCTGTCGATGCGGCGGCGGAAATCGCCGTCGGTGAAGATGCCGAGCAGCGTGCCGTCCGTGTCCGCCACGATCGCGCAGCCGCAGCGGGCCGAAGTCATGCGCAGGAGCGCGGACTTCACGTCGTCGTCCGGGGAGACGATCGCGACGTGTTCGCCGGTGCGCATCAGGTCGCCGATGCGGAGCGTCACGGCGCGTCCGATGGCGCCGCCGGGGTGCCGCATGCCGTAGTCTTCCTTGGTGAAGTTACGCGCCTCCAGCAGGACCATGGCGAGGGCGTCGCCGACGGCGAGCTGGGTCGTGGACGTGGTGGTCGGGGCGAGGTTGAACGGACAGGCTTCGCGTTCGACGTGGGCCACGACCACGATGTCGGAAAGCTGGGCGAGCGAGGAATCCGGCATGCCGGTGATGCACGCCACGGGGACGCCGAGGCGTTTGGCGGGCACGATGATGCGCGTGAGCTCGTTCGTCTCGCCGCTGTAGCTCAGCGCCAGCATCAGGTCGCCGTCCTGGAGCACGCCCAGGTCGCCGTGCATGGCTTCCACCGGGTGCATGAAGATGGACGGCGATCCGGTGCTGGAGAGCGTGGCGGCGATCTTCTGCCCCACGTGTCCGCTCTTGCCGACTCCGGTCACCACGATCTTGCCGTTGCGGTCCAGCGTGTCCATGCAGGCGGAAACGAGCTTGACGAACCCGTCGCCGAGCTGGTCGCGCACCGCGGCGAGTCCTTCGATTTCGATGTCGAACACCTGCCGCGCTTTTGCGATCACGGCCTTCGCGTCCATTTCCATAGTCGTTTCCCCTGATTTGCGTTTTATGTTTTTATCATCCTCTCAATATACATTGAGAACGGAAAAACGCAAGCATACTTTGCTGTTTTTCGTGAAAAACTTAAATTCTTCGCGGTCATGGATGACCACGGAGGACTGTTTTTTGAGCCGTCGCGTAGCACGGCACTACCGCGGTGGCGGGCTTGCCCTTCGTGCGCGAGCGGAGCCGCGCACTACCGCGGGACCGCTTGCGGTCTTAGGCGATGACGGTCCACTGCATGTCGACGCCGTAGCCCATGACGTTCCAGTTGGCCTGGACGCCGTTGGAGTAGTATCCGAGCATGCCGCTCGAATACTGGCGGACCAGCAGATCGTCCGCGCCGTCGGCGTTGTAGTCGCCGCAGCCGGCGATGAACCAGTCGCCGGGATCGAGCTGACCGATCGAAGACCAATCGTCGGGATTGCCGTCCGCGAGCATGACCATCGAACCGGTTCCCTCGTGGAACAGCACGATGTCGTCCCTGCCGTCGC
>JAEEGG010001607.1_pt1 | contig 60251 bp, 58 predicted proteins | sample 9134161 | NCBI WGS metagenome assembly JAEEGG01 (sample SAMN16246543, study PRJNA631951) | gut metagenome | biome: gut microbiome; feature: rumen; material: CR-attached | host: Bos | place: Iran: Karaj | collected 2018-10
TCTAACAACGCGCGACGAATCTCCTTCATCGTGTCGGCAACATTGACCTCCGTGATATATCCTTGTCCTTTCAAGATCTTGAACGATCTCTCTAATTTTTCGCTTAAACCTTCAAACATAGTCTTACTTAATTATTTGGAGCGCAAAGGTAAGAAATAATTAGGAATTATGAATTAAGAATAATGAATTATGACTATTTTTGCAAAACAAAACTATTTCATGAATCATGGTCAAAGAAAATCTTTTGAAAATTAAGGCTACGATCCCCGAGGGTGTGACCCTTGTCGCCGTTTCCAAAACCAAACCTGTTAGCGACATCCAAGAAGCCTACGATGCCGGACAACGTATCTTCGGAGAAAATCACGCCTTGGAGATGCGTGACAAACACGAGGAACTGCCGAAAGACATACAATGGCATTTCATCGGTCATCTACAGACCAACAAAATCAAATACATCATCCCATTTGTCACTTTAATCCATAGCATCGACACCGCCAACCTGTTAGAAGCAGTGAACAAAGAAGCGAAAAAACACGACCGCGTGGTAGATTGCCTGTTGCAGTTCCATATTGCGCAGGAAGAGACCAAATTCGGACTCGACATGGAAGAGGCAAGGCAGCTACTGGACTCGGAGGCCTTCAAACAGATGGAGAATGTGCGTATCTGCGGCGTGATGGGCATGGCCACTTTCACGGATGACGAAGCAGAGGTGCGCAAAGAGTTCAAACATTTGAAAGAGATATTTGAGACCTTAAAACGCGATTACTTTGGCAACCAGACCCAGTTCAAGGAAATCTCTATGGGCATGTCGGACGATTATCCGATTGCCATCGAAGAGGGAGCCACCCTCGTCAGGGTCGGAAGCAAAATCTTTGGAGCGAGAAACTACAATTAAGAGAAGACAGCAGACAAAAGTTAGAAGAAGCGGGAAGATATGTTTATAACAATTCTTTTATTAATATTTGGGTTTGTGGCTTTGATTTTGGGAGCCAACTGGCTTGTTGACGGAGCCACCAGCGTGGGCATCCGCGCCAAGTTGTCGCCATTAATCATCGGGTTGACGATTGTGGCCTTCGGCACCTCATTGCCCGAGTTGATCATCAACGTGTTTTCCTGCATCAAAGGCAGTTCAGGACTGGCCATCGGTAACATCGTGGGAAGCAACATCATGAACATCCTTTTTATCCTTGGGGTAGCCTCCATCATTTACCCCATTGATGTGAGCCGTATCTCTATCCGGCGTGATATCCCGGCAGGTTTTGTAGCCACGGGTGCTTTATTCGTGTTTGCCAATTACACCTGGGGGAGCCTCTCCATCAACTGGATTGAAGGCGTGTTATTGCTGGTCATGGCCGCTTTTTATCTATTCCTCACGATGAAAAAAAACGAGTCACCCAGCAATGAAGTAGAGGCCGTACAGATTCCGTTGCCATGGTGGAAAACCATCTTATTCCTTGTGTTAGGCATCATTGGGCTTTACCTTGGCGGCGAGTTGGTCTCCAACAACGCTCAAAAAATTGCCAAAGCTTGGGGCATGAGCGAAGCCATGATTGGTTTGACCGTAGTGGCCATGGCCACCTCGTTGCCCGAACTGATCACTTCAATAGTAGCCGCCACCAAAAAGAACTCAGGCATTGCCATCGGCAACGTTCTGGGTTCCAATATCTTGAATATCTTTGTGGTATTGGGCATCAGTGGACTGATTACCCCCCTGCAATTTGACAATCAACTGAACAGCACCCTGCTGTTTCTCTTCGGTGCCAACGCCCTGATGACCCTGTTCGTCTTTACAGGGAAAGGAACCAAGCTTTCCCGTTTTGAAGGTGTCTTGATGTTATGCGCCTTCATTGGTTTTATGACCTATACTGTCATATCTAAATAAAAAGAGGGCGTCGAAACCGACACCCTCTTTGAACAGAGTTGACTGTTTTTATCGTTCAGTCTTATCTTCCAGCTGGAACGCTTTCATGACGGCTTCGTAGTTGCTATAGTCAACATCAGAGCGGGATTCATAGAGGCTGGCAGCGATGACCACGATCTTGAAACGGTGTTCATCCGGACGGTATCCATTAAAGAAATCATTTTCAGTCCAGAAAATCGACACCCCTTCGTCATAGCTTGCGACCTCTATGGAAGAGGAATAGAAGCCCTCTTGTCCTGTTTGCGAATCAACAGCTGAATAATAGAATGTTAAAGGAACCTGGCGCCAATTGTTGGTGCCACTTTCCATATAAACCAGCACTGCGCCATAATCGGTAATATCTTCAGTGATAGCTCTGTAGTCGATATCGACACGCCAGGAAGTGTTGTTATCCCAATACCAGTCGTTCGAATGAATTGTTACTGTTGAAGATGCTACATTGGCATTACCTTGGGGACCTTGAGGACCTTGAGGACCACGGCATGAGGCCATGACAACCATTGCCAAAAGCGCCATGCAAATTGCTTTTACCTTTTTCATGATGTTTGTAGTTTTTATTATTAATTCTCTTTTTCCAAAAAACAGGGTGCAAACATACAAATATCCCGCCAAATTTTTATAAAACCGTGATAAAAAAAGAAAAAAAAGTAATTTTGCGGCATGAAAGACAAATCATTTCTCGTACATATCGCTGGCGTTGTAGCCATGATCTTTTGGGGCATGTCGTTCGTATGGTCCACTCAGGTTTACCAAAACCTCAACCCCACAGCCACCATCTTTTTGCGTTTAGTGGTGGCAACGATATTCTTTACAGCCATACTCTTCATATTCCGGCTCAATGAAAAAGTCCAGAAAAAACACCTTGGGCTCTTTGCCCTTGCCGCCATGTTTGAGCCATTCCTTTATTTTATCTTCGAGGGTTACGGACTGAAGAACACCTCCCCCGTCATCGGAGCAGGCATCATCGCCTTGATACCTTTGGTCACCCCTATTGCGGCTCGCATCTTCCTTAAAGAGCGACTCACGCCCATGAACATCGTGGGATTTATCATCTCCTTCGTTGGCGTGATCGTAATGTTGCTCAACAAAAACCTTGAGCTCACGGCTTCACCCAAAGGCATCCTCTTTCTGAGCGGTTCAGTGGTGGTGGCTGTCGGCTATTCCATTGCTTTGATACGGCTCACCAAACTCTACAAGCCATTGACTATCACATGGGTGCAAAACATCATCGGAATGATTTACTTCATCCCCCTGACCCTCATCATGGAGCAGTTTGAGCCTTCCAAATTCGCCAACGTGAGCAGCTACATTGTGCCATTGGTCTGTTTGGGTGTTTTTTGCAGTGCCACCGCATACGCCCTGTGGGCATTTGCCTTCAGCAAGCTCGGCGCCTCCAAAGCCAACGTTTACTCCAACCTCATTCCTGTCTTCACCGCCATCTTCAGCTATCTGCTCGCGATAGAAAAAATGACCGCCTTCAAGATTATCGGCATCCTTGTGGTAGTCATCGGACTCGTGCTCTCCCAAATCAAACCCAGGAACAACAAAACAACTGAACAACTGAACAATTAACCAACTTCCATGATTTCCAGCAAGACCAACCCAAAGATAAAAAACCTCGTCAAGCTTCAAAAAGCCTCGGAACGTCGAGAGCAGAACCGCATCCTCATTGAAGGAAAGCGAGAGATTGAACGGGCTCAACAATGTGGTTTTGAGATTGAACAGCTCTATGTTTGCGAATCACTATTAAGAGAGCCCATGGGAATACATGCCTCTTTTGTGGAGACTGTCACTGAGGAAGTTTTCGAGAAAATCGCCTATCGTGAGGGCAGCGATGGTCTCTTAGCAGTAGCCATCCCAAGATATAAAAGTATCAGCGAGTTCAAACCCAAGAAAGACGCCTTGATTATTGTACTTGAGACCGTGGAGAAGCCGGGCAACCTCGGAGCCGTGATGCGTACCGCTGACGCCGCTGGTGTGGATGCGGTCATTGTTGCAGATCCCGCCACCGACCTCTTCAATCCCAACGCCATACGAGCCAGCATCGGTTGCCTCTTCAGCGTACCGGTGTATGCCTGTTCCACCGAAGAATGCATTGAATGGCTGAAGAAAAACGGCATCACCATTTACTGCACCTATCTGAAAGCCTCCATCGACTACCTCGACGCTGACTTCCGTAAGGCTTCCGCCATTGTGATGGGCACCGAGGCTACTGGCATCTCACAAGCATGGGTGGATGCCGCCGACCAAAATATCATCATCCCTATGAACGGCATCGCCGACTCGCTCAACGTGTCAGTGACCACCGCCATCGTCACCTTCGAGGCTGTCAGGCAACGCAGAAAATCATGAAAAAAGACTACTTGCTGCTTCATCTCTCTGTCTTTATCGCTGGTTTCACTGGCGTGCTGGGACGGCTCATCACCTTGGATTCTGCGATTTTGGTGTGGTGGCGCATGGCTGCGGCTGCACTTATCATGGTTGCTTTTTTAGCGATAAAAAAACAGCTGAACAAATACAAACTGAACGACTTATTACCGATGGGCGGTGTGGGATTGTTGCTGGCACTCCATTGGGTGTTTTTCTACGCCAGCATCAAGGCTTCCAACGTCTCCATTGGCGTGGTCTGTTTTTCATTGGTAGGATTTTTTACTGCCCTGTTGGAGCCCATCATCAACAAGCACACATTTTCGGCACGGGAGTTTTTGTTCAGCCTGTTCACCATACTCGGCATCTATTTGATCTTCCAATTCGATTCAAGATACAGGCTGGGTATTGTTTTTGGCGTGATTTCCTCAGCGTTATATGCTTTGTTTGCCATCGCCAATCAAAGGGTCGGCAAACATTATGAACCCAAAAACATGTTGCTTTGGGAGATGGTCGGTGGACTGATTGGGCTGACTTGTCTGCTACCTTTATATAATAGGTTCATCCCTGTTGGAAGGCTATTTCCCGCAGGCATGGATTATCCCTATTTAGCTTTCATGGTGGTAGTTTGCACCATTGGACTATGTCTGCTGCAAATCATTGTATTGCAAAAGATCTCGGCTTTCACCGTTAACCTGACCTATAATCTTGAGCCCGTCTATAGCATCATCCTGTCTATGTTCATCTTCAACGAATACAAGGAACTGAATTTTTCGTTTGCAATCGGCATTGCGCTGATTATCTTATCAGTGGTGCTACAAACAATTTACTCGATTAAAGACCACAGAGATTAAAACCCGGGCCTCACCCCCCGGCCCCCTCTCCACTGGAGAGGGGGAGCGTTCTACCTGGGGGCTTTTTCTACCGAGATTAAACCCCTAACGGGGTGTTCCCAAAAACACAAATCTCTTTCTACCGAGATTTAACCCCTAACGGGGTATTCCCCTAAAATCACAAATCTCCTTCTACCGAAATTTAACCCCTAACGGGGTATTCCCAAAAGCACAAATCTCTTTCTACCGAGATTAAACCCCTAACGGGGTATTCCCCTAAAATCACAAATCTCCTTCTACCGAGATTAAACCCCTAACGGGGTAGCTCCCTCTAAATTCTTAATTCTAAATTCTTAATTCTTAATTCACAATCCGTACCCGAACGAAGACAGGATAATGATCTGAGGGATTGCGACGGATGTAGTTGTCAAATGAAATTTCCTGTGGGGCATCGGCAGATTTGAGAGCCTCTTCCGTGTCATCGGGGGTCCAATAGCTATTGGTAAGGACCCCGTACGATTCGACCTGGGTGTCGGATGAGACGAACACATGGTCAATACGGCTAGTTGTGTAGTATTCCGTCTTGAAGGCATTGAAGGTACCGTTTTCAGCGAAACGGATGCGGGCGGCATCGTAGGAGTCTTTCAAGATACCCGACTCAGTGAAGATCGTGTAAATCTCATTATTCTGATCCACGTTGAAGTCGCCCGTGATGAAGACCGGAGCACCCTTTGCGATCTCTTTGACCTTGGCTACCACCAACTTGGCCGCCTCGCGACGAGCCACCACGCCCACATGATCCATGTGGAGATTGAAGAAATAGAACGTCTTCTCTTTTTGTTTGGGAGCCCTGCGGAACAGACCTCTTCGGCATGGTTGTTCTGGGACTGTCATGCAGAACTTGCCCCAAGTGCAAAGGCGAATACAAGCAGCATCCCAGCCAAGGCCTGGTTTGTCGGGGGTCTCGCTGAGCCAGAAATCACCGTGGTCAATGAGTTTTACTCTATCTTTCTTATAAAAGATAGGCTCATATTCGCCCGCTTGTTTGCCATCGTCACGCCCAATGCCAATATAGTCATAGCTATCAAGGGCAGCCAGCATGTCATGCAGCTGGCCGTGAAGCACTTCCTGCGCCCCGAAAATCACTGGAGCCATGAAGTTCACTTGATCGCAGATGACCTGACAACGTTTAGGCCATTGGTTACCCTGGACGCTGTCGTTCCAGTTTTTGTAACGGATGTTATAGGAGCCCACAAGAATTTCTTGGGCATTCAGTTGGAAGACTGCCACAAATAGCAGCGCAGTGAGAAGGAGCTTTTTCATAAGGTCATTTTTTATCTTTGCAAAGATAATAATTCATCCGATATTATTATCATTCTCCTATAACGAACGAGCACTCAGCTTGTAATACCTGCTCCCAAACACAAACATCTCTTCACTGAAAACAAAGCCCACGCTTTCATAATACTCTTGAAGACGAGGTTTATCCTTATCAACAAGAAGGGTAACCTTTTGAAAACCATTGTCTAAGGCATAAGCCATACGGTTACGCATCAGCATTTTGCCAATACCAGCGCCCCTAAAGTCAGAAAGGACAGCCATGCTGTCGAGATAGAATTCACCCGGGCCAGTTTCCATCGCATTTTGGCTTAAATCCATGCCCGAGGTTTGCTGCACAAGGCCAAAGGTCTTAGCCCGAAGCGCCGCATAACGAGCTCCGTCGTAAGCCACCAAAGCACCAACCACCGTACCCTGAACTTCAGCTATGCTAGTGTTACGAAAACTATATAAGGTGTCATCCATGCGGCAAAGTGCTACCAAATGTTCAAAGATGGGTTGTTGTTCCGCAGGAATGACATCACCCAAATCAAGCATGTCAATACCCGCCAACACCACACGAGCGATAAATGGCGCATCGGTTACCACAGCATCGCGAATAACGAGGTCGTTTATCATGTTATCTCAGTTTATTTCGTTGATAATGAGGTGCTACCACAAGGACAAAAAAGACCAATGACACCAATACGGATGCCGAAGCGACCAGATAGGCGGTAGCAAACGAAAAATGCTCCGCCAACATACCGCCCGAGAAGATACCGATACCCAAGCCGAGATCCCAGGAGGTCAAGTAGGTGGATGTAGCCGTACCTCGCTGAGCATTGGTAGCCAAGTTGATGAACAAGGCGTTGAACGAAGGGAAAGAAGCACCGAAGCCCAAGCCACAACACAAGGCAATCAGCAGAAAAGCCACTGCGGTGTAAGTCTCTCCCCAGGCATTGACATAATGGCAAAGACCCAGCCCCAGCAAGGCAAAGACCGTGATGCCAAGACCCAGAGCAATGGTGTGAGTGACTTTGCCCTTATCCACCATCCTACCCGCAAACAAACGCGAGGCAATCAAGCCCACGGCATACACTGTGAAAAACAAACCACTACTGATAGTCAAGCCCATCTCCTTGGCATACAAGGCAATATAATTGGAAATCTGTCCGTAGGCAAAGGCCAGCAACAAAAAGGAAATCCCCGCTAACAATCCTTTGACCAAGATAAAACGGTCAAGCGAGATGGGCGGACGCTTCACGGGTGGACGCACTTTGGTCTGGATTCGTGAAGCAAACAATGCTGCCAAGAAACTACACCCCATACAGCCCATGAAAATGGCATTGAAACTAAGATGCTCATACACAAAAAGCCCTACCATCGGCCCCACCGCCATAGCGATGTTGTTGGCCACGCCATAATAACCAATGCCCTCTCCCCTGTGTTCCGAGGGAACCACGTCAATGACTAAAGTATTACCACCCACCGAGGTGAGACCAAAAGCCAAACCATGAACAATACGGATGACAATCAGCGTGGTGATGGTGGTGGCGAAAGGATATCCACAGAAAATCGCTGTAAAAAGCGACAATGCCAACAAATACAATGGCTTACGTTTGAAGGTATCCATCATGTAACCCGAGAAAGGACGCACGACCAACGTAGCCAAGGTGTAACACGAAATCACCGTGCCGATAATGGCATTGCTCCCCTGAAATTGCTCGATGATAAAGAAAGGCAACACAGGAAGCAGAAGATAAAATGAAAAGAAAAACAAGAAGTTAGCAGCACAAAGGCATAAGTAATTCTTATTAAAAAGCTTCTCCTCCATGATCTCGATACGGTTTTCAGCCCGCAAAATTATACTTTTTTATGCTATGAAGTATTCATTATTCCAATGCTTTTCCTTATTTTTGCAGTAAAGAGTGATGATAAAATGGAACTACTGGAATTATACGACAACGATCTCAGGCCAACCGGGCAGATTGTAGAGCGCGGACAGCTGATTCCACAAGGTCTGATGATTCCCATTGTTGCAGTCTTCATACACAACAACGAAGGAAAATATCTCATCCAGAAAGTCTCCCCCAACAAAGGAAGCTATTATGCCACCACCGCAGGACACGTCAAGGCGGGAGAGCGCGACTTCACCATTTCCATGCTCAGGGAATTAAAAGAAGAGTTGGGGTTATCCGTCACGAAAAGCGAACTTAAACTATTGAGAATCAGAAGATACGGGTATAAATTCACCTTACTCTACATGTTAAAAAGCAATATTCCGATTGAGATGTTGAAACTTCAGCCAGAAGAAGTGGATTCGGTAAAATGGATGAGCCGAGAAGAAATAGAACAGCTTTGCCACGAAGGACTGTTCAACAAAATACATTATCAACTGCTCATCGATTGTGAAGAAAGGCTGAATTCCCTTCATCTTCCGTCGAAGTAATACGCCTATTTTATATCTTTGCAAAACCATTTCAATTCAAAAAAGAACAGAATCATTTTTAATCATAAAAGAAAAACAGCATGATCGCAAAAGAATTACTCGATCCGAGAAGTATTGTCGTTGTGGGCGCCTCCACCGACATCCACAAACCAGGTGGCAAAGTTTTGAAAAACCTATTGGAAAGTCCTTTCAAGGGGCAGGTCTATACTGTCAACCCGAAAGAAGCTGAGGTCCAGGGCATTAAATGCTATGCCAAAGTGGACGACCTTCCTCAGGTCGATTGCGCCATTCTCGCCATCGCAGCCAAATATTGTCCTGCGACAGTTGACCTGTTGGCAAAGGAGAAAGGCACCAAAGGTTTTATCATCGTATCCGCCGGTTTCGGAGAGGAGAATGCCGAGGGTGCGGCTTGGGAACGTCATATCGCCGACACCATCAACAGTGTGGGCGGTTCATTGATCGGCCCCAACTGCACTGGTTTCCTCAACAACAACTACTGCGGTGCATTCGACACCCCAATCCCGACTCTCGATCCCCATGGTGTTGACTTCATCACTGGATCAGGAGCCACAGCAGTGTTCATCAAGGAATATGGCATCAGCAACGGTTTGACATTCAACAGTGTATGGGCTGTAGGAAACTCCGCCCAATTAGGTATCGAGGATGTGCTCGAGCATTTGGACGAGACCTTTGACCCGGAGAAGAGCAGCCGTGTCATCATGCTGTATATGGAAAAGATTTCCAACCCGCAGAAGATGCTCAAGCACGCCCGTTCACTCATCCTGAAGGGCTGCAAGATCGCCGCCATCAAGTCGGGAGGTTCCGCTGCCGGCAGCCGTGCAGCCAGCTCGCACACAGGCGCTTTAGCCACCTCTGACGTCGCTGTCGATGCCCTGTTCCGCAAAGCCGGCATCGTCCGCTGCCAGAACCGCCAGGAACTCACCACCGTTTGCGCCATCTTCATGCATCCCGAGGTGAAAGGCAAGAACATGGCTGTGATCACCCATGCCGGAGGTCCCGCCGTGATGCTCACCGACGTGCTCTCTAATAACGGCATGGATGTGCCGCATATCGAAGGCCCCAAGGCTCAAGCTCTGCTCGAGAAACTCTACAATGGATCCTCCGTGGGCAACCCGATTGACTTCCTCGCCACTGGTACCGCCGAACAGCTCGGCTACATCATCGATGCTTGCGAGAACGACTTTGATGAAATCGACAGCATGTGCGTCATCTTCGGTTCCCCTGGACTGTTCCAAAACTACGAAGTATATAAGGTATTGGACGAGAAGATGAAGACCTGCAAGAAGCCTATCTTCCCCATCCTGCCCTCCATCATCAACGTGAAAGACGAGATCGCCGACTTCATCAACAACAAGCACCGGATTAACTTCCCCGAGGAATGTGTGTTCGGCAACGCTCTTTGCAAGATTTACAACACGCCAAAACCGCAACCCGAGAATGTGCCGATGCCTACCATCGATGTGAAACGCATCCGTGAAGTTATCGACAGCTGCGAGAACGGCTATATCGACCCCGACAAGATCTACCAGCTCCTCGACGCCGCTGGCATCGCCCAAAAACAAATACGAGTGGTCGATCAGAAACAACAGGCTGTTGACTTTGCCAACGAGGTGGGTTATCCGCTCGTGATGAAGGTAGTCGGTCCTGTGCATAAATCCGACGTGGGTGGCGTGACTTTGAACGTCCGCGACATCGAGACAGTGCAGAAGGAGTTTGACCGTTTGATGGCCATCAAAGACACATACGCAGTGGAGATGTACCCGATGCTCGACGGAACAGAAGTTTATATCGGCGCCATCCGCGATGCCAAGTTCGGCCATCAGGTGTTCTTTGGTCTGGGCGGCATCTTCATCGAGGTGCTCAAAGACGTGCAAAGCGCCCTTGCGCCCGTCAGTGTGGATGAGGCCAAAGACCTGCTGACGAAGCTCCGTGGCTACAAGATCCTGCAAGGAGTCCGTGGCCAACAACCCGTCAACATCGATGTCTATGCCGAGCAAATCGCACGAGTGAGCGCCTTGGTGATGGCCGCACCCGAGATTGCCGAGATGGACCTCAACCCGCTCCTCGGCAACCCAAAGAACGTGGTCGCAGTAGATGCCCGAATCAGAATCGAAAAATAATAGCGTATGATTACCAACCGTTCCCTCATATACCTGGTTTATGCCGCTTTGGTGCTTTTCACCTTTTTCGGCGACAAACTGTTGAAAAAAACCGACAAGAAGTCACGTGCTTTCGGTTATCTCATTTGTATCCTCGGCGACCTAGGCATTTTGGGATACGGTCTATGGCTCTATTTCAAATACAAGGAAACCAACTATGAGGTTGCCTCCCAAACGGGTTTTGTCCTGGGAGGCATCCTCTTTGGTGTCTGCGTGTTGTGTCTGTTAGGACGGTATTGGCAGAACAAAGAAATCGACAAACGCAACTCGAAAACATGAAAAAGACTATCTGTACAGTCTGTTTTATTTTTGTCTGCCTCTTAATGCTCAGAGCGCAAACGGACACTGTACACTACTCTTTGCCAGGCGGTTTCTATGAAACATCTTTCGCGCTAACACTCCGCTGCCAGGAAGGCCATCACATCCGTTATACCACCAACGGTCACACGCCCACCGCGACATCAACCTTATACCAAAACCCCTTATTTCTCGACGAACGGCTCTTTTCCGACACAGACATTTACAAGGCGCAAATCTCGCCGGATTATTTGGTCTATGTCCCCGATTCCGTCCGTCATATCATCGTGATACGAGCCGCCGTTTTTGATGCTAACGACTCCTGTATCGGCCCAACCGTCACCAATAGCTATCTCATCCACAGTTTAGGATTTGAGGAAAAAGAGCTTGTTGTGGTCTCCATTTGTGCCGACTCCCTATCGCTTTTTGACTATAACACTGGACTGTTTGTCCCAGGCGTTTTTTATGACCCCAACGACCCCGAACACACGGGAAACTATTATCAAAAAGGAAAAGACTGGGAGCGTCCCGTTAATGTGGAGTTCTACGAGCCCGATGACAACACCGGCATCAACCAGATTTGTGGCTTGAGAACTCATGGGAACCGTTCAAGGCGCTATCCCGCTAAAGGGATGAAAATCTATGCCCGTGAAGAATATGGCATCAAAAGATTCAAACACGCCTTTTTTAATGACACGCCTATTGATAGTTATAAACGACTGGTTCTCAAACCATTCGCTAATTTCGAACCCTATTCAGGAATACAAGACCCTTTTTGCTGCAAAATGGCCGTGCTACTCGGCTTAGAAGCCCCTCATAGCCGACCGATCATCGTGTATCTCAACGGGGAATATTGGGGCATCTATTTCCTTCAGGAAAAGATGGATGACCATTATTTAGAAGACCATTTTGGTGTTAACACAGTCCTTTGCAACATCATCAGTCATTGGAAAGGCATTGTTGATTGCGGAAACAACACCAACTTTTTGGCCATGATGGAATGGTTCAACCAGGCGGATCTTTCCAATGACTCAGTTTATCTGCATGCCGGCGAGCTCATCGACATCGATAATTTCATTGATTATAATGTCTTGCAGACCTTCATCGGAAACTGGGACTGGCCTGGCAACAACATGCGTTGCTGGCAAGAAGGCCACAGCCGTTGGCGGTGGATATTTTTTGATGGAGACGCCACGCTTATGAGCGATGACTTAGACGAATTTGCCAACGCTGCTGTTTACGAGCCTCCCACCACCTGGATCAATTTCCCTGAAGCCAAGTTGTTGCTGGGCAAGCTCATGCAAAACAACCATTTTAAAACCGCCTTCAAGAAACGAGCATACGAGCTTTGTGATGGGTTGTTTCTTTCTGAGAACACCGCACCCATTTTAAACGAGTTGATTGAGACGCTTCGTCCGAGAATCCAAGATCAGAGACATCGTTTTGGTTATCCACCCACCGATGCTTTATGGAACCACGGTAATGATGTGATTCAGACCTATCTCCATCATCGGGTGGAAAATTACCTCAACGCTTTAGAAAAGTTCTGCTCTGTTGGAGAAAGTGATGATCTTCTCCATGGAAAACCGCCTTTTTACTGTTTCCCGAATCCCTCTGACGGTCACTTTTGGATTCAGCTGAACGAGCCAAACAACGAAATTGTTGAGTTCCAAATCTATGATATTACCGGCACCTTGATACACAAGGGATCCCTCATCCCCCATGAAAACTCAAAATTCTCGCTTAACATCCCCCATCATAAAGCCGGTCTCTATCTTGTCAAGATTGGAAATCAAACGCAACGTATTGTCATTCAATAATCAATTAAAATGAAGAAATCGGATTTTATCACCCTCATCGCAGTAGCCGCAGTAATCTGTGGTTTTGCTTTCATCCCTGGTGCTTGGCAATGGTTCAACACCACCACCGCCCATCACGGTTTGTTGATGAGTTTTTTCAAGTTCGCCATTTTAGGTACCTTTGGAGAGATGCTGGCCTTGCGCATCCGGGAAGGGGTATATCACAAGAAAGGCTTCGGCCTGTTGCCCAAAATGCTGGTTTGGGGTGTGCTGGGTGTGGTCATCGCATCAGCCATGACCATCTTCAAGACAGGCACCGTTAAATTACTGGATGGAGGCTTCCACTTAGACGGCAAAGCTGCGCAATGGTTCGCCGGCAGTCTCAGCTGGGGTAAATTCTTTGTGGCACTCTGCGTCAGCGTGTTAATGAACACCTTGTTTGCACCAGTGTTCATGACGTTCCACAAAATCACCGACATCCATATTGCCGAAACAGGAGGCACTTTAAATGGATTCTTTAGTAGTCCTTTGAAAATCAGAGAGGCTCTTTCAAAGAAAATCAACTGGGATATCCAATACGGCTTTGTCTTTGCCAAGACCATTCCGTTGTTCTGGTATCCCGCTCACACCATCACCTTCCTGTTGCCACCCACGTTACAAGTGCTGTTTGCGGCATTCCTCGGCGTGGCTTTGGGTGTCATTTTAAGTATCAAGAAATAGAGGAAACCATGCCGTTGAAAAAATGGATGGTTTTGCTTCTTGTGTTGGGCGGGTCCCTCGTTGGCTTAGCGCAGGAAGAACGAGTGCTATTCTCTTCCAGGGGAGGTTTTTATGATCAAAGCTTCCCTCTTAGCCTCGCATGTTATTTTACGAACCATCATATCCGATTTACCACCAACGGCTCCTCCCCTGACAGCACCTCCACATTATACACCCATCCACTAAACTTGAATGAGGAACTATACTCGAGGTCCAACATTCACACCATCGTCAATTGCATTCCATCAACATATTATCAAGTGGACAGCGTTGAGCATGCGATCGTGATTCGCGCTGCTGTTTTCAATGAAAATGACAGTTGCATCAGCCCCGTGTTCACCAACAGCTATTTCATCCGGTCTCTGGGCTGTGACACCCACCAGCTCCCTGTACTCTCCATCGTCACCGACTCGTTGTCGTTATTCGATTATGAGACGGGAATCTTCATCCCCGGCATCCATTATGATTCATTGGACAGCAAAAGAACAGGCAACTATTATCAGAGAGGCCGCGAATGGGAGCGTTTTGCCAATATGGAGTTTTACGAAACAGACAATAGCGGCATCAACCAACCATGCGGATTACGCACCCACGGAGGAGCCTCACGACGATACCAACAAAAAGGAATGCGACTCTATGCCCGTGAAGAATATGGGAAAAAGAAATTCAACCATCGTTTTTTTGAATCCACCCCAATAGATAAATTCAAACATCTGAACCTGCATCCATTTACTTGCAGCAAATGGCTTCAGACAGGCGCACAAGAATACTTGTCACAAATCGCAGCCTCCAACCTCGACATCGATGTGTTAGGAGTACGACAAACTGTGGTTTTCATCAATGGGGAATATTGGGGAATCTACACCCTTGAGGAATCACCCGATGAGCGTTATCTTGAGAGCCATTACGAAGCCGACCTAGAGAAGGTCAACATCATCAAATATTGGGAACTGTGCCAATATGGGGATTCAACAGATTGGACGGCATTCAAAGAATGGATGCGAAACGCCGATTTGAGCCAACCAGAGGACTCTGCCTACGCCTTTTCGCGAATTGATGCCTCCAACTTCATCGACTATATGCTCTTCGAGACCTACACCGCCAACATCGATTGGCCTCATAACAATGTGCTGCTATGGCAGGCCGAAACAGGATCCCCTTTTAGATGGATCTTTTTCGATGGCGACGGATGTTTCATCGACCCCGATTTCAACGCCCTTGAAAACGCCACACACTCAGGAGGCAATAGCGTGATATTCAATCATTTCCTTGAAAACACTCATTTCAAAAGAAAGTTTGGCAAACGCTATGAACAACTAAAAAGCACCGTTTTCAGTCTATCGTTTATACAACCAATCCTTGAACATTATGCCCATCTCGTTGAAGACGGAATTGCGTCACAGTCAAAACGATTCGGATTCCCCACTAACAAGAGCCAATGGGAAACAGATATCAATAAAATCACAGATTTCATCCTGACTCGTGACCAGTATTTCCAACAAGAGATTCACAAATACATCGCACTGGATGAATTCTACACAAATGCATTACGTTGCTACCCCAACCCCTCCACCGGCTCTTTCCACATCGACTTTCAAGCTGAGACAGATGACAAATTGCCCATTGCGATTTATGATATGAGCGGTCAACTCGTTTATTCCAAAGAAATCCAAGTCAATCCCAATGAGAACACGGTCTTTATCGAGACTCATTTATCCAGAGGTTTTTACTTATTAAGAGTGAAAGACAGCGTTATTCGCATCGCTATTGAAACGACCCCACAGGAATAATCCTTTCAGCACATCAAAACTTTTTTTCAAAAAAACATCATTTTTTCTTGACACCAATGTTTTTTGTTGTATCTTTGCAGTGTACTATTTCACTAATACACTAAAACAATTCAACAAAACATTCAATAAACAATTCAAGAAACCATGATTACCATCAAGAACCTTGACTTCGGTTACAAGAATCAACCGGTCTTCAAGAACATCAGCCTGAACTTCGAAAAAGGCAACATTTACGGACTGCTGGGTGAGAACGGCGTAGGCAAGACCACCCTGCTCAAGCTCATCAGTGGACTCCAGAAACCCTCTGCCGGCGAATGTCTGGTGGATGAGGTTGCTCCCTTCAACCGTTGGCCAGAGACCTTGCAGAAGATTTATTTCATCTCCGAGGACTTTGCCATCCCAGAAGGCACACCTATTAATAATATAAGGGAGCTTGCCCCCTTCTACCCCAACTGTAACGAGGCACAGTTCATGGAACTCTGCAAGGAGATGGAGGTTGATCCCACTCGCAAGTTCGGTGAACTCTCGTTCGGTCAGCAGAAGAAATGTCTGATTGCCACTGCCTTGGCACTCAACACCGACTATCTGCTCTTAGACGAGCCCACCAACGGCTTGGACATTCCCTCCAAGACCCTCTTCCGTCAGGTCATCGCCAAGCACGCCAACGAGAGCCGCACCATCATCATCTCAACCCATCAGGTGAAGGATGTGGAGAATCTCATCGACCCCATCATCATCCTTGACCACGATGAGGTGCTGCTCAAGGCCACCTTCCGGGCCATCACTGACAAGCTCTATTTCGACTACGGCACCGAAAAGGATGACACTGCACTCTACAGCGAGGTGATTCCCGGCGGCTATGTCAACGTCACCCGCAACCCCGAGGGTGTCGATAGCAAGGTCAGCGTGGAGATTCTCTTCAACACCGTGATGAAGAACAAGGAAACCATCAAACAACTCTTTGGATAAGAAAGGGCTAAGTCATGAATAACAAATTCAGTTTCGATCGTTTCGGTCAGGTACTGGCGAAGGACTGGAAGAACTACTTCCGAAACTTCGGCATCTCGCTGATTGTGTGGAGTTGCATTCCCGTCTTAGGCTGGATTACAACCTTAATCTTTGACTTCACCTTGACAATAGAATCAAGAATCTCCACCATCGCCATCTTGGTCTATTCCGTGTTGATCTTCGTCCCCTCCAAGGTCTATGGCAAAGCCAACCTCTCCCGCGACGGTGTCAGCTTTGCCTCTTTGCCCGCCACCAACACCGAGAAGTTCTTCAGCATGTTGATTTACTGCTCCATCCTCACCCCGATCATCGTCGGATTGGGCAGCTGGGCTGTTGATACGCTGCTTGCCTTGCTGCCTTTTGGCGGATTCGAAGGATTTGTGGCGCTTCCCAAAAGCCATCTCGGATCGATCTTGGCAGCCATCGCCTGTTCGATACTGCTGTTTTCGTCCATCTTCCTGTTCGGCAACATGGTTTTCAAGAAGCGCAAAGCCGGCAAGACCATTGCTTGGGGCATGCTCATCATTTTCGTCATCACCATGGTTTTGCAGCTCTTCCACTTCTGGGAAGCCTTTGTCCGCTGGGAATGTTATGGCATTTCGAACCCAGAAATCCTTCCGTGGCTCTTCGATGCCTTCATGCTGGTCTTAGCCATCGTGTTTTACATCCTTACTTATCGTAGAATCAAAAACCAAAAATACTAAATATGAATAACACATTCAATATCAATCGGTTCGGAAAGCTCCTCGCCTACGACGGCAGGAAATACATCCGCAACTTCGGGATCACCCTGGCCATCCTTTGTGGACTGAACCTGGTACTGTGGCTGCTGACCCTCATCTTCGGGTTCACCATGCCCACCTTGCCCCGTTACGGTGTCATCTGGATTGCCATGTTTTTGGGCATCATCATGGTGCCGGCCAAAGCCTTCGGCGACATCAACCTGCCTCGTGAGGGGGTACAATATGCTATCCTGCCCGTCTCCAACCTGGAGAAATACCTCAGTTACCTGTTCTTTTGCCTGCTCACGCCCATTATTATCGTCTTCGGTTCCTGGGCTTTCGACTCCCTGTTGACACTGTTGCCTTTGGGAGGCTTTGAGCATTACATCCGGCATTTTGGATTCGGCAGCCTCATGACCGATTTCTTCGCAGAGCTCGGCGAGATGGCTGGAGAAGACATGAGCGGCAGAGAGATCTTTGACCAAACCTTCATGGACTTCTTCGGACCATCCTATTCATACGCCATCATCCTGAGTCTCATCTTCAACATTGGTCTTTTCATGTTCGGCAACCTGTTGTTCAAGACCCATAAGACCGGAAAAACACTGGCGGTGACCATTGGCCTTTCCTACATCTTGTCGATGATCATGCAGGTCATTCTTCTTGCCAACGGCGGGGCACTCTTTCTTAATCCCGAGAACGTTGACATCGCAACGATTGGCACTCTTACAAACAGAACACTTTTTGCCAGCAACATCCTCCATACGATTCTTACCATTGGCCTTTACATCGGCCTGTTCTTCAAACTAAAAACCCAAAAATATTAAGCCATGGAATTCAACGCACATAAACCCATTTATTTACAGATCTGTTCTCAGATTTACGAGAAGATCCTCGGAGGAGAGCTCAAAGCCGACGACCGGCTGCTTTCCGTCCGCGACCTCGGCATCGAGCTGGGTGTGAATCCTAACACCATCATGCGCTCCTACGAGACCATGCAGACCGCAGGCATCATCTACAACAAACGCGGTATTGGATACTTTGTTTCCGAAAACGCCAAAGAACTGGTGCTCAACGAGATGAAAAACGAATTCATCAACACGGAATTGCCTCAAGTAATTAAAAAGATGCGATTGTTAGGGATTACCATCGAGGAATTTCTTAAATTCGCAAAATAATACTTTAATTCGCATCATTATTATCACAATAAAAAACCATGAAAAAAACCATTCTATTCCTCATTGCCATCTTGGGCTGCACCACGTTGTTTGCCCAAACAGGCCTCAAGACCAAGACCTATCATCTCGACAACGGCCTGAAAGTCGTGTTGTGCGAGAACCACGACCAACCTGAGATTTACGGTGCTGTGTACGTTCATGCCGGCAGTAAGAACGACCCCACAGATGCCACCGGTATGGCCCACTATTTTGAGCATATCATGTTCAAAGGCACCGACCGCATTGGTACCATCAACTGGGAGAAGGAAAAGGTGTATCTCGACAGCATCAGCATGATGTATGACAAGTTACACGAGACTACCGACGCGAAAGAGCGCAACGCCATCCAGATGAAAATCAACGAGCTGTCCATCGCCAGCACCGACTATGCCATCCCCAATGAGGTGGATGTCATCCTCACCCAGATGGGCGGCAAAGGCCTGAATGCAGGCACCAGCTACGACCAAACCATGTTTTTTAACACCTTCCCTGCCAACCAACTCTCGAAGTGGATGGATGTGTATGTGGAGCGTTTCCGCAATCCCGTGTTCCGTCTGTTCCAAAGCGAGTTGGAGGCTGTTTATGAAGAAAAGAACATGTACGGCGACGGACCCATCAACGCCTTCCAGGAATATATGTTCAAAGAGACCTTCGGCGAGCATCCATACGGACGTCCCGTAATCGGCTACACCGAGCACCTGAAGAATCCTCAACCCGCCAAGATGCGCGAATTCTACAACACTTATTATGTCGCCAACAACATGACCCTCATTTTAGTCGGCGACTTCACCATCGAGGATATCGAGCCCATGGTTGCCGAGAAATTCGGCAAATGGCGCAGCGGCAAAATCCCGCCCATGCCCAAGTATGAACTCCCGAAGTTCAACGGCCCCACGGTCAAGGAAGTGCGCATGACTCCCATGAAGATTAGTGCTTTGGTCTTCCCCGGCATCAAGAACTCCGACCCCGACTTGATTCCACTCACAATGGCATGCGGTATCTTCTTCAATGGAGAGACTGGCTTGGCCGACAAGCTGACCCTCGATGGCAAATTGTTGGGCTCCATGATGATGCCTTTGTCATTGGAAGACCAAGGTGCCATTCTGATGCTGATCATCCCCAAGATCCTCGGACAGTCACACGAAGAGGCCGAGAACTTGGTCTTTGAATGCCTTGACCAACTGAAACGCGGCGAATTCAGCGACGACCTGTTTGAAGCGATGCGCATGAGCATTCTGATGGACCGACTGAGAGCTACTGAAAGCCTTAGCAAAACCGCCAACCTATTCCTCGAGATGGAATCCACCGGACAGACTTACGAGGAGTTCCTCGCTGAGACCGAGCGCATCAAGACCATCACCAAAGAAGAGGTGGTAGCCATCGCCAACAAATATTTCGGAAACGACTATCTCAACATCCGCTCCAAGATGGGCTTCCCCGACAAAGATAAGGTGGAAAAACCCAATTGGAAGCCTTTAGAGGCCAAAAACACGAACATGAAATCCGAATTCGCCAAGATGATCGAAGACCAGCAAGTGCCTGAAGTCACTCCACAAGTGATCCGTTTCGGTACCGACGTGAAGATCACCGACATCACCGATGGCTTCAAGTTGTATTCCGCCATCAACACCGCCAACGACATCTTCGAGCTGAAGTTTAACTTCAACTATGGCACCCTCAATGACCCGGATTTGGAGCGAGCATTGATGTACTTATCCGTGCAAGGCACCGAAGAGCAACCCTTCCAAGAATTCGCCCTGGAGCTTCAGAAGGTGGGGGCCAGCATCGACATCTACACCGACGAGAATCTACTCACCGTCGCCATCACAGGATTTGATTCCGACTTGGAGAAGCTGCTGGAACTCTGCCACGACAAGCTCTACCACGCCTCGAACGACGAAAGTCAGATCAAGACTTTGGCCGAAGGAGAAAATATGAATATCCAGACCATGAGAGAAGATGCCTCTACTTGGGAAAACGCAGCTCGCGACTATGCTTGGTACGGAGAAAATTCAACCTACCTGAACCAAAGCAGCCTAAAAGAATGGTCGAAACGCAGCGGCAGCGAGTTACTTGCCGAAGTCGCTGAAGCGCTGAAATATGACGGCTACGTCACCTATTCCGGAGGCCAAATCCCAAAAGTACTGGTGAAAAGCATCAAGGCCCATCACATCCTGCCTCTGAAGCCCCTCAAAGGAGAAGAGAAAGTGCTGAAAGAACAAGTCTTCACCGAACCACAAGTGTTCTTTGCCCCCAATAAGAAGTTCCGTCAGAGCAACATCTGGTTCTACGTGCCTGGTGAGAAACTGAGCTTGGAGGACGAAGCCATGGCTGGATTGTTCAGTAAATATTTTGGCACCGACATGTACTCCATCGTGTTCCAAGAAATCAGGGAGTTCCGCTCCTTGGGTTACACAGCATACGCCAACTACACTTACGACTACTTGCAACGCAAGCCTGGATACCTGCGCGGTTTCCTTGGCACCCAGGGTGACAAGACCATAGACGGCATCGAAGCCTTCAGCAGCCTCATCAAGGACATGCCGGAACGCATAGAGAAATTCAACGCCTCGAAAGAAGCCCTGCTTAAGTCAAGAGCCAGTCTATACTACTCTTTCCGCAGCAAACCCAGTATGGTTCAGTATTGGATGAAAGAAGGCTATGACCACGACCCAAGAGCAGAGGTCACAGAAGTCATCCGCAAAGCAGAGTTCAAAGATGTGATGCGATTCTATGAACAAAACATCAAAGACCGCCCCGTGGTCATCATGATGTCAGGTCCCAAAAAAGTGAATAAAAAAGAGCTGGCGAAGTATGGAAAACTCACCAAGCTCAAATATAAGGATATATTTAAAGAATAAAGAATAAAGAATAAAAAACAGAAGACAGAAGTGGGAAGCGTTCAGGCGCTTCCCACTTCTGTCTTCTTTTTACTGCACTTCAATGTTTTGAACAAGGGCTTTCTTCTCTTCAACAGTCACTCTTGGTAAGGTGACTTCGAGGATGCCGTTCTCGACTTTTGCAGTGATCTGGTCACGATGGATGTCGTCGGGCAACACCAAGGTGTTACGGAACTGCTCGGAAGTGAACTCGCGACGCAGGTAACGAACGCCATTGTCTTTCTTGTCATCCTTCTGGTTGTTTTCCTTGCTCATTTCCACCACCAAGTTACCTTCACTATCGATGGAGATCTTCAGGTCTTCCTTCTTCAAGCCAGGCACCGAATACTGGATCAAATAGTTTTCTTTGTTCTCGATGATGTTCATCTTAGGTTCTGAATAGGACACCGTGTCCATGTTCATCAGTTCATTGAATAAGGTAGGAATGAAATCCTGAGTTCTTCTAGTCAAATACATAGCTTAATCTCCTATTTTTTAGTTGTTTAATTATTCAGTTTTTCTGTCGTTCAGTTTGAACGACGCTGAAGGGATAGTCAAAATGTAGGCCAAAGCTATTTTTGAGGGTTTTCAAACCTAAAATCAAAAATGGCAGCTAATTTAGCTGCCATTTTGTCATTATTCATGAAATATTTACAGAATTTTCTGTCAACTTGTCATATTACTTTGCAAACAAGTCTTTGATACCACCGATTGAGCCCAGCATATTGGTTGCTTCGTAAGGCAGATAGACGGTCTTATTATCCTGGCCGGAAGCGATTTCTTTGAGGGTTTCGATGTACTTAACAGCGAGGAGGTAATTCACCGGGTCACCGCCACGGTCTGCCACGGCTTCGGCGATGTTGCGGATGGAGGTAGCCTCAGCTTCAGCTTGGAGGATTTTAGCGCGAGCTTCACCTTCAGCTTTGAGGATGTTAGCTTGCTTGTCGGCCTCAGCCGCATTGATTTCGGCTTGTTTTTCACCTTCGGAGTTCAGGATCTGTGCCTGTTTCTCACCTTCTGCCTTAAGGATTTCGGCACGACGGTTACGCTCGGCTTGCATCTGAAGTTCCATGGTACGGCGGATGCTTTCGGGCGGTGTGATGTCCTGAAGCTCCACACGATTCACTTTGACACCCCATTTGTTAGTGGCATCGTCGAGCACGTTACGCAGTTTTGAGTTGATGGTGTCGCGTGAGGTCAGTGTCTCGTCGAGTTCCATCTCACCCACCACATTACGAAGGGTGGTCTGAGTCAGTTTCTCGATGGCCACGGGGAGGTTCTGAATTTCATAGACGGCCTTCATCGGGTCAACAATCTGGAAATACAGCAAAGCGTTGATTTCAGTCATGACGTTGTCCTTGGTGATGACACTTTGTTTGTCAAAGTCATAGACCTGTTCACGCATATCAATGCGAGTGGTCCCAATCAGTCGTCCGTCCTGACGGCGAGCGATGGTTTCCTTAGCCTTTTCAATCACAGGCAAGATGACATTGATGCCAGCGTTGAGCGTACGGTTATACTTACCGAGACGTTCGACAATCAAGGTCTCCGACTGGGAGACAATTTTAATGCCCCGAAGCACATAGATCACGACGAGGGCAACCAAGACGATGAGTACAATGTTGAATGGATTCATACTAATTAAGAATTTAGAATTAATAATTTAGAGATATTTGACGGTTAGAATGATGCTGTCGCGTTTGACTACTTCCACTTCAACACCTTTTTCAATGACGGAACCATTGGCCGAGACTGCTTTCCAGTCATCACCATCAATGGCGACACGACCAGTGTGTTGTGTGGAGTCAATTCGTTCAGAGACAATGCCTTTACGACCCACAAGGGCATCGGCATTAGTTTTTACATCTTTAGACTTTCGGTCCAGAAAGCGCATGGCAATAGGACGCAAGAAGATAAAAGTCAGAAGCGACACAGCGGCAAAGATGATGATTTGCCAGGTCACGCCAAGGCCAAGGCCCGCCGCAAGCGCAGAGAAAGCAGCGCCGATGGCGAAACAAATGGATCCGAAGCCGGCAGTGCAAATCTCAATGATGACCAGGATAATGGCAACAATGAGCCAAATTTGATAATACTGCATATTATTTAGGTGTTAGGTTGATCAGTCAGTTATTCAGTTGTTTTAACAAAGCAAAAATAATAAAAAAACAGAAATAAAAAAAGGTTGCAACGTTGCAACATAAAAAATGTATTTTTGCAGCAGCAAAACAAATCATTATCAACGAATAATAAAAGCTATGAACAAAAAAATCCTCAACATGATTGCTTTAAGCATGATTACCTTAGCTTCCTGTACCAACAGTGAGAAGAAAACGGAACCCGTCATCGAGAATCCTTTTCTCACTGAGTACCAGACTCCTTTCAAAGTCGTTCCATTCGACAAAGTCAAAACCGAGTATTATATGCCCGCTTTCGAGGCTGGCATGAAAGAGCAGCTTGCGGAAGTGGATGCCATCGTCAACAACGCTGAGACTCCAAGTTTCCAGAACACCATCCTCGCCTTCGACAAGTCGGGCGAGACGCTGGACCGTGTGAGCAACGTGTTTTTCAACATCCTGGAATGCAACACCACCGATGAGCTTCAAGCACTGGCGGAACAACTCATGCCCATGCTTTCGAAACACAGTGATGCCATTTCCATGAACCCGAGACTTTTTGAGAAGATCGACTACGTGTACCAGCACCGCAACGAGATGGGTCTTGACGACCAGCAGATCCGTGTCGTGGAGAAATATCACAATGACTTCGTGCGCAGTGGCGCCGCCCTTCCCACCGAAAAACAGGAAGAGTTGAGCCAAATCAACGAGAAGCTCTCGACATTGAGCTTGCAATTTGGAAACAACCTGCTTAAAGAAAACAGCAATTTCAAACTCATCATCGAAAACGAAGCCGATTTAGCGGGTCTTCCGCAAACCAGCATCGAAGCTGCCGCTGAGCAAGCTAAAAACGACGGGATGGAAGGCAAATGGGTGTTCACCCTCTCCAAGCCCAGTTTGATTCCTTTCCTGCAATACGCCGACAACCGTGACCTTCGTAAAAAGATGTACGAGGCCTATTACAACCGAGGCGACAACAACAACGAGTTCGACAACAAAGAGCTGATCAAGAAAATGATTCAGCTGAGACAGCAAAAGGCTCAGCTTCTGGGTTACGACAACTACGCCAACTTTGTCCTTGCCGTGAACATGGCCCATGACGCTGCCACTGTTGACCAATTCCTCATCGACATCTTTAACCCCGCACAGGCATTGGCCAAGAAAGAACTCGCCGAGATGCAGGCCATCGCCAAGAAAGAAGGCGCCAAATTCAAACTGGAAGGTTGGGATTGGTGGTATTATGCAGAGAAACTCCGTAAAGCCAAGTACGACTTTGACGAAAACCAAATCAAGCCTTATCTCACGGTGGACAACGTGCGCAACGGCATGTTCAACGCCGCGAACAAGCTTTATGGCGTGACGTTTACCCCGAACAACAACATTCCGGTGTATTATCCTGGCGTGGAGACCTACGAGGTCAAAGAGGCTAACGGCGACTTCCTCGGCATCCTCTATCTGGACTATTATCCCCGTGCCAGCAAGAGCGGCGGCGCTTGGTGCACCAGCTTCCGCGAGGCCGGTCACGACATCAATGGCAACAAGATTTATCCTTTAGTGTCACTAGTCATGAACTTCACCCCTGCCACCGACACAGTCCCTGCCCTGCTCACCTGGGACGAGACCGAGACCATGTGGCATGAGTTCGGACACTCACTTCATGCCTTCTTCTCTGATGGCTTGTACAGCAGGACCTGCGGCAATGTGCCTCACGACTTCGTGGAACTTCCCTCGCAAATCATGGAGAACTGGGTCGCCGAACCTGAAGTCATCCGCACCTACGCCAAGCATTATCAAACTGGTGAAGTCATGCCCGACAACCTGATTCAGAAAATCGAGAACAGCGCCTTGTTCAACCAAGGTTTCATGACCACCGAGCTGATCGCCGCTTCTATCCTCGACATGAAATATCATGAGCTCACCGATGTCGAAGGCCTCGACGTGGATGCTTTTGAGAAACAGCAGATGGATGCCATCAAGCTGATGCCTGAGATCCTGCCTCGCTACCGTTCCACCAATTTCTCACATATCTTCAACGGCGGCTACTGTGCTGGCTACTACGCCTACACCTGGGCAGAAGTTCTCGACAAAGATGCCTTCAACTATTTCAAGACCTCAGGCAACCTCTTCAACCCCGAGATTGCCGCGGCATTCCGCAAGCATTGCCTGCAAGACGGAGGTAACGACGAGGGCATGGTCCAGTACCGCAAATTCCGCGGACAGGATCCCGACAAAGAGCCTTACCTCAAAGCGAGAGGACTGAAGTGAGTTTAGAATTTAGAATTTAGAGGGTTATGTGTTGGGGTTTCTTCTGAAATAATTGGCTCACGGTAGTTCCCGCCCCTCTCCACTATGGAGAGCGGGGGAATATCCAGGAGGGCTAAGGAAAAAAACTGAACAACCGCAGGACAGACTCATAAATGAAAAAAGGCATCCTTGAGTGAGGGTGCCTTTTTTCTTTAGGTGGTTTATAGGGTTTTGTTGTTCTCTATCAATTTTAGCAGGTAATCTATCTGTTTCTTGGTTAGCTTGATGGAGGAAACCATTTGCTCCACATTATTAAGTCGGTGAAGGTCACTACCTATGTAGTCATACATGCCATCATTTAGCAGCTGAAGGGCTTTTACCCTGGCTGGATTCCCGTATGCCCCAGCGAGTGACAACAAGTTGAGTTGAAAAAGGTAGTCCTTTTGTTTCCATCGCTGATACAGCGCATTAGAAGCATATTGGTATCTTTCGGGATGGGCAATGACAGGTTGAAAACCCTTCAGCATCATGTCATATAGCATCTCTTTCATCAGGGGTTCCATCATCATGTATGAAGTCTCGCACAACACGAGCGTGTGTTCCTTATCTAAGGTCAGCAAGCCTTCCGCCACGCGATCCGGAAAACATGAATCCAGCATGTACTCACCACCAAGCGTCAAATCCAGAGGAATCGAAGAAGCATTAGCCTCAACAAAAGAATTGAATTTCTGCAAAATAGATTCCCGTGTGTTCTCCGGATAGTCTTTCATGAAATGCGGAGTCATTTTAGCAGCTTTCACTCCATGTTGATGGAGGAATCTCAGACCTTCCAAGGTATTCTCCTCGGAGGGAAAACCATCATCAACCCCAGGCAAAAGGTGGCTGTGCATGTCGCAAGCACCTTGAAAAAAACCTTGTGGCAAACTTGATTTAAAAAAACTAAAAAACATAAGAACGGGGTATTATGAATCCTTATGGTGATGATGTCTGTGATGACGATGCGATTTCTTCTTGCCATCCTCATCCTCATCGCTGCCATAACCATAGCCATAACCATAGCTGCCATAGCCGTAACCGTAACCGTAACCATAGCCATAACCGTAGCCATAACCGTAGCCATAACCATAGCCTCCATAACCATAGCCTCCATAGCCATAGCCTCCATGTTTCTTATACTTCACGGAGTTAAGCACCACAGAGAGGTTCGGGAAGCGTTCAGACCTATAAATCTTGTCAAGTTCAGAGACCAAACGTTTATCTGTCTTGTTGGCACGAACAACGAAGAGCGTTACATCAGCAAGGCGTCTCACAATCTCCGGGTCGGCCACAATACCCACTGGCACATTATCGAGGAAGACGTAGTCGTAGCGTTCACGCAGGTAATCCACCATTTGGTCGAGACGCTCACTCATCAACAACTCGGCAGGATTAGGCGGCACAGGACCAGAGAAAATGACATCCATATTCTCAGTCGTGAGATCCGTATGGATGAGTTCATCCACAGTGTTCACTGTACCCGAGAGGTAGTTGGACACACCCACACCCGCTTTCATGCCGAACACTTTATTCATGGTTGCCTTACGGATATCAAGGTCAACAAGCACCACTTTTTTCTTGGCATGAGCAAAGCTAGCAGAGAGGTTCGATGAAACGAAAGTCTTTCCTGAACCCACGATGAACGAGGTGAACATCACCACCTGACCGCCCTTGCGATCTTGATTTTTCATGTATTCCAGGTTAGACCGCACCAATCGGAACGCCTCTGATACTGAGTCACGACCGTTTTCTCTTACCACGATAGCATGATCCCCTGCTCCATCTTTATAAGGAATCTCACCAAGGAAAGGCGTTTTGGTCAGTCTTTCCACATCCCCTCGGTAATGCACACGGGTATCGAGGAGTCGGCGCAGCACGATGACCAGGACTGGAACCAGCAAGCCAATCAAGATTCCCCGCATGACAGCCTTCTTGGGTTTAGGAGCAATGGCCGTGTAGTTGGCCCAAGCCTGGTCGATGACCTTGCAGGAAGGCTCGATTTTCGGCTCATTCATCAGCAGCTCCTCGCGTTTGGTAAGCATGGTGAGCAGCAAGCCCTCTTTGATTTGTTTCTTGCTTTCGATGGCTCTCACACGCAGTTGCTCAACAGGCACCGTTTGCACCTGGGCGTTAGCCGACTGTCGTCCTTGGGAAGCGGAACGGATTCTGGTCTCCAACTCTGCAAGATAAGATGCCAATGACTCTTTCACACTGACTTCCAAAGTAATCAGCTCTGTCATCTTGGCTTGTGCCTGAGGGTTATTCATGGTACCAGACTGTTTGTATTTGTTCAGCTGGAGCGCAATCTCGTCATATTTGTCGATTAAGGAAGCTGCCTTCCCTTGCAGACCCATATTGCTAGGAATCAGGTCGTGATCATCATTTTGCTCCACAAACTCCAAGAGATACTGTGCCAAGCCCCTTTGGATTTCAAGGTCCTTCAGTTCTTGTGAGAACTCAGCGCTGGAAGCCACAAATGACTGACCGTAGGTTCCGAGGTCGATGATGTTATGCCGTTGCTGGAAGCTAACCACCTGTTGTGAGATAGAGTCGATGTCGCCATCCAGATAAGTGATACGGTCATCAATATACTTGGTAGAATATGCCAAAATACGTTTCTGGTCTTCCATCGAGTCTTCGTTATAAACCTCCACCAAGGTGTTCAATACATCCGCGGCTCTCGTTGGTGAAGTATCCGCCAAAGAAAGGCGAAGGATGGTGTTTTTTTCATCATCACGAACCACATTGACAGCATTACGATAGCGCGCAGCCACAGCAGCCACGGAATAGTGCTTCACAATAATCGGGATGCTATTGAAACCCTCATTATAATACCATGTATAGCGGACGACCACCCTTCCGACAGGCGTGCTGACTGTGTCCCCTACCCGTACGGTTTTGGAAGGGACGTCTTCCCTGCCATTAAACAAAGAGAGCTCCACATGACTGTTATCAACCGGTGTCACCGTGAGCGAGGCATTCAGCTGTTCGTTAGCATCGGGGAAGAGCACTTCAACGGGAGAGTCCTTATACAACACCTTATTACGTTTTGCAATACGGGTAGTATAGGAGTAGTCGGTATTGAGGTTCAGTTTCCTCACCACATTCTCCATCAAGGTCTGCGACTTAATAATGATGATTTCGTTGTGAATGGAACTGACAGCTACGCCCGTAGTTCCTGCTACCTGGTTCATCAACGCCGAGGAACGGAATGATTCAGAGCCACCGCTGGAACCCGTCTTCAACAAAATCGAAGTGGATGAAGAGTAAATCCTATCCTGGCTTTTCACCATATAGTACGCAATACCTCCCCCAATCAGCGCACAGAGAAGAAACCAAGGAAGGTTCCGAAAAACAAGCACTAAGATGTCTTTAAACTGCATCCCCCCTGAATTACCATCTTCCAGGAAAGAGAGATCTTCGTTCGTGTTGGCGTTGTTGGTATTATTGTTAGTAGTATTCATAAAACCATTGATTTTTCAACAATTATTGTTTTTGCCCCGTAACCACTAAATAAATCATCGCTGCTGATGAAAGCACGGATGCCACAGCCCCCACAACACTAACCGTTCTGTCGAAGGCATCTTGGGCGTAGGCACGGCGGAACGATTGTGTAATGATAATGTCATTTTGTTGGAGCAGGAAGAAAGAGTCGTTAAACACATCAGTAGAACGCGGATCAAGAAAATGGGTGACCATTTTGCCATCCACTTCACGCATCACAGCGATTTTATCGCGTTTTGTGTATTGATTAAGGCCACCCGCCATAGCCAAAGCCTCCAGAAAAGTACAGCGTTCATTGTTGATAGTCAACACTTTTCCGCCATCTGTAGTTCCCAACACAAAGACCCTGAAATTAATAAAGCGCACATCCACCATAGGGTTATTCATATAACCTCCTGCTACCAATTTCTCAGTAATGAACTCTTGGAGTTGCAAACGGGTCATCCCTTTCACATGAATTTTTCCCAAAGTGGGAAACTGGATGTCGCCATTGACATCGACCAGATATCCCGCGTTTTGATTGCTGGTCATAGTTTGTGCATTCCCGAATGGATTAAAAGGTTCAGCCAGTTCTTTTTCATCACCCACGCCAATCACATTAATGCGCAATTGGTCGTATGGACTAATGACCGCTTCAAACTTACTATTCAGGGGAATGGACTGGTTGTGTTTGAGATCATTCATGTAGCTCACCTCTTTGGAGGTGACGCAAGAGCTTGCCAGAATAGCGAGACATGCAAGAGCAAAAAACAGTTTTAAAGGCTTCATGTTTTTATTCATTAAGAATTTGCAAAAATACAATAATTTCCAATATAGTTAATGGGCTTTCTTGGTAACGATGACTCTTTTCACCATGTTTTTCATTTTTTGAGTCACCATTTCTTGAAGCCATGCCATTTTGTTATCAGTCCACCGCTGTGGATGTGTTGTAATCATCAAAGACTGGGGCAGTGACGTTTCGCTGATGGCTTGGATGATGTCATCAGTTGAATGATACACCCATCCTTTCCTGACCCATTCGTCTTGGAACTGAGGGATACGGTCACGAACACTGACTTTGAAGCCATCCCAGCGGCGACCTGTGTCGGTCAGATAAAACACTTTTGAAAAATCCGTGTCGAGATAAGGCTCAAAGGTGATTCCCAATGGGTGATAGTCATATTTTTTCCACAGGTCACGGCTATCCCATTTCGACTTAGGGCTTCCGTGCATGCAGATGCTTGTCACCGGAGCCAACGTCCTGAGTTTTTCAAGATTCGCGCAAAAATCGCGATAGGCAGCCTCCACATCCCCATTGCAGGTAGTCAGCGACTCATAATGATAGCCGATTTCATGACCCAAGGAAGCAATCTCTTTGATAATCTGTTCATCCCAACTCTCAGGTACTGCACGGAAATAATAAGTAGCTTTCCAGCCCAGTTCGTGCTCCAGTTTAGCGGTAGCAAGACTGTTTTGAGGTTTCAGGTCCACATCATGACGGAGGATCACGTTTCCATAACCCTTCAAGGCCACAAGGAGTTGTCTATATTTTGATAAGGTAAAATCCATTTACTTGAATTGGTATTGGTAGTCTGGATTCTCTCGCATCATCCTTTGACTTTCAGGATAGTTTTCAATAAACCAAGTAAAGAAAGCAGTGACATCAATATGATCATCAAGAAAACGTTGCCGTTTTTCTTGCCATTCTCGTCTGAGCATCTCAGGGTCTTTCGCCAGCAACCTTTCCGTATGAGCATATAACTTATCGAAATCAGCGGGTTGATAGGCATAACAAAGGCCGTATTTCTGCTCAAGTTCGTTTGGAACGGAAAGACGACCTGCAAATGTGTTACACTTTAGGGCGGGCACCCCAAGAATTGCCGCTTCTGAAGTCATGGTCTGACTGTCGCCGAGAAACAGGGAACAATATGCCATCAGAGAGTGGATCTCTTCTGGAGGCACAGGGAGCCGATAAGGTTCAAATTCGGGTTCCATGGCTCGTTCAGAAGTGACTATCACACGTCCGTAAGGCCTTAGCAATTCAAGTAATCTACATTTCTGATCGAGACTCAAACCCAACTGTCCCACATCGTGGTGGCCTTTTAGCGCCACAAAACGCATAATGAAAAACCGCTCCCCTGCTTTGAGTCCTGCCTTTTCCAAAACCGTTGGGTCTGGAGTAAAGCGATTCGGGTGCAGGTATGCGAGCTCATGGGTACCTGCATAATAAAGAGCATGTTTTGTTTTACGACGAATGCTACCAGGCGTAAAAACCACATCACTCATGGGGTGACCGTATTTTACAATCAATGGTTCAGCTGTGTCATCATCATCATCGAACAGAAACGCATTCATTTTTGTCAAGCTCGCTATATGGCCAAGAACCACACCGCTACTAAGACCGACATCAATATGGTTTTTACGGACAAAACGCAATAACTGAACATCTTGATGCAATACGGTCTGAGCTTTCCCCATCAAGGAGTCTTTTTTCCCTCCAAGATCAACCCAAGGGGTCATGCCAAAATGTTCCATCAGCCGTTTAGCTACTGGGATGTCTCGGACTGAATAAAAAACGCCATGCCCCAGTTTCTTTAAATCACGCGCCACTCCATGTAATAAATGCACGTGAGCAGGATGGCCTATGTCAATAAGGATATTCATTCTTCTATTTTAAACCTAATTCCATAACGGCTAAAAAAACGACGTAATTCTTTAGCCAATACATTTCTTGGTTGGCTGCACTTATGATTAACTAGATCAAAATGATACAAACCATTTACAACGACTTCGTTCGCATCTATGACTTTAATATCTTGTGTAGTCATCGGAATATTAGAGAAGGCCATATACTTCTCGAATTCATCCAGTATTCCTTTTACAAGAGCTTGCCTTTGTTCTTCGGTAGGAGTTGGGGCGAACTGTTCTTTAGTACGTTTAACAACCACAGGGCATCCAGCTGCAAGCACACCTGCAGGAAGGTCTTTGTTAACAAAAGATCCGTATGCAACTATTGCATCATCACCGATAGTTACTCCAGGAGCCACAAAAACATTGTATGTCAACTCTACACGACATCCAATACTGACATCGCCATAAGACACAGGATAGCCTTCCAGAATGTTTTTATATGAACCATGTGTAAAAATACCACATCCAGGCCCTACGGCACATTCCTCATGAAGATGAATACGGCACGAAGGATCGATTGTCGTATGCGGGAAAACATGTACTAAATCGTCTATGATGATTTCAGATCTATCAGAAACATGGCCAGCTCGAATGATCGCCGTCTCGGAAATTGTCACTTCGTCCCTAATAGTGATTCTATGTGCACTAATCATCACCGCCGAACGTAAGTTACATCGTTTTCCGATACTTATCTCATCACCCGACAACGAGGTAAAATAACCTATTTCCGTTTCATCTCCAACACTGAATTTCGTTTTACACGACACAACCGATCCTAAATGAAACTTTACATGTCGCCCGATATGATTTCCCTGCAACCGATAAACCAACTTTTTTATACAGCTTGGCAATATGCCAAATGTAAGCATCTTAGCAATTGGAAGACGTTTACTCATAGTTTATTGTTCCTCTACAATGGTTAACCGTTTATTGTTTTGCATCAATGGGATCTCTTCCACACAAACAACTGCTACAGGCACATCTAGTTTTTGGCGCCAATAATCAGCAATCATCATCTCAACAGATTCCGTATAATTCTTATTTACAACTATTTTTATTGTAATGCTATTATCCGCATGACGAACAATCTGATATGCATCGATTGAATCCAGATCATGCAAAAAATAGCGTGAAAAATTATGAACTGTATATACCTCACCGTTTGTTCTAATAAAAGATTCGCATTCCCGGCCCATAATTCTCATAATTCTCCCATCCTTCACCTCTACCAAGTCTTGGGTATCATAGCGCAAAAATGGATGAGCGTAATTCCATAAATCTGTACTCACCACTCTTCCAATACCATTTGCAACAGGCATGTCTCGTTTATCAAGCACTTCGATTATTCCATAATAGTTGCACACTCGATACCCATCGTGTTGAGGAGTCTCGTATGTGTTTGGGGTTCCTTCACAACTATAGGAGTCAATCACATCACAGCCGAAGGCACGTTCTATTTCATCACGATAATCTAACGACAGCGTAGAGCCTGTTGTAAAAACATGTACTGGACAATACTTATAACCTTGGTGACTATTACGATATTGAGCCAATAAAAAAAGAGGAGCCGGATAAGAACGAATAAAGCGAGGCTTTTCCATTTCTATTCTGTCTAAGATAGATCGCAACGTGTCATCATTAATTGAATAGAAAGGCAAATAAGAACAGCGATTAAAACGGTCTTGAAGCGCCTTGATTTTACTGGAACGGACACCATTGGCAATTTTCATGTATGAATCACCAAGACGATATCCAGCTTGATACCAGGTGCGCAGTTTTGACGCCATATTCACCGAGTAGGACAATTTGGATTCATAAAAAGCGAAAGGTTCACCCGTCGAGCCGCTTGACTTTGAATACATTCGTTTTCTCTCAGGATAGCCTTCCGCGGTGAATGCCTCAATCCCTTGTTTTCGCATGATGGCTTTGCTTAAAACAGGCAGTTGTTTTAAATCATCAAGTGAGCGTATTCCATCAGGATCAACGGCGTTTTCAGCAAACCATTTTTTGTAGAACGGAACCGTTTTGGCGGCATGTAGCACGATTTTTCGCAAACGATTTTCCTGAAAAGCACGCATCTTGGCATCATCCCATTGCTCTGCTTCATGCAATTGGCGAAGATAATAATGCACCTTCTCCCCTTTTACAGAATCACTGAATGGCAAAATGATATGTTCATGAATAAATCCCATAAACTGAATACAATTGATCTTTTATGTTATCCCACCGATACTTTTTCACTGATTGTTTCGCCCTTTGTATCATAGTCCCAACCTCATCTTGATGTCTGACAGCCCACAGCATCTTTTCGGCCAACTCTGCTTCTTTATCACTCTCAAAAAGCAATCCGTTCTTTCCATCCTCAATCATATAGGGAACACCACCCACCTTTGAGGAAACAATCAACACGCCTGCATTCATGGCTTCGATCAAAGAAACCGGCATGTTATCCACCTTAGGTGCGGAAACCATGATGTCCGCTAGGTCAAGGTATTCAAATATCAGCGAATTATCCACACGACCAGTAAAAACAACATTCTTCAAGTCCATCGAATTAGCTTGCTGAACCAGGCTCTCGTGCAGTGATCCGTCTCCGACCAAGGTTAAGGAAGCATCTGGTATCTCCTTCTGAACCTTCAGGAATGCCCGAAGGATGCAAGGAATATTATACAACTCTTCATGCGCACGAATACAGATAAAACGAGGTCTCAGTGCTTCTCTTTGACGGAAACGAGAAGCGTCCAGCTCGATAATATTAGGAATGATGATATAAGGAAGGTGATGATTTTCAAAGACCTTTGCCAAAAATCCTGATAGAACGATGTTTACATTCGTGCGTGTCAGATATTTATGAACTAACCGTGGATGTTTATCAAAGAAGGTTTCACCCCCTCCTCCATGATAGGTAAGCACAACCCGCTTGCCCAATTTATTACCCACTCTCACGCCAAACACTGCAGGCAAGAAACCCCAGCCCGAACAGCAGTGGACATGCAACACGTCGTATGCCCGAGCAGTGCGACGAAGCTTCGGCAACATCACAAGTCGTTTACACATAGACGCTTTGGTGCTGAAGATATCTGCAATATGTCCATCTTCACAAAGTTTCTTTTGCAAAATCTCCACTTGACCCGAGATGCCTCCCACCCCTGGTTTATAATTACAAATCAATAGAATTCTCATAGCAATCCTCGTGAGCCCAATTTAAACACGGCCCAGCCGATAATGATCACTGGGACGATGACAAACCAGTTCTTGATAAAACGATAATTTTGGGCATTCATTAATGTCACACCGTATGCCGATAGCATTAACAGCACAGGAAGACCCGGCAACAAGAATCGTTCAGAGTTAGCAAATCCGCTTGCGGAAACAATACCGAGGTAGGCAATCACGAAGGAACCTATCAACGACAAATCTCTCCAATTCTTTTTTAAGAAAATCGCACTATACAAGGCTAATAACACAAAACCACCAAAAACATTTCTGACATAATTTCCACCGCTCAATATTTGCTGGTTATATTGTTCATCCACGTCCACCATGGTGGGGAAAGGCAACACGAACATCATAGGTGCCATCACGGTACCAGTAGCATATTTTGCCCATTGATTTCCTTTTAGAGTTTGATCAGCACGCTTTGCCTCTTGGTTGGTTTCACGGTCTTCCCACACTCCTTGCACCTCATTCATGATGACACCACCAGCCAACGTCGCAACAGCTAATACACCCCATGCAATAATCATCAACCGCTTTTTCCGGCCAACCACTGTAGTTCTGGTGAAAACCAATCCTGTCACAAAAGCAAAAGCGGCTGCAGCGCCAAGCACCGTGCGGAAAGTAAACAGACTCACCAATAACAGAATAGGCACAAGAATAGTCCAGACATTATACTTTTGACTCCTCAACAAATGATCGGCACGCTCCAAAAAAGCCACCAGCAAAAAAATCATAAAGGCTTCCTTCAAATGCAAGCCGCAATAATAAATCAAATTGGGCATGAAACAAGAAAAAATCCCTGCAAGGCGTCCCGCTTCCTCTCCAACAATTCGTTTGGTTAATTGATAAATCAAGACGCAGGCCCAAGCATTGAAAACAGAATTCACCAAACGAGGAAGAATAATGTTATCACTAACGATTTTGCACAACAGTGACAAATAAAACACGTACCCTGAATCGGAAACCGTTTCAGAACGAAGAAACAAATAATCCCAAGTAGCTGCAATGGAGGCGTTACGATACCCTAATGACTCTTCGTAATACCAAAGTGAATCAGCAGCAGAAAACTCAAAAGGTTGACCAGTTTTCGCTTCAAAGAAAAAGTATGCAAAAACCGTCCAAGCCCATCTCAATCCCACCGCCGTTAAGAACAAACGACTCTTAAACTGTTTTTCAGGAATGTTTTTCCATTTCACACTGGAACTACTACTCAACAGGAAAAAACTGACGACCCACATCACGCCCATTAGGATATACTCTATGCCCATAGCATATTCCATAAAAAACACACTTATTATTGCCAATGAAGCAATGTAAAATGCGACGGCCCTTGTGGCTATTTGTCTGGGGAAAAATGGAATCATGTCAGCCAATCAGCTTTCTTTTTAATTTAATAAGTCTGGTCATGTTTTTTTGACCAACAATTTTCCTAAGACGGTTTTGCCATCCATCCTGCTTTTCACTCCACGATCCCAAAAAATGATGGTCACAATAAGTATGATCGGTAAGCAAGAACTCACCAGTAGTTTGTCTCGGGCAAAAATAATCTGTCGGAAAGACATGCAAATCCTTGTAAACATGATATTTCCCATCTTGAACAAAACCATTGGCTTTCATGATGTTCGAGATGCGAACGGTATTTGTTGTCAAATCCATGGTGCCATCCTCCCTAATAAAATGAGCTCCATTATAGGAATCGAGTTGTTCCTTCACCCATTCCCCATGTGCCATGCTCGCCATCAATCCTGTGACAGGAGGTTGGTATTTGCTCCCTTCATATCCAGTAAATGCTTCCAGATGCAACAAGTCATCCAAAGGCTTCAGAATCTCCACATCAGTATCCATATAAACGCCTCCTTCTGAATAAAGTGCCCACAGCCTCACATAATCAGTCACGAACGCAAACTTCCTTGACTCGTATGCCTCTTTTACGTAAGGCACCGATTGCACATCAAAATTGTCTTCATTCCATAATTTGTATTTCCAATCAGGCATGTATTTATGCCAACTGGCAATACAATCTTTGGCCAATTGCGGCATCTCGCCTCGGCCAAACCAGCAATAATGTATAGTTTTGGGTATCATAATAGTTTATTTGTGAAAGAGCCTACATAATGCAAAACTCTTGATAACACATAGACAGTCATTAACATCAACAAAACATTCACCAAACTATAGCGTGTAATGAACATCATAGACAAAGGGCCTAAAATCAATGGATGATGTGTTAAATACACCTCGTATGAGATTTGATCCCAATGCTTTAAGGCTACAAATTTCTTATCTGACTTGATTATCTGCGAAAGGACTCTATATAAAGCGGCAAATAAAAACAGCCCCAATGCCCAATGCAACCAAATGGAATGGTAACGGTATTCTACTTGGGTCAACCAATCAATTTTAAACGACATTCCCATCACAATCAAAAAGACACCGGCAACAAGAAGAACGACATTTGAAAGCTTCTTCGAATCGAATGCGCCATACAACATCCCCGCAAAATAAAGTGCCACCCAAGCAAATAAACTATAGAACTTCTTTATGATTACAAACTCAACGACACAGCCAATCACAAAAGCCAAAACACAAAACAGAGGATATTTTTTAAGAAACCTTTTCACCCAAGGCGTCAATAGGTAGCCCACCATCAATACCGTGAGGAACCAAAGATGGTTCAATCCATCAATTGGAGTCGCAAACCATTGTAAATTAAAAAGATACAATATAAACTGCCATATATTGGGTTTATAAAGATTAAATAGGACATATACACACACTATCAAAGTCACCCAAACTAAATAAGGCAAATATACCTTTACAAAACGTTTCTTATAAAATGCAAAAGGTGATGACGGCAGGTCCAGTTTGCCATAGAGAAAACCCGACATGAAAAAGAAGATTTGAACGCCCACGTTCAACAACCAAGCCACCTGCATGTCGTAGCATTGAGCAATATGGCACAACACTATCAGCACCATCGCAAAGACTCTGATGATGGACAATGCGGTACTCTCCGATTGAGTTATCCTATTATTCTCAAGCATTTTTTAAAAATTCGGCAATTCTTTCACAAGCCAATCCGTCACCGTATGGGTTGACTGCTTCACTCATCTTTCCGTATAGGTTGTTGTCATCCAACAACTGTGACACACCATGTTCGATTCTATCTTGATCAGCCCCCACTAACAAGACCGTCCCTGCATCCACCGCCTCGGGACGTTCCGTGGTGTTACGCATGACCAACACAGGTTTGCCGAGCCCAGGAGCTTCCTCCTGAATACCACCACTATCTGTCAAAATTAGATAGGAATGCTCCATGAGAAAAACAAACGGGAGATATTGCAATGGATCGATCAGAAACACATTTTCAGAGCTGTCTCCCAGAATTTCCATGACGGGTTTCCTGACATTAGGATTAAGATGCACAGGATATACAAAATCGACTTCTGGATACTTCAACGACAACGATTTAATCGCATGACAGATGTTCAAAAAACCATCACCAAAATTCTCGCGACGGTGGCCTGTGATTAACACCAAGCGTTTCCCATGAGCCACTCTATTCGTATCATAGCCAAAATCAAAGATGCTCTCGTGCAGTGATGCTCTAAGTCCTTGTTCCGAATGAATTTTATTGACCACCCAATGCAACGCGTCGATCACAGTGTTCCCTGTCACAACGATATGTTCAGCATTCACATTTTCTTTCAGCAGGTTTTGTTTTGAAAGCGGAGTGGGCGAAAAATGATAGGTGGCAATTCTTCCCGTCATCAACCGGTTCATTTCTTCAGGCCACGGGCTATAAATGTCGCCTGTGCGGAGTCCAGCCTCCACATGCCCTACAGGGATCTGCTGGTAGAACGCAGCCAAAGCAGCCGCCATAGAAGTCGTTGTGTCGCCATGCACAAGCACAACATCTGGCTTTAGATCTTTAAGCACGTCCCTCATACCAACCAACACCCGGCTTGTCACATCATACAGATCCTGTCCGCTTTTCATGATGTTCAAATCCACATCAGGAACGATCTGAAAAAGATCCAGCACTTGATCCAGCATCTCACGATGCTGACCCGTCACACAGACCAAGGTCTCAAATTGATCAGGATGTTTTTTTAACTCATGAACCAGTGGAGCCATCTTGATGGCTTCGGGGCGAGTTCCAAAAACAAGTAATATTTTTTTCATGCCGTTTTATCGCTTTATAGAACGAATCTTTTGTTTTACTTTTGATCCTTTGTTCTTTAATTCAACATATAATCTTAATAAAGGCAAAGGCAGATGATACCGATGCCTTACCGCTGGTGGCTGTTTGTCCCAGTCCACCTTGTTCAATTGCCTTTTGGCAGCATCATGATAATTCGGAGAAAGATAATAAGACAAGAGGCTGTACGTCCGAAGATTATCCACCAATTGCTTATAATCCTTATCCGCATGCTCTACTGACTCCAAATCGTCTAAATTCCAAAGCATGTGTTCTTCGGGCCGATGCAAATGATTGGTCCCACGATTTGCCACATCCACATCTTGATTGTAAAACGCTAACGGCTTGTTCAAAAAAGCCACTTTGTATTTCAATGCGATATGGATCCATAGTAAAAAATCCTCTCCTAACTTGATACCTTGGGGAAAGCCTTTCATTTCTTCAAAAACAAGTCGTGGAATCGCCACAGATATAGAGGTCAGCGGCATCGCCTGGGTTTTGGAATAGACCTGACAATAATTGATATACCCTTTCCGGAACCCTTCTTCAACTCCTATTGGTGCCATCCTTGTTTTATGTTTGGTTTCATTCACGATAGTATAGTTCGTACCATAGATGCCTGCATCAGGAAATTCCTCAATCAGTTTTGACATCTCCTCCAAAAAAGCAGGTTCCCACCAGTCATCAGCATCCAAGAAACAAAGGTAATCACCACGAGATGCTGCCACGCCGTTGTTGCGAGCCATGCTCACTCCAGCGTTTTCTTGACGAATCAAGTAACAGTTTGATTGGTTCTCTATGATTTTTTCAGCAATTTCCGCAGAATCGTCCTTGCTACCATCATCAACAATTACCAACTCGAAATCCGTGAAACCTTGAGCCAATACACTTTGGATGGCTTTCGCCACATAAGGTGCTTTGTTATAGAGTGGTATGATAACAGAAAACCTCATAGCAACAATATACCCATTATTCCTTTGGTTAAGATTTATCGCGACCCATCTTTTTCAGTTTCTTTCTCATTTTACCTAAAAGTTTTGACGGAAACTTCTCAATCCTTCTAAGCAACACATCTTCGGTAGCTTTTTTTGACTGAGGTATTCGCCACGTTTTCCCATACCACCACTCCAACAAGCGCTCTGGATTTTGGGGACAGGGATAACGCTGATCGCCAAGTTGGCAACCATCGGGGACAATGGTTTGAAAAAAACGTTTAGGCGCGAAAAAGCCCCGAATACTGACACACCATTTTTTATACATCCAGTGATCTGGGGTGCGCATAATATAGAAGTCAACAGGATGCCTCGCTTCGGAATGAAATGAATAAAGCTCCTCTTCAAAAATCCTATCTATATATAGCCCTTGCTCCCAAAGATATGGCAAAGAATTGTATAATTTCTTTTCATCAGTGACAATAATATCAACATCTGAATCTCCCTTAATAAAATTACTTTCTCTGACAGCACCGAGAAGAGTCCCAAAGGCAAGAAAAAAACTTATACCACAATCATCAAGGAGTTTGGTTGATAATTTTAGTAAAGAATCCATTTCATCGACACTCATTGAACCATAAACAAAAGGATCCCCCACTTCGTCTTGATACGTAAAAGGAGAGCCATTTATTAAAATTGTTGTTGTTTTCATAATGTCGATGGATTTAAAATTCTATTCTATATGAAATATTTTATCTAAATCATGAGCAAGTTTAACTGTAAACAGTTCAGCACCTTTTTTGTTTAAATGGGTAGCATTATAAAAGAAGTTGGTGTCATAACAAAGACTGTCGTAGGTATAATTCAGAATAGGTATTTCATATCGATCAGCGTAGGATTGGTAACAGTCAAACATGGATTGTACTGAATCCATTTTCTCCGTAACGCCAATATAAATCGGAGCATACACCATAACCACTTGAATTCCCTCTGCATGGCATTCAGCAAGATATTCGTCAAACATTTCAGCCGCCTCGGGATTAACCTTAAAAGGGACTGAAGCAACGGCATCAAACATGACACCATCCCACTCATCGTCATGCCCGCACCAACCTTTATACATGGATGGTTTAGGAAGTTTGTTTCTCACACCCAATCCCTCTTTAATCACCTCATGATAACCTGCATACCGTACCAAGGGAAGCCATCGATCCGCCCAAGTAAACCCCTCACTTTCCTTAATTTTTCTGCCTATAAACATCTATGGTATAACTCAAGGCTTGGAAAGTGTAAAAGCTAATACCCACTGGCAAAATCAGGTTGAGCAACAACTTTTCTGCGCCAATGGAAGGGAACAACGCCATGAGCGATTCAACAAAGAAATTATGATATTTGAAAACCGCCAATATTGCAATATTAATCACAATGTTCAATACATTGAACCTACGAGCCTTTCGATTCTCTCCTTCGGCCATACTCTTGCTAATCATCAATCCAAACAAATAGCTGCACAACGAAATGAAAGCAATGAGCACGAGAAAACGCCAATCCCACCAGCCGTAAAACACATAGCTTGCCACTACAATTAACGCATTCTGCCATTTTAGCCGACGTGCCAAAATCCAATAGAGGGCAAAAACTATCGGAAGGAAAACCAGAAACTCAACGGAAGTAAAAAGCATATCAGATTTTCTTTGTCATAGATTCATAAAAACGGAACAACTTAGGGCTTATCCGAATGAGCCCATACAAACGCTTGTGACGTGAGGTGATACAGACTTCTTTGAAATAATCCCATTTTATTCGTTCTCGAAGTTCTTTGTCACGATCACCGTATAAAGCCAGTGTCTGTGACGAGAACTGATTGATATAACTCGATGCCAGTACTTGATATATCGCTGACTTATCCACACCTTTCAAGGGAACGAAAAAACCAGCCATTATTTCCTGGACTTTCAAGCTGTCGTACCAACGATTGATATCAACCGTAGTAGTAATACTATTGTCTCGAACACGATAGACATACACATAATCGCTGATGACCTTCAATGTTTGGGCATGATACATCACCATCGTGCTAAAAAGATCGTCCTCAGCGCGACGTATTCCTTCAACAAAACACAAATTGTTTTCTTTCAAGAAGACTCGCCGGTAGGCCCGTTGCCAGATACACACAAAATGGATTTCTGAGGGAATCAGACGAACTTTGTTGAAGTAATCCCAACCTTTCACAACACCATCCACACTTAATGATGCGTTATCCTTATATTCACCCGTCTTTTCAAGGTATTTCTTTGCGTTGAAACAAATCACATCTTCGCCATTCAAAGAGGAGGATAACTTCGCCAACGAACCTTCAAAAAGCCAGTCGTCACTATCCACAAATATCACATATTCTCCTTTTGCCTCTTTCAGTCCCAAATTGCGAGCAGTGCTCATTCCCTGGTTGGGCTGGGTGAGAACGCGCAGATTATGATGCTCAGCAGCATAGACTTGCAACAGCCGCGGTGTTCCGTCGGTACTGCCATCATCGATGCACAAAACCTCGACATCAGCGTCTTTCTGCGAAAAAATGCTGTCAAGACATTGTGGAAGGAATGCCTCTACATTATAGGCAGGTATGATTATGGAAAGTTTGCTCATGATTGAAATAATTCATTTAATCGACGTTCCAAGTCATCGAAATATTTAGCCACAACTTCCCAAGCATTATTATTTAATCGCGGTTGTTCAAAGAACTCTTTGTATAACAGGTTATTATCATGCAATTCCCCGATCTTCCGCAATAAATCTTCATTATCACCATCCTTTTCCCAAAACAGAATCGCTTCATGATTAAGCACCTCGGGTTCTGGATTATTGAGCGAACCATTGTAAATGGGAATACAGCCAGAACCTATAGCGTGGAAAACCTTTTCTGTCACATAGCCTGCCACGGAAATATTCTCAGGACAGATAAAAAACCTGTAAAGTTTCAAAAATTCCGCCTTGTCGTCATAAAACCTTTCCTGCAATTCTTCGGTATTCCTCAACAATTTGCCAGCACAGTCCACTCGGTCGATGAGGTTTAATTTCTCCACCATTTTTTTCCGCATCTCCAAGCTCTCCGTTCCAAGCATCGTACTGGTTCCGGCTACCAAAGCGCAAAAACGGTTACGACTGTCTTCAAGTTTTTGGAAGCTCAGTTGATTGCAGATCCTCTTAATATCATTGATATTTGAATTAGGAGGAAACATTTCAAGAATCCAGATTGGGAAACGCAGATAACGAGCATCGTCTACATAATCAAATCCAAGTGAAAGATCGATGGATGCGTGATCCAATAGATTTTTCTCATATTCTTTAAAAACGGGGTAATGGACGTTTTCTCCAGTGAAAAAAACACGTTTTCTATTTCTTCCAAACGGATGCAAGAGCTCGTCAACACGCAATAGCTGAACACTACCTAATGTGGAAAAGAAGGCAAAGTTCGCATGGGGAAACCGGTCAAAAAAACCACGGCTTTTCAAAAAACCAGTAAACCAGATTTCATCAGCGGTTTGTTTGTCCCAGAAATTATAATATTGAACTTGGCCGTTCAAAGAGGTCAGAGCTCTACTCCACTGTTTATAATACTTGACTACATTCCCCATACCACAATTTGTCTATTATTATATGCTTTATTCTCATGCCATATTTTCTCGTCCCATGGTTTGCCTGGAGTACGGTCAAAAATGATAAAATGCCCTTCGTCAACCGAGCCAGCTTTATCCATATATTCCCAAGTTTGGCGGAGGCCTTCCTCTATGGTCTTTTCCAAACTATACCGTTTAATTTTCAGTTCCAACACAACACGCTGAACAGGACCTCCATAATGGTCAGTCAAAGGTTTTCGGATTAGCAAGTCGGTGCGGCCTCGTCCCAAGCCATATTCCCGATCAATATAACCACCTCCGTTCACCACTCGTTGAAGAAATGCTTGTAACAGCAACTGCGGTCCACTTTCCTTGTAGTCGAACTTCTCGATCCAGGCATCGGCGTTTTGGCGGAAGAATTGCTGGAAGTCAAGCAAAAGCTTCTCCATGTTGAGGCTATTATCGGGATTCATGTACCAAAACACATCCTGAGTCAGTCCTGTTTGCGTGGTCCAAGTTAATTCTCTTGGGATAATCTCGCGATAAATACCATTAGCGATACGACGAGGTTTCCCTCGTTCCACTGTAATCAAGCCCATATCCATCACATACTGTACATCATCCGAAGGGATAATGGACTCGTCTGCTTCCTCTTCATTGGCCAAAATAGGAGCTATCACGCGACGCACGCGGTCTTCTTTCAGCTTATCAATCAAAATGTCAATATGGGTCTCACGACGGTAGATGATTCGCTCTTGTGCTTTGTAGATCATTTCGGGGATAATCTTGATGCTGCGATCACGGTTCTCCTTCATCTTCATCGTCACTTCGTAAGCCAAAGCATTCACTAACCAGGGCTGGCCTTCGGTAGCCTCCCAAACCATAGGGAAACAGGTCTCGTCAAATTCCTGTCCTGTCTCTTTTGTATGTTCGAGATAAAGCTCATGAACCTCTTCTTTAGTCATATTACCCAAACGCAGCGACTCAGCCCTAATATTGAATGCTGATCCTCCAGTTACGATGTCTTGATTGGACAAAACTATACGGTAATCACGCACATCACGCACACCACAAAGGATGATAGACTGGGGGAACTGTTGCGGTCGAGTTGCATATCCTGAGCGAATCTGACGCAACACACTCACCAAACCATCACCCACCAAAGCATCAATCTCATCCAAAAACAACACCAGAGGCTTTTCGAGCAAGATGCACAATTCGGTTAAAAGTGTCGAAAGCAGGTTGTCCTTAACTTCCTTTTTTAACCTCATATATAATTCCTCTGGAGTTTTGTTACCAATGATGTATGAAGTTCTGCTGGCAATTTCCTGACACACCGACCCCACCACTCTCGTCACGTCATTTCGGAATGCCTGACCAGCCTCCACGTTAGCATATACTACAACAAATTCGTCTCGCACATTCAAATAATCACGCAATGCTAACAAGCAAGTAGTTTTGCCTGTCTGTCGCGGAGCATGCATGACAAAATACTTTTGCTGGCGAATCAAAAGCAATACCTCATCCAAATCAATCCGTTTCAATGGATCAATATAATAATGAAGATCTGGCTTTATGGGTCCTGCTGTATTGAAAAATCTTTCCATTTTTATGTTGTAAGTTTAGGATTGTCGCAACTCTATACGGTGTAGTTGCAGAGCATCATCACCTTTCCGAACGACACCACCCCAAGCCATTAAACCAGTGCGGAAACCACACTCTTTTATAATACCGATTGTATCATCATTATAGGATCCATGAGGATACGAGAAGTGAGCTACAGAATGCCCTAAAAGGCTTTCCAGGTCTTGTTTCGATTGTTTTATCTCAACCCGTTGCTCTTGAACTGAAAGGTTTTCGAGCTTGGGATGAGTGATTGTATGAGCACATATAGTACACAAGGGCTCAGCGTCAAGGTTAAGCAACTCATCACGGCTCAATCCTAACCGTTCATTGGGATACCACCACATCGATTGCTTATTATCAATAAAACCTGTGGTGACATATACCGTAAAGGGTACTTGTTCTTTTTTCAAAATCGGCAACGCGTCAGTGTAGTTGTCACGGTACCCATCATCAAAAGTGATACAAACAAATGGTTTATCCACTCTCCCCTTTTCAAGAATTTCGCTCACTTCATCAATGGAAACAAAGCGAAAGCCCTTTTGCTTATATTCCTTTATCGTTTGCTCTAAAAAGTCAGGAGTGATTTCCAGCTCACGGTTTTCTCCTTCACTACGATGTACCACAACACGATGAAGCATCAAGATGCGACCCAATTCGGGATGCGACAACTTATATAATTTACGCTTGATACGATACCGGATAGTCATTGCTATTTCCGAAACACAGCACACATTTTATTAATTACAGAAATCCTTTTCATTCGTAATCGAGTTGCCCAAATAGGAAAATCTCTCATCAATTCCCAATCTCCTTCAGTGAAAATTTCCTCAACAGGTAACTCCACACCACCATATTTCACCATCAAAATACTAAAAACACTCTGATCATGGCGGTGTTCATGAAAACTGGGATTATTGGGAAGCTTGGAAAACGAGTCATCAACCAGATTATGATGGAAGTGAACGACATAGAACCACTCATCTACAAGGTGTTGAGAAGTTCTCTTTTTCTGTATGATAACACACGTCCCTGCCACTTGCCCGTGATCCATATAAACAGAATCGCCTAATACTCCGAAATAATCAAACAAATCCGCTTTTGTCCAATCAGCCTCACGAAAGTGCTGATCAAACCCAAGAACGCCACAAGAGCTTTCTGTAACCATCAACAAATAATCTTTCAATCTTTGAATCCCATTAGAGTTCAAGGTACAACCTGCATCGGCATAAACCAAATAATCACCCTCTTCCATACGATCCATCACACGTCGAATGAGATAAGGCTTCCATTGCCAATAGCCAAAACCACGTTCTGACCAGCGATCTTTGTATTTCTTAAAATACCAAGGCTCCAACATTTTCTCATCACCCACATAAATATGATCAAAAAACTGCATCTCCTTAGCTTCACGTTTAATGCGTTTTTGAGAAGCATAAAGTCTATTCGCAAAGGAAACAAAGTAAACGTTTTGATTGTTAAACATAATTATTCTGGTTTAATTTCCTTTTAACCAATAGTAAAAATAATTGAAAAAGATATTGTTGTTGCAAAAAACCGCCTATTCACAATCTTTCTTATTCAGAGCAAAAATAAAAAATACAAATTCTCATCAATATGACATGATGATTACCAAAAAATAGTCCTATATGTTACAGATAGAAATAGTCTATTCATTATTTTTTCTTGTTTTATCCATTCAAACTTTCCTCTTCCCCAGCACACTCTTAATCAGTAATTTGTTACGGTTCCTGACTGGTATCACTGATAATAACCCACTTTTAAAAAAGCTAAAATAACCATTTACACTATATTTTTTCTCGAAATAGGTTTTTTCCACATAATCCAAAGCACCGTATGCAATATGTGATTGAAACTTCTTTCTTAAAGCCTTGTCATCATAATGGCCATGGGTGTTTCGGCTTACAAGAAGGTCCGCAAAATGTTTCAATTCCTCAACGCTTGTTTTTCCTTTCACAACACAAGGGACAAAGACATTCAAGAAATAGCTTTTTTCATCCTCACTAAAACCATCATTCAGCCAATCCAGCATCCTAAGCCTCACCATGTTCGACTTCTCAATCTGCGCCTGACGTTTGGCGGTGGAGATTTGCGTTTCGTGCGTGCGGTAATGGAACAAGGTACGTTGCACATTATAGACTTGAGTGACTCGGTAGGCATTGGACCACATCATATAATCCTCAGCGGGAAATGCAGCAGTACTATAACGGAAGTTATGATCCACAAACACACTGCGCCTCAACACTGGCACAATCACAGTGCAGCCGAACAGCATTTGAGCTTTGGAGTCCTCATGCCATTCCGGAAATCTGACCAGTGAGGTCTTGGTGCCAAAAAACTGGAAGCCAAAGCTACAGACCCCCACTTCGGGATGGCTATCCAAGACTTTTATTCCAGTCTCCAACCAGTCAGGTTCAGCGATATCATCGCCATCCATACGAGCCACCAGTTCTGAGTCAATCAAATCCAATCCTCGATTAAGATTATCAGCCAAACCCACGTTGTTAGGGAATGCCGCAATGCGAATTCGAGGATCGTCAATGGCTCTCACATGAGCCAAGGTATCGTCGGATGAAGCGTCATCAACGACCAAAAGGTCGAAATCCTTAAAAGTCTGGTTAAGGACGCTTTGAATGGCTTCGTCCACCCAAAGAGCGACATTATAGGTCGGCATCAAAACAGTTATGCGTGACATAAGGCGTTCTTTATTTTCTTTGCTGTCTTCTTAGGCCTATAAAAAAGCCAATACCAGCTGCTAAACTTCAGTCCTCTATTCATGGTGAACTTCAGTCGCTCCATTCCTTTCATATTATCGGCGATACTGATAAAGAACTTGCGTTTCATCTCAGGATGTGCATCAAACGCTCTGTCGAAGTCGTCAAAATAGCGCAACCGCATTTCAAGCAGTTTCTGTGCGATTTCTTTTTTGCGCGACATGGTCAGGGTCTCATCCCCGACTCCTGTATAATAAAGCACTTTATAGATTTTCCCGATAGGATATTTCAGCCAGATACGCACCCAATAGTCATAATCCTCAACGAGGAACAAGGTAGTGTCGTATCCCCCTACTGTCTCGAGCACCTCGCGACGATACATAAAAGCATAACACACACAATTATATAGCGGAAGATATAATTGAGGGTCAGGATGATGCACTTCATAGAGCTGTTCTCCTGTCTTTAAGCTGAAAGCAGCATAGCAGGAGGTGACGAGTCCTTTGTCCGGGTTTTGATCCAGGTAATTGACAAACTCCTCCAACATGGTTTCGCCCATACGATTATCATGCGAGGTCCATGTCAGGTATTTGCCTTTTGCCTCTTGAAAGCCTCGATTCAACGCACCGGGCAATTTAAGATTATGCTCATTGTTGATAATACGAATGCGGCTGTCTTTCTCGGCATATTGTTGCATGATTTCCAACGAGTTGTCTTTAGAGCAATCGTTGACAAGAATAAGCTCCCAGTCGGTGAAGGTTTGAGCCAACACACTATCCAGTGACTGGGCTAAGAAGCCAGCGCCATTATAACAGGGAAGAACAATGGAAACTACAGGCAACATATTACACAAATTACAATTCGTCTATACAATCTTTTAAAACATTCAAAAACTGGTGGCCATATTTCAAGTCCGGTTCCATATAGTTACCCTCTGCCCATTCATTCCATGACTTTAAAAAAACAATAGAATCTTCATTAGCTTTATTTTTAGTTAGACTGAGTATTTGTGACACATGTTTCCGAAATGTTTCTGGTGTATAATTATTCATAATTAGTCCTTCTCGACCAGTACGAGGACTATGATCCCATCCAGAAATAATAGTAGGATAAATATGAGGATCTTTGTCCATTTTATTGTAAAAGAATGGGGAAGCTTTATCATAATCAATCAATCTAGGCGGTAGTTTTTCGCCACGAATACGATTTCTTAAACGATTAAAAAAAGAACGATTAGGCAGATGACCATAAAAGTCCTCTAAACGAATAGTAGTAATAGCATTCATACCCAATTGTTGCATTTTTTCCAAACCGTTTTCCTCAGTAAAAAGCGAAAGACCTATAAAATAGATTCCAGACAAACCATTCTTAACAGCTAAAGACTGCCAAAGACTCACAAAAACGTGGATATCTGGAATTCTTTCGGGATAGTATATTACAAAAACAGGACAATCATTCTGTTTAATGTAACGATGATCATGAAAAGCGGGAAGAAGAGTATAAAAATGTGCCGTGTAATCGTCAACGCCACCGTATTGTTGTTCAATTAACACTTTTCGATTCTTTAAACCATGATCAAATCCTTTCCACGACTCATTTGCCCAAGCAAGACAGAACGGAAAATCCGGATCCCCGGAAGAAAGGACTTCATTAAAAGGACGTTCTAACAACCGTTTCCCATTGCCAAACCAATAATGCCAATAACAAAAACCATAAATTCCATATTGAGCAGCTAAATCAGCCTGAGCCTTTCTTGTTTCAGGAACACGCAAGTCATAATAGCCTAAATCAGCAGGCACACGAGGCTGATAGTGCCCTGAGAAGAGTGGTTTAGCCTTCCCAACATTTGTCCATTCTGTAAAGCCTTTACCCCACCATTCATCATTTTCCGGAATGGGATGAAATTGTGGTAAATAATATGCAATAACCTTAGGTTTTACCATACAATATTTCTAAGAATTATTAAACTTGATTTCCTGATGCTACACGCTTATAATCAACAAGCCAAGGCTCTCTAATAATGCTGCTTTTTATATCAATGTTTTCTGAAAAAGCGTTGATCTTACTATTCTCATCAATATCTATCCGAAACGAAAGGAATGTATCTTCACCAGCATAATTCTTAATCTCCTTTTCAGCAACATCAAAAACAATCGTATAATCACCTTCACTTAAAGTATGCGGCGGGATTCTGAAATGAAACTCATACTCACCTATTTCCAAACTCGTACGACCATCTTGGTCATTATAATCAGCACGAGCCAACGGATGCTGGAAACTACTATAGACATTGAAACCGATCACAAGAGAACCAACAAATTCATTCACTCTAACTCCGAACGATACATCGATTTCAGAGTTAGGAGTAAGCATGCCTTGCTCTTTATAAGAGACCTTTGCCCAAAGCAAATTAAGCTTGTCAGTTCTGTTAGGAGTTTTATTCAGATATTCCTTCTGAATTACTTGATTTGACAAGTACTTTTGTATGGTATCAGAAGCAGTTCCCATAAACGAAACCATGCCGTTTTTCAACAAGACTCCGTGATAACACAGCCGTTGCACACTTGCCATATTATGAGAGACAAACAACACAGTCCTTCCTTCTCCCCTGCTCACATCTTGCATCTTGCCAATAGCCTTCTTTTGGAACTCCGCGTCACCTACGGCCAACACCTCATCTACCACAAGGATTTCAGGGTCGAGATGTGCTGCCACAGCAAAACCAAGGCGCACCATCATACCACTAGAATAACGCTTCACAGGGGTGTCAATATATCGTTCACAGCCAGAGAAATCCACAATTTCATCTAGTTTTCGAGTGATTTCTGGTTTGGTCATCCCCAAGATAGCTCCATTCATGTAAATATTCTCGCGACCTGTCATCTCTTGATGGAAGCCTGTTCCCACTTCGAGCAAGGAACCAATACGACCTCTTGCCTTAATAGTTCCTGTAGTTGGACCAGTAACACGGGACAACAATTTCAGCAACGTGCTCTTTCCTGCACCGTTCTTGCCAATAATACCGACCACATCGCCTTGTTCCACCTTGAAGTCTATATCCTTCAAAGCCCAAACGTATTCGCTATCACCCTTGGAGCTACGGTCGTTGGTGTCGCCAATCTTCAAATAAGGGTCTTCCTTGTGCAGGACGGATGTCTGCCACCAACGATTTAAGTCGTGACTAAGGGTTTTAGTTGAAACCAAGCCCAAACGATACTGCTTGCTGATATTGTTAAATTCGATTGCTGTTGGCATTTTTATTACTTTTTAGTCAACTGTGGTTATCCATTAAGATAGCCTTGATAATAATCATCTATATACTCTTTTAATGAGACACGCCAATCCCGCATTGCATTAACGCCCCGAAGATTCAACTTACGAGTCCAAAGACGTTCACATGCAGGACGATCGGCGAAATATTCCTTAGCAAAATAATCCGATGAAACAACATGAACCTTAATGCGGTCTTGCCATCCAAGAATCTTAAGCAATTCCTCGCAAACCTCCAAACGGCTCGTCTGCCCTTCGCAAACACAATTATACAAACCCCAATACTCTTTTTCGAGGAGGTTCTTCACTGTCTTGGCAAAGTCCTGAGTATAGGTGGGGGTGCCATCCTTGTCATTGACCACATAGAGCTCCTTTTTGCCTTCTTTGAGCTGACGCATAATCTTTTGAACAAACTTCTTATCCTTGGAAGGTCCCGCCCCCATCATCCAACCAGCCCGACAAACTAAATACCTGCGTGCGTTCTCAATCACGAAACGTTCACCCATATACTTAGACCGGGCATACACTCCTAAAGGGTTAGGCTGATCCCAATCATCGTACAGTTTTTTCTTGCCGTCGAAGATGCCTGCTGTGCTTACATACAGGAGAGGGATATCCAAAGCATTAGCGATATAAACAGCATTTTCCACACACAATGTGTTGGTCAGGTAGGTTTCATCGGCATGCTGCTCACACCATTCCAAATCAGTATAAGCCCCCAAATGGAATAGGTAGTCCGGAGCAAAATCCTCCACATCTTTGCGGTATGCCTCATAGTCTCGAAAATCGAGAAAAGAAAGCCATTCGGCATTGACATCCTTATCCGTACATTTAAGAAGGTACGCTTCGTTGAACTGGCGAAAAAAAGCCTCGCCAAGCATGCCTCCACAACCAGCTATGTAGATTTTTTTCTTTTCACCCATCTCTTGGTTCTTCTACGTTCTTAATTGTCTAATCTAATGTATTCCGCGTCATTCTTCATCAATCCCAGTGGCCAGATTAAATGACGTTTCAAAATCCAATTCAGTTTCTTATTCTTTGGCACTTGCTCCGATAAATCCGACCAAATAGACCTTTTCTGATACTGTATCCATTCTTCCTGGAACGGCAATCCATAGTAAACCACTGACCAAGGCTTCAACCGGCCCGAATAATGAATGATAAGTGCTTTTTTTGCGGAGTCGGTGATTTCATTTTGCAAATCGACCGAATAGGTGTCAAAAAAACGATGGGTTAAGACCTGGGTCTGGAAATTATAATGGTGAGGCAAAGAGATTTTTTTATCCCATAACACCGCATTCAACACATCTTGATCATAAAATCTAAGGATATCATGATGGTCTTCCAGAAAAGCCAAGCACTGTTGACCGATCTTGTTCATTCTCCAATTACGCAGGTTGATCATAATCACGCCTGCATTAAAATAGCCAGCTTCTACAGGATAATGCAAACGTTTTTGATGCTCCCCAGAAGGGGAAATGACGTCGGGTACAGCTGCCACCACTTTGTCTGCCATATCCATTTCCCAGATGGGCGACAAATCCCCGGTAACGACCATGTCATCGTCCAGATACAAAATCTTTTCTATGGATTCAGGCAACAATTCCGCCACATACAGTCTGTAAAAAGTAGTTAGCGGGATATTTCCACGCAACAACGGGAGACCTTTCAGAAAAGTAGTATCAACAAAAACGAATTGAATCTTCTGGCCATACAGCTTTTCCAGCTTCTCAAACTGAGCTACATTACTGTCTTTCAGATGGTTACTGACAAAAACAAACACACTGAACGCACATTCCGGGTTGTTTTCAAAAACAGAAGTCAACATAATCCCACAATACGGGACGTAATTGTCATCTGCCACACAAAAGACATTGATGTTTTTTTTCATAGGAGCAAGAGGTTTTGAGATTCATTTCATATCTTATCATCCAGTGCCCAGAAATCCCGCCTTTGCTTTCGCCACCGTATGGGGAAAAACACACGTTTTACCGTCCATTTCAAATGCCTCTGAAGGGGCAAAAAACTACGACAATGTTTCCAAAGGGAAATCCTTCTGTATTCATCCCATTTTTCCTGGAAAGGAAGTCCTGTACTAAGGAATTGCCAAGGTTTCATGCTACCGCAATAATGGATCACCACCGCATTTTTCAGCTCAGCTTTCAAGGTTTCTTGAAATGAAGGCGAATAGCTGTTCCATGGCTTTCGGTAAAAAAACTCCGTTTGCATATTGTACCGTTCTGGAAGCATTACCTTTTGGTTATAAAGAACACCATTCAAGGCATCCTGATCCATGAAATACAAGGCATCCTTCTTTTGTCCTATGAATTCCTCCAGTTGATGCCGCACGGCATGAGTTCTCCAATAGTCAAGATTCATCACCAGCATACCAGCGTTGAAATAACCTGACGGCATGGGGTATCCCAGCCGTTGAAACGGTTCCTCATTAACATTGAACACACAATCTTTCACTACTCCGACCGCTGCATCCTCCAAGGAAACCTCGCTCAAAAAACGGAGATCTCCTGTGACCACCATATCACAATCAAGATACAATACCCTATGAAGATCCGCTGGCAAGAGATCAGCGGCCAACAAACGATAATAAGTGGGCAGAGTGATGACATGATTGGTCGTATAGATAGGAACAATAGGCCTTAACATGGCTTCGTCCACCACGACCAGTTCCAAAGGGCATTTGTACGTCTCTCCTAACTGACAGAACTTTTGTTTATTGGAATTTGAGAGTTCACCATTGACAAAGACATACACTTTCAAATTCAGCTCTTTATTGTTCTCCAACAAAGATGTCAACATAATGCCACAATAAGGGGCATAGCGGTCGTCTGTTGCACAAAGAACAGCCAAGTCAAGTTCGGATTTAAATCCTTCCATGTTCTATTTTGTAATGATAGCTTTCTACTCCGAATTGATGAGCCGATTTTTCATATCGCGCAATCACATCCTTAAACACAGTTTCGTATTGCGGAATGAACAAGTCTTCATGAAGCATTGCCCTCTTGATTATTTCCGAGGCCAAATCAGCGGTCTGTTCGGGTTTCGAGACCCCACCTGTAAAGGACGTTCCATCAATGGATCCTGGCGACACTTCCAAAATACGGTTCTCACTGTTTTGGACATCCAGTTCAACATTCACCGCTTCAATAAATTTGCTTAATGCAGCCTTGGAAGCACTGTACACACTGAACAATGGGGATGACAACCGAGCGGCTATACTCACCATCACCGCACAATAAAAATCCTCTTTTGAAAGCAGACGGTCATAATAATGTCGAATAATCCGTATCGGTGCCACTGCATTCACCAAAAAAACATCTTGAATATAAAGATCCGTCAGCTCTTGAAACAACTTCAAATGGCCAAAGCCTGCTGTGATAAAAAGCGCATGTATGTCTGTTATACCGTCCAATACAGACAAGTCATTTGATGCAAGGTCACAAGTTGAAAAAAAAATCTTCGCATCATGATATTGGTCTGGAAAAAAAAGCTTATCGAGGACATAAATCTTCTCTACTTCATCTCGTTTCAAAAAGTTTAAAACGATAGACAAGCCAATGCCCGAACTACCTCCCACCACCAATACATTCATATCACCGCTTCAGGTTTAGGTTGGTTTTCGATTTGTTTGATAGTGTCCTCATAACGCTCCAACACCCTCTTCTTGATATCCGTCGTTGAAACGCCCCGTCCTCTGGGAAAATAGAAGACCGACACACCCAGTTCCTTAAGGTAGTCGTATTTCCCCACCCAGTCATCACCGACCACAAAAACATCAATATTAAGCTTTTTTACAATCTCAGTATGATCTAACGAATACTGAGGGATGACAATATCGGGATGTCTCAATGCTTGGATAATGGCAATTCGCTCCTCAAAAGGAATGATGGGTGGGTTTTTGTAAGATGCGACCAACTCGTCTGTACTCACACCCACAACAAGAATATCTCCCAACCCACGAGCATATTCAATCATCTTGAGATGATTTGAATGGAACATATCAAATGTCCCTGAAGTATAGACGACGATTCTATTATTGTACATCTTCAACCATCTTTTTGATTTTACTTTTCAAACTCCCATTTCTCAATCCGACACGTATGCTTCTTGCTCTTCCTATCATAGTTGATGCCCACTAATAAAAGTGGAGAGTTGAAAGATGAAAGTTGAGAGTTGTTTACTGACAAGGGCAAATTCAGGTATTGCATCACTTTGTCAGGGTACTGCTTCCGCTTGATTTGGTCAATGGCCGAATCGACATCCTTGTCACATTTCAGCTCAATGATGATGGCCGGAGAATCAACGTTTTTTCTCGGCATCAAAACCAAATCGGCAAAGCCTTTACCCGTTGCCAACTCACGATGCATAACATAATCCTTTCTGGCACAATAATAGGCAATGCTCAACACGCACGCCAGCGAATTCTCATCGTGATACGACAGGATGCTGGTATTCTCGTCATGAGCGACACCTATACTGTGCGCCACCCTCTCTGCATCACCATGAAGTGTGGCTTCGAGCAACTGCTCCGACTGCTGGAGTGACTTGACAACCTCTGACCATCCCATGTCTTCCACGGCATTCTTGAGCTCTTCTGCCACCTCATAGTTAGGAACATGGCACTCCGACTTCACACGGTCAAACGAGAGATAGCCCAAATGAATGAGAAGGGTAAGCACATCATCCTTAGTCTCAACAACCGAAATGTCATTCTGGAACTTTGCGGTGTTCACTTTGACTCGACCTCCTGCCAAAAGGTTGAGAATGTCATCTTTCAACCCATTGAAGTTCATCTTGATATATGGAGAAATAGCATCGTAGGCAGCCGTCTTCCCCCAGTAACTCGTACACCAGTCACTATATAATGCCTGCATCACCGAATTGGGATTGAACATCGAAGACTCGGATCCAATCTGATACCCATCGTACCACTTCTCCATTTCGTCGAAATCCATTCCATACTTGACACATAACGACATCGTTTCTTTCTTGGTAAATCCAAAATATGGCGACATTCTCTTGGGATCCAACATGGAATACTCCGTGAAATTATTCAATGCCGATTGGGTCTTGTATTTCTTGACAGGAAGTATTCCTGTCATATACACTGCGGCAAACACCTCGCTGGCGGTATCCTTGAACATCCTGCGAAGGAAATCCACATAACTGTCCTTCACCGCATTGTCTTGACCAAATTCGCGCAAAATAGCATCCCATTCATCTATAATAAGTATGAAATGCTGCTTTGTAACGCTGACAACACTTGCCAGATAATCCATCAGATCATCGCCTTCTCTAACATCAACATCATGATAAGTCGCGCTAATGTCAGACAGTAGTCTTTCCTGTATCTCATTGACAATACTGGAATCTTTGAACCGTGACACAAATCCTGTCATGTCCACATATATCACCGGATACTTGTTTAGATGACGCTCGTACTGTGGATCATGGGCAATCTCAAGATCAACAAAGAGTTCATGTGAGTCACACGACTGGTCATAATAGGCGGCAAGCATTTCAGCAGCCATCGATTTCCCAAAACGACGGCAACGGGACACACAGGTGAAACGCAACTTCGTATCGAGAGTGGCGTTAATCACCGCTATCAACCCCGATTTGTCAACGTACTCACTGTTGCGAGAAATCCTGAATCCATTATTTCCCTTGTTGATATAGGTTCCCATTTTCGAACAGCTCAATAACAGTTATCTCTCCGCCCTCATCTCATTGTGCAAGAAATCCTCGTACGCCATTTTGATTCCTTCCTCCAGTTCCGTCTTGTAGGTCCAGCCCATCTTGGCGGCTTTGCTCACATCCAGTAACTTGCGGGGCGTGCCGTTGGGTTTGGTGGTATCCCATTTAATCTCACCTTGATAACCCACGATTCTCGCCACCATCTCGGAGAGTGCCTTGATAGTGATCTCCTTGCCCGTTCCAGCATTCACAGTCTCGTTACCGCTATAGTGGTTCATCAAAAACACACAGAGATTGGCCAAGTCATCCACATAGAGAAATTCCCGCAATGGGGAACCATCCCCCCAACAAATCACCTCTTTAAGACCGGCCACTTTTGCTTCATGAAAACGGCGTATCAAAGCCGGTAACACGTGGCTATGCTCGGGATGGTAATTGTCGTTGGGCCCGTAAAGGTTGGTGGGCATCACACTGATATAGTCGGTACCGTACTGACGGTTAAGGTATTCACAGTATTTCAGACCACTGATCTTCGCCAGGGCGTATGCCTCGTTGGTCTTTTCCAACTCGGATGTCAGCAGGCAGTTTTCGGGCATGGGTTGTGGTGCCAGACGGGGATAAATGCAGCTTGACCCTAAGAATTCCAGCTTTTTGCAACCGTTCTTCCATGCGGAATGAATCACATTCATCTCCAAAATCATGTTGTCGTACATGAAATCCGCCAAAGCACTTTGGTTGGCCATGATACCGCCCACCTTGGCAGCTGCCAAAAACACATATTCAGGTTTTTCTTCGGCAAAAAACGCCTCCACTTGGTCTTGGCGGCACAGGTCCAACTCCGCATGGGTCCTTACTACGATGTTGGTATAACCCTGCCGTTTCAGCTCGCGGACAATGGCACTTCCCACCATGCCGCGATGACCAGCCACATATATTTTAGAATCTAATTCCATTGTTTTTTTGAACACGGATTAAACAGATTGAACGGATACACGTTTAATCAAATTTAGATGTGTTAGTACACTTTTGTTTTTTTACTTATACAACTATTCTTTCTCTTTCAAGCTCTTCTGAGCAGCCAAAATTATAAAGAAGACCTAGTTTAAATCCTGTGGCATGAAGATAATTAAAAACCTGAGATCTGTGAGCATCAACCAATTCACTAACTGCCTTCAATTCTACAATTATCTTTCCATAACAAACGAAATCCGCTTTAAAGGTTTGCTTTAATTCAATTCCGTCGTAATAAATCTTCAATTCTTTCTCACGTTCATACGGAATCTTACGACGATTAAATTCTATTTCCAAGGCTTCTTGATATACTGCTTCAAGAAAACCATGACCAAGTTTATTATAAACATGGAATGCCGCCCCGTTGATAGCATAACTATACTCACTATAGACCAACATCCGTATAATCCGTAAAATCCGTGTTCACCAACTTTATCATCACTTAACGACACCTTTTTCGAGGTATTCCTCCAAATTCATCCTGACACGTGCGGCGGCACCATCGGCGGCCACCTTACGCATGTCGGATTGCACCATCAGCTTCACTAGCTGGGCAAAAGAGGTTTTTGATGGGTTCCAACCCAATTGAGTCCTCGCTTTAGCGGGATTGCCCAACAAGTTAACCACATCCGTGGGTCTGTAGAAATCGGGACTGACCTCGACTAGCACCTTGCCTGTGGCTTTGTCGTATCCCTTCTCCTCCACGCCTTCTCCCCTAAACTCCAGTTCGATACCAGCCTCACGGAACGCAAGTTGGCAGAACTCACGAACGCTGTGCTGCTCTCCAGTAGCAATCACATAATCATCAGGTACTGCTTGCTGAAGCATTAACCACATGCATTCCACATAATCTTTGGCGTATCCCCAGTCGCGCAGACTGGAAAGATTTCCCAAAAACAATTTATCCTGTTTTCCTTGTGCAATACGGGCTGCGGCCAAGGTTATTTTGCGTGTCACAAAGGTCTCACCCCGTCGCTCGCTCTCATGGTTAAAGAGGATGCCGTTGCAGCAAAACATCTTGTAGGCATCCCGGTATTCCTTAATAATCCAATAGCCATAGAGTTTGGCCACCGCATACGGACTATAGGGATGAAACGGGGTCTCTTCGTCCTGAGGGACTGCCTCCACCCTACCATATAACTCAGAAGTACTTGCCTGATAGATATGGCAGGTCTTTTCTAGACCACATTGACGTACAGCCTCCAAAATACGCAACACTCCAGTAGCATCCACATTGGCAGTATATTCGGGCGAGTCGAAACTCACTTGGACATGGCTTTGAGCCGCCAAGTTATAAATCTCGTCAGGTCTCACCTTGTTAATCACCTGAACAATACCCAACGAATCGCCCAAATCTCCGTAATGGAGATGAAAATGAGGATGGCCTTCAAGATGCTCGATGCGTTCACGGTAATCCACGGAAGAACGGCGGATAATACCATGGACATCATATCCTTTATCCAACAGGAATTCAGACAGATAGCTACCGTCTTGACCCGTTATGCCTGTGATTAACGCTGTTTTCTTTAAACAATCCATATTTCCTACCGTTAAGCCCTTCTTATTGCAGTCTTCAATCTTCTGTCTTCTATCTCAAACCGTATCCATGAAACTCTTCTGCACCTTGTTGAACACCACGACACCCAAGGCCAACAGGACACACATGAAGACGAAGCTGTAGATCAGCCAACGCCAACCCACAAACTCACCGGCTCCAAGGAAACCGTATTTGAAGGTCTCTATCACAGGGGTCACTGGATTAAGGCACATCAGCTTATGCACGGGAATGCCGCTCCAGTACGTGCCCTTGGTCTGTGACAAAGGA
>JAEEGG010001611.1_pt1 | contig 60208 bp, 30 predicted proteins | sample 9134161 | NCBI WGS metagenome assembly JAEEGG01 (sample SAMN16246543, study PRJNA631951) | gut metagenome | biome: gut microbiome; feature: rumen; material: CR-attached | host: Bos | place: Iran: Karaj | collected 2018-10
AGCTATCAACTCAATTATCAACGTCAAGGAGAAGTCGGACATTGACAGTTTCCTTGATGGTGTGCAGGGTAACCTTTTCACTGGTGGCCAGAAAGGATTGGACGATTTCGAGTTAATGACTTTTTTAATAATAAAATAAACTATGATGGAAAACAATTCAATTTATCATAATATCCAAATAACCGGAGATGAAATTCAAGGATATACAGATACCATGGAAAAATGTGGCTATCGGTTTCTTCGTGGGAACCATTTTACATCAATTTCAGAAATGACTATGGCTGTATATTCTGTTGTAAAAAATAGAATGTATAATGAATATGCAAATATAGACAGGAACGATAACTCCGAAAGAATAATAATATTTGGATTAAATGGTTTACTCAAGGACTATTATTCAGGAAACAAAAGAGTCCATTTTTTTCAGCAGAAGATAACAAAAAATGATGTAATACCATATTCAGAATTTGCTATTTTTGCAATTTTTTCCAACAATGACTTTAAAGTTATGGATGACGTTATCAACAACTACATTAATAGTAGAAAATTCGTCGAATTTGAGGATTATCATAGAGATAATCCTTGGCTTCGATTAATTGCAATCAAATAGCGATAATATGATAAAGATAAATGACATAACCAATGATTCATTGAAACAAATTGCACTAGCTGTTCAGTATTATTTGTCATATATAAATACTGTCACTATTCTTACTAGACAAATTGAAGAAAGTACTATTCGCTATCCGATTAGTGACTATGTTGAAAGACGAATTAATGTGTCTGATGCGGAATTTGAACATCCCATGGAGGGGTTCCCATCAAAGAAAAATGATTTTTTCTTTGAAATTCCTGAAGATAAGCAATTTGTATTTGAGTTTAAATATGTAAAAGGGCCGTCAGAAAAACATAAGAAGATAAATTATCAATTGGATTTTCAACTCTATTTCAATGATCTGGTTAGACTCGCATATTTAAACAAAGAATACAAATATAGAAGTTTCTTCCTTATAGCAGGTGCCTCGTATGACTTTTTAACATATTTAGTAAGAGACGGTATGAGCGAACCACCAAAATATGGGAAAATTGAGAATAATACCCGCATGCCGAAAGGTCGTTTTTCGGATTATTTATTGTCATTTGACACTTCTGAAGAAGAACCAAAGCGTCTTTTTGATGCATCACAATTGTATTATAAAACAAAGGACCTCAAAACAATTTATGATAAACCAAATAATAAAATCAAAAGGAAAAAATATTTCTATAAAAACTTTTTAGAAAAATACACTAACAAAGAACCCAGATTTATAGAAGATTATTATGGAATAGAAACCACACTTGTGGCTTTGTTGAACGATGAGACTGATAAGCAATCGGTAGGCATTTGGGAAGTTAATTATAAAAGTAAATAGTATGTTCCAACTACTGCCAGCTACTGAATTATACAGAGCATTACCGAAGACTGTCCTTTACGAGAAGTTCAATCTTGTTGGGGTCAAGCAACGACAGTTCGAAGCCGACGTGAGCAAGATGGTTCTTGTCCACCATATCAATGCCGAAACTATCCCTGCAGTACAAAGTGGCAAAGAGGTAAAAAGCATCTGGATATTGGCGGTATTACTGAAGCGTCAAAACTACAATCCAAAAAACATCGAAATGCTCTTCAAACTCATTCCACAGCGGATGATACTTGCCTTGCAGTTTGGAGACGAAACACAATTGGCTGCGTTCGATGGAATGATGGTCACCTCTTCATGGGAAAAAACAGACGAACACCAGCTGGTTTTGAAAGGCATAGACCTTGACGGCGTTTGGAACAACCTCGTTGCGCAGGTGGCCAATGCGCATGTTTCGGAGGGGAAAAATGTTCGGGAGCAGATTGAAGAAAACGCTCGACAAGAGGCACTGCAAAAGAAGATAGCCGCCTTGGAGGCCAAAGCCCGAAAGGAACCCCAACGCCATCGAAAAATGGAATTGTTTGAAGAAATACAAAATTATAAGAATAGTTTAATATGATTATTGGTTATTGTTTGAACACAAGTGATTGGATTCAATTGGCAACAGCCATTGGCACAGTATTGTTGGCCATTGCCGCTTTTTGGACATTATGGCAAAGCAGGAAACAACTACATGTTTTACAAAATCAACAACACGAAGAAAGAAGGGCCAGGCTGTCATTTGAAATTATTGTTTTTGAACATGTACATTGTATTAAAATACACAATGTTGGGCAAGAACCAGCTTACAATGTACACCTAAATTTTTCAGGTCCATTTTTTGATGAACTTTTCTCACCAGAGATTAAGAAAGCTTTTGAGAGTTTCAGCAAGAAGACTTTTTGTTTTGCTTCTGGACGTGAAGCATATATATATCTGTGTCCTATGATAGACGATACGAATAGTACTCATATCATTTATGGCCGACAATTTTCTGCTAACCAGATCAACACTTGGTTAGAACAACATAAACATTCTTTAATTACAATAGACGGACAATACTGTGACAGATATGATATTTCGGAGCATTTCACTATTGAATCTTTTACTTCGGATTTATTTTTGAGACATGAGAATTCGTCAACACGCGCATTACAACAGATTAGCAAAGGAATTACTTGTCGAAATGATTTACATAGACCCATACAAGAACTTGTCGATAATATTTCCAAATCAATAGACATCATCCAGAAAAAAATATCTAATGACTAATGTCTAATAACTAAAGTCTAAAAATGGAGAAACTGAAGATGCAGACCGCCAATGTGGTGGATGAGAATATAAAGCGTATCGGGGAGATGTTCCCGAATTGTTTGACAGAGCGGCTGGATGAGAACGGACGGCCGGAGGTGGCCATCGACTTTGACCAGTTGCGGCAGGAGCTGAGTAAGAGTATTGTTGAAGGCCCGGAAGAACGCTATCAGTTCACTTGGCCCGACAAGCGCAACGCCATACGCTTAGCCAATGCCCCTACCACCGACACCTTACGTCCTTGCCGTGAGGAAAGTGTGGATTTCGATAACACGCAGAACCTCTACATTGAGGGCGACAACCTACAGGTGCTGAAGCTGCTGCGAGAGAACTACCTCGGCAAGGTCAAGATGATCTATATCGACCCACCGTATAACACAGGCAACGACTTTGTCTATAACGATGATTTCGCGCAGGCGGCAGGTGAGTATATCCATAATAGTGGACAAGAGGACGAAGAAGGAAACCGCCTTGTAACCAACACAGAAAGCAATGGCCGTTTCCATACTGATTGGCTTAACATGATGTACCCTCGTTTGAAAGTGGCAAAAGACTTGCTGAGTGAGGATGGCGTGATATTGATTAGCATTGATGATCATGAGCATTCTACATTATTGAATATTATGAATGAAATTTATGGTCAGCATAATTATATTGATTCTATCGTATGGGAAAAGAAATCAGGAGCAAAAGGTGTGCCTCCAAGAAACCTGATTGTTAATGTACATGAATATATTGTGGCTTACCAAAAAAGTGATTCTTTTAAGTTTGCTGGTGAACGTAGAGATGTAGAAGCAGATGGGTTTAAGAATCCTGATAATGACCCAAGAGGTCCATGGAGAATGTCAAATATAAAAAGTACCATTAAGCCTATTGAAGATGCCTTTACTATTACAGATCCTAATACAGGTAAACAATATACTAATACATGGGCTTTCTCAAAAGAATCATTAGAAAGAATGATAAAAGAAAATCGTATTATTTGGAAAGAAACTTTACCCAAACAAAAAGAATTTCTATATGAGATGACGAATGAGAATAAAGCTATTAAAAGTTCATGGGGGGTGTTCGATGCTCAAAGTACTACGGTTTTTCTTAAAAACTTAATTCCAGAGGTTTTGTTTGAGAACCCTAAACCAGTTAAACTAATGAAACACATCATTCGTGTCGCAACACGAAAAGATGATTTGGTTTTAGATTTTTTCTCTGGTTCATCTACAACAGCACAAGCCATAATGGAAGTAAACATAGAGGAAGAAGGGGGAAGGAAATATATAATGGTACAAACACCAAATGAAAAATTCCCTGAAGAATCAAAAGCTTACAAAGCGAAGTTCTACAATATATGTGACTTTGCTAAGGAGCGCATTCGTCGAGCAGGCAAAAAGATTAAAGAAGAGAACCCTCTGACTACGCAAGACCTCGATACCGGTTTCCGCGTGCTTAAGTTGGATTCTTCGAATATGGAGAATGTGTATTACACCCCTGCGGAGTTCAACGAACAGACGCTGTTCGAGAACAACATCAAGGGCGACCGCACAGAAGAAGACCTGCTCTTTCAAGCTATGATAGAACTTGGCATTGAGCTGTCAGCCAAAATAGAAAAACAAGAGATTGCCGGCAAAACCGTCTGGAGTGTAGCAGACAACTACCTGCTGGCCTGTTTCGACGACAATGTCAACGAGAGCACCATCACCGCCCTCGCCAAGCAGAAACCCTACTATTTCGTGATGCGCGACGCCAGCCTCGCCACCGACCAAGTCGCCGACAACTTCGAACAAATCTGGGAAGAATACAGCAAAGACACAATCAGAAGGATCATATAAATTACAATTTCTATGGTAACAATAGATGAAGCTCGTTCGCAATTTGAACTATACAAGAAAAACTATGAAGAGTATAAGAAACAAGATTTAACAGAATCTGATACTCGTTCAAAACTAGTTGATTTTATTTTAATCAATGTCCTTGGTTGGTCCGAGAGTGATATAAGACGCGAAGGTCATTTAGATAAGGGATATTTTGATTATCATATTAAAACAGCAGGTATTTCTTTTGTTATTGAAGCAAAACGTGTATTTAACGACTTTGTATTACCGAACACAAATAATAGAAGAATTCAAGCTGGCACACTGCAAAAAGGTAATGAAGAAGTTATCCGTCAGATTCAAACATATCTAATGGATTTGGGCAATGATTCCGGAATAATTACCAACGGTAGACAATTGATTGTTGGCAAATTTATATCCATTAATGGTAACTCCTGGAAAAACAACAAATGCCTTGTGTACAAAAGCATTGAAGATATAGAGGCAAACTTTGTTGAATTCTGGAATACCCTGTCTAAAGAAAGTGTGATAAAAAACAAGGGGATACAAGGTTTGTCTTCTGTAGAGAATAAGTTTTCAAAAACAATAATATCTTCAATAGAAGAAAGAGATAGTGAGATAACTAGAAATGATTTGTCCATAGCGCTTGTCAAAGTTATAGACTCTTTTTTTGGAGATATTTTTAGTTTAAGCAAGGATGAAGACAATATTGATTTTATCAAGGCCTGCTATGTAGAGAACAAAGAGGTTATTAAAAATAAAGCCGAACTCCATGGTATTTTCTCAGATGATCCTCCGAAATATGGTGAAGTATTAAAAGTAAGTAACTATCCTCATGTAAAAGCACAATTAATGGATGAAGTTAAAAATTATCCAGCAGAAAAACTACAATCTCCAACTCCAAAGCCGATAATCATTATTGGATCAAGAGGCGCAGGAAAGACTACATTTATTCATTCCCTATTTCTCGACAATCAATCTAATGATAATTTGTCATCGTTTCCATTTGTGTATGTTAATTTAATGAAGTATTACTCACCCTCAGGGCTACTTGATTTTGAAAAGATAAGTCATGATGTCATTAATGAAATTGATACTACATATCCAAATTTGGAGATATTTTCAAATAAAGTATTGAAACAGATCTATATAAAGGAAATTAATAATAAAAATAAAGGAGTCTGGGCAAATCTAAAAGAAGATAATCCTAAAGAATATGAAAAACGACTTAGTGTTTTTTTGGATGAAAAAATCAATAAGAATATAGAACACCTTGAAAGCATCAATTTGTATTTGACACGTGAAATACATAAGCGCCTGATTTTAGTTTTTGATAATGCAGACCAGCTAAGTGATGATATTCAATCATCTGTTTTTTTGTTTGCTGCTTCATTGAACAAAAATGCTAAATATGGCGTTATTATCTCTTTAAGAGAAGGCTATTATTATCAATGGCGTAATAAGGCTCCATTTGATGCTTTTGAAAGTAATGTTTATCATATTGCAGCTCCAGATTATGGTCAGGTCATACAAAAAAGAATAAGTTTTGCAATTGATAATATTTCCATAGATAGTACAACTAAAGGATCATTGGGAGATTTCCATTATGCGGTGTCGTCTGCTAGAGTAATCGATTTTTTTAATAGTATCCAGAAATCTTTATTTCATAAAAAAAATACTCCCATATTGGATTTTTTATCTGAAACGACATTCCCCAATATTAGAGAAGGACTTAGGTTATTCAAATGTTTTTTATTGTCTGGCTATACAGAGGTGGAACAGTATATTCTTCGCGCACAGGACAAAAGATACGTTAGTCAAACGCCTATTCCCATTCATGAATTTATTCAATCTATTGGTTTGGAAAACAGAATGTATTATAATCATGAAAGTAGCAATATTCCAAATTTATTCTATCCGATGAGTGGCGGTTCTGATCATTTTCTTAAAATATACATTCTTAAGAAATTAGCAGAGAAGTTGAAAAGCGATGGACGGAATAATAGATTTGAAAATATCAATTCAATTATAGCGGAATTCCAAGAATATGGCTATTCGGAGGTGGATATTTCTGCTGAAATTTCTATGCTATTAGGGAAAAATCTGATTGATACGGATGGGACTATTTCTGATACAAGTTGGGAAGGATTAGTGTCAAGTAGTTCGAGCATTTGCATTACACTCAAAGGTGCATATTACCTTTATAAAGGTATTAATAGATTCCATTATTATGACTTAGTTGCTCAAGATACTTTAATTACGGATGAAAAAGTATATGATGTGATGCAATCATTTTTCCCACTTCGAGATGCAGAAGGGAAAAGAGATATAAAAAAACGTATTATTTCAGTTATGTTTTTTGTTCGATACCTAGAAAAACAAATAGAGAAAATGCCTGAATGCCTTATCCAAAAATATGGTAATATCGTAAATGAAATACGAGTTCAAGGATTAAATTCTGACTTGAATAGAATATGTGATGTCAGCATGTATAAATCTTTATATCAAAGATTCATGAATGGTGAACCTTTGTCTCTTGAGCAACAATAAAAAATGGATTCACGATACAATAATAGGGTATAACAAATACTAAAATAGGGTATAACAAATACTAAAATAGGGTATAACAAATACTAATAACTTGGCATGAGGCGAATCTACGAATACGACGACCTACAACCAGTCTTGGGGCAATTGCTGCAAGGTAGGGAGTCGGGCGAATATAATATGGCAAGGAGCGCAGGTGACTATTGTAAGGCAAGTCGTAAGGAGAAAAACATATGATTATGAACAAGACATTTATAGACGAGCTATTAAATTACGGGGAACGCATTACGTTGGAGTGCAAAAGGTCCGAAAACAGTATCCCAAAGTCCATCTGGGAAACATATTCCGCATTTGCCAACACCAACGGGGGCTATATCATACTGGGTATCGAAGAGAATCTGAATGCTGAGACTTTCGACGAACGTTTCACTATTTATGGCATCAACCATGCGGAGCGTCAACGGAAGGACTTCTGGAATACCATCAATAGCGATAAAGTAAGTTCCAACTTGTTGAAAGACGAGGATGTGCAAGTTGTAGAGTATGATGATACAACTGTGTTGCTTGTTGCCCATATTCCCCAAGCCATATATCGTAATAAGCCTGTCTATATCAATGGGAATGTGTATAAAGGGACTTTCAAGCGCAATCATGAGGGCGACTATCATTGCGATGAGAGCGAAGTCAAGGCCATGATACGTGATGCCAATGAAGACGGGAACGACGGGAATCTCATAGACTACTATACGATGGATGACATCGACATGCCTACCTTGAAGAGTTATAGGAACGAGTTTGAAAACAGGAATATTGGGCATGTGTACAATCAGCTGGACGACAAAGAATTTCTAAAACAACTCGGAGGTTATACAATAGACCGTGCCACCGGGAAAGAAGGACTGACACTTGCTGGACTTCTGATGTTTGGTAAAGGCCTTTCCGTAAGGGAGCGTTTCTCAAACTTCAGGATGGACTATATAGATATGACCGATCTGCAAGGTGATATGCGTTACAGTGACCGGTTGACCTATGATGGAACGTGGGAAAATAACCTGTATAATTTCTTCCGCCGTGTATTGGTAAAGCTATCCAGCGACCTGAAACGTCCATTCAGATTGGATGGGATGCAAAGAGACGATGACACACCTGCACACAAAGCTATCCGTGAGTCCTTTACCAACAGTATCATTCACGCTGATTTCTTCATATCCGGTGGCATATTGAGAATAGAGAAACACGATGGCTGTTTCTGCTTTAGAAACCCTGGAACTTTGAAACTTCCGGTTGCTCAAATTTATGAAGGCGGAAGTTCGAAGGCAAGGAACCCTCGGATACAGAATATGCTACGGATGATTGGTTATGGTGAGAACCTCGGCTCTGGCTTCCCTACCATTCTCAATGCTTGCAAAACTGAGAAATGGCGAAAACCCGACTTGGATGAGGTGACCGAACTAAAAGAAGTCCAATTGAAACTATGGATGATTTCCATGTATCCTAAAGAGGTTGAGGTTTTTTTGCATAACTTTTTAGGCGACGGATATAACAAGTTAGATAGTGATGCGCTATCGGCTCTATCGGTGGCATATGTGGAAAAGGAGGTGACCAATCAGCGTCTTCAGACACTTATGGAAAAGAACTCCCTGGAAGTGGCAAAGACTCTAAAATACCTGACGGGTATAGAGTTGTTGATTCCTAGTGGCAAGGGAAGAGGGACGACCTATAAAATCAATACTGAGTTCGATTACCAAGAGTTGTCTAATGGGTTGTCTAATGGGTTGTCTAATAGGTTGTCTAATGGGTTGTCTAATGGGTTGTCTAATAGGTTGTCTAATGGGTTGTCTAATGGGTTGTCTAATGGGTTGTCTAATGGGTTGTCTAATGGGTTGTCTAATGGGTTGTCTAATGGGCCAAACGATTCTGAATTAACAATATCAACGATACTTTCGCTAATACAAGAAAACCCCTATATAACCAAAAAAGAACTCTCTTCAAGAATAGGTATATCAACTACCGCCATACAAAATCATATAAACAAACTTAAGTTTAATAATCAGATAAAGAGAGAGGGGCCTGCCAAAAGAGGTGGTCATTGGGTGATTATATCAGAATAGTGTATGTGATGAAGTTCAAATTCAAGATACAGCAATACCAGACCGATGCGGTGGAAAGCACGGTGGATGTGTTTGCCGGGCAGCCGTCGAAAGCCAACGCACAGTACAGGCGTGACTTAGGCCGTCGGAAAGGCAAGCAGGTAAAGGCCTTTGACGTTGACAGTGGCGAGGTGTATGAGGAGGAAGTCGGCTGGCGCAACAGCGACGTGGAGCTGACGGGACAGCAACTATTAGACAATATCCACCAGCAACAGGTGACTGGCGACATACCTTTGTCGCCGACGCTGAGTCAGCCTGTCGGGCTGGGAGCCTGCTCGCTCGACATCGAGATGGAAACCGGTACCGGCAAGACATACGTCTATATCAAGACCATGTTTGAATTGAACAAGCGTTATGGCTGGTCGAAATTCATCGTGGTGGTACCCAGTATTGCCATCCGTGAGGGTGTATATAAGAGTTTCACGATGCTCGACGAACACTTCATGGAGCAGTATGGCAAGAAAGCTCGCTATTTTATCTACAGCAGCAACAACCTCACGCAGATAGACTCCTTCAGTAGCGATGCCAGCATCAACGTGATGATCATCAATGTGCAGGCCTTCAACACCTCGTTCAAGGAAGATGCCAAGAACAAAGAGGCGCGCATCATCTACTCCAAACGTGACGACTTCCAGAGCCGTCGTCCTATCGACGTGATTGCCGCCAACCGCCCCATCATCATTATGGACGAGCCGCAGAAGATGGAAGGCGAAGCTACACAGAAAGCTTTGCGAAACTTCAAGCCGCTCTTCGTGCTCAACTACTCGGCCACCCACAAGACCTCGCACAATTGCATATATGCCCTCGATGCATACGATGCCTACAGGCAGCGCCTGGTGAAGAAGATACAGGTGAAAGGTATCACCGTACAGAACCTGTTGGGCAACCAGAGCTATATCTACTTCGACAGCATCATCCTCTCGAAGAACAAAGCACCAGAGGTGCGGTTGGAGATTGAAGTAAAAGGAGCAGCAAGTACACGCCGTCAGACCTGCAAGTTTAGACAGAACGATTCACTTTACGATGCTTCAGGGCTTCCAGCCTACAAGGAGTTCGTCATAACTGAAATCAATCCTCGCACCAACACCATACTCTTCCAGAATGGTCGGTCGCTTCACCAAGGCGAGGTGATGGGCGACGTGAGCGAGAAAGCCATACAGCAGATACAAATCCGTGAGACCGTCAAGTCGCACTTCGAGAAAGAGCGAGCCCTGTTCAAGCAGGGCATTAAGACCCTGTCGCTGTTCTTTATCGACGAGGTTGCCAACTACAAAAGCTACGATAGTGAAGGAAATGAGGTGAAGGGACCACTGTGGCAGATGTTCGAAGACGAATATAACCGCTACCTGAACGAGAACCTGACGCTGTTCGAGGACGACTATCAGGATTATCTGCGGCGTTTCCCTGCCACTGAAGTACACAACGGCTACTTCTCCATAGACAAGAAAGGCCACTCGGTCAATAGTGAAGTGAAACGGGGCAAAGACACCTCGGACGATATCTCGGCCTACGACCTGATACTGAAAAACAAGGAACGCTTGTTGAGCTTTGATGAGCCGACACGCTTTATCTTCTCCCACTCCGCCTTGCGTGAAGGCTGGGACAATCCCAATGTGTTCCAGATATGCACATTGCGCCACGCCAACAGCGCTACTGCCAAGCGGCAGGAGGTAGGACGCGGACTCCGTATCTGTGTGGACAAGGATGGTAACCGCATGGACAAAGAGCGTTTGGGCGATGCCGTGCACGACACCAACAAACTGACCGTCATCGCCAACGAGAACTACAGCTCGTTTGTCGACGCACTACAGAAAGAGACAAAAGAGACCCTCCGTGAGCGTCCGACACAGGCCACTGTGGACTACTTTAAGGACATTACCCTCAAGGTGGATGGCGGGTTGCACACCATCTCGGAACAGGAAGCTGCCAGCATTGTCAGCTATCTGTTCGACAACGACTATATCGACGAGAAGGGCAACATACAGCAGGGTTATCATACCGACTTGGAGAATGGCACACTTGCCCCCATGAGCAAGAAACTACAACCCATCGAGGAACAGGTACACAAGATGATACAAAGCATCTTCGACCCCACCGCCTTGGTGGATATGGTGGAAGATGCCAACGACAAGGCCGAGGTGGTGAACGACCATTTGAACGACAATGCCGAGAAGAAGGAGTTCAAGGCCCTATGGAATGAAATCAACCATCGCTATGTCTATACGGTACACTATGACAGCGATGAGTTGATTCAAAAGTCCGTTGGTGCCATCGACAGAGACCTAAATGTCACGCAGCTGAAATATATGGTCACCACAGGAACACAAGGCGAAGACGAGTTGGACTTTACAGGAGAGCAGAGTACACGAACAAGGGAACTGCGCGAAGTGTCGACCAGCAACGTACCATACGACTTGGTGGGCGACATCGCCAAAGCCGCCACGTTGACCCGTCGGACGGTAGTACGAATACTCAAGGGGATACAGCTGTCGAAACTGTATATGTTCAAGAACAACCCCGAAGAGTTCATCCGCAAAGTGAGCCATATCATCCGTGAACAGAAAGCCACGATGATTGTGGAACATATCAGCTACAACCGCACAGAAAACCAATACGACTCCGCCATCTTCACCCAGGAGAAAAGCCGGCAGACCATCGACAAAGCCTACGAGGCCAAGAAACACATTCTCGACTATGTGTTTACCGACAGCCAAGGCGAGCGTACCTTTGCCGAAGAGCTGGACAAAGCCGAAGAAGTGTGTGTTTATGCCAAGCTGCCGCGGTCGTTCCAAATTCCAACCCCTGTGGGCAACTATGCCCCCGACTGGGCCATCGCCTTCAACGACAAAATGGGTTTGAAACACATATTCTTCGTTGCAGAAACCAAAGGCAGTATGGATTCCATGCAGCTGAAAGGTGCCGAGAAAGCCAAGATAGAGTGTGCTAAGAAACTCTTCAACAATGTGTCCACCAGCAAAGTACGCTACCACGAAGTCACCAGCTATCAAAATATGCTTGATGTAATTAATGGCTTATTGTAACTCTATCTGAATCTTTATTCAATAGGATTTTTTTTGTTGGCATGGGGGAAAATAACATCTTATGAATGTGTGAGTTGGTGTAAGAATACATTGTGTTTGTCTGTTTTCCAAACAATTATATCCGCTTGGAAAGATGCCCACTGGGACGAGCCTGAATTGAAGAACAAATTTGAGATTGATGAGGTTGAATTGGTGCTCCCGATACCAGTAGGAGGTGCTAATGATACGATAAATGATGGGGTAATGGCCACATATACCATTATCAAGTTAAATCCCGGCATCAAACGTAAAGACATTTCTACTATTTCAGGGAAGAGCCTTCCTACGATAGCCAGACATATCGATGTCCTCGCAAAAGAGGGATTGATTGAGTATAGAGGTTCAAGGAAAACAGGCGGGTATCATACAAAATGAGGATGGTAATCCCTTGGCCATAGTTTGGCCATATTTCGATTATATTACCAGTTTGTAATGTGTTATTTGAATACATAAATAATCACAAAACACACAACCATAAACTGTTGATTATAATAGGAGATGCTTTAAGCGTTTCTGTTCCGGGCACTGAGGAGGACAGATTACTTACGACTGTCCTCCTTTCTTTCTAGTATTATATCAATAAATCTTTGCTTTATTGCCTGTTTTTTCTTACTTTTGCATCTGTTAATTGCTTTTTCAACGTGAAGAAAGTCGCTGTCTTATATATTGTTCTGCTCTTGACGGCATCGTTTGCGGCAGCACAGGTCGCCGACTCCACCAGACAATCTGGCCTCGACAGCTTGCCTGCGGCCAGCAAACACCATAAGGCTGACGACGGCTTCGGATTCCGTCTCGGAGCCGGCCCTGATCGTTCCGGCGAAATCGCCCTCTCTTGGCACAAGGCTCTCGGGCACTACCGACTCGAAACCAATCTCGGTTGGGCTCAAAGCGACGACTGGGGCTACCTTAACATTTCCACCGCATTCCATTTCCACTGGAAAATAGTCAAGGGGCTGGCGTGGTACGTAGGTCCAGGCATCAATCTCGGCTGGTATTTTGGTGACTATCATTTCGGTCTTGGTGTAGGCGCACAGCTCGGAATCGAATACAATTTTGATTTCCCCATACAGTTTTCCATCGACATCTTCCCCCGGTATAACATCCTCGGCTCCACCGATGCCGTGGGACTCGGCGGCAGTGGTGCCCTAAGTGTCCGCTACCGTTTCTAACCGCTCCCAAACATATCAACACAAAACATATCAACCTATCAACATAAAACATATCAACATATCAACATAAAACACCTCTTTCCATGAACATTCATATCGTACAGCACAATATTGCGACTAATAATCCTGAAGAGAACCTGAAGTGGATACTCGATGAGCTCGACAGCCCAGAATCTAAATCCGCCCTTCTCACAGTATTCCCTGCATGCACCGTTTGCGGAAGCCCCCTCTACGGTTCTGTAGCCTACACCGACATCCAGAAACGCGCGCAAGCCGTCCTTCAAGAACTCATAGCACAATCCGAACACCGTGCCTTTCTTATCGGTATGCCACTGCAGTTGCAGGACCGCGGCCTGTGCAACACCATAGTATTCGTCCAAAACTGCGCCATCCGCGCCATCGTGTCTAAGAAATACCTCTCGCCCGACGAACAGAAATATTTCGTCCGCGGCGAAGGCGTCCAGCTCATACAGTTCCAGGAACAGCGCATTGCGATAGGTTTCTATGAGGACCTGAAAGAGTTGAGTAAACACAATATCGAACAACCCGACATCGTGATATGCTGCGGCTGCAACGTGTTCGACTACAATCGTCCCTACCGCACACGCTATCGTATGCGCAAGATTGTGGAGAACCTCAACTCGTCGCTGGTCTATGTCAACCGCATAGGAGGCGAAGGCAGCTACCTCTTTGCCGGCGGTTCGCTGGCACTCAACGCTGCAGGCGGACTTCTGGCCCAATTCCCTTATTTCGAGTCGTGGTCGCAGAGTGTCGACATGCAACTCCTCGAGGTGTTCGACGACGAGAAACCCGAAGCCGTTGATCTTGTCCACAAAGCCCTCCTCATGGGACTCCGCGAATATTTTGAGAAAAACAATCAGCATCGTGCCGTTCTCGGTCTCTCCGGAGGCATTGACTCCGCCTTGGTATGCGCCCTGGCTGTCGAAGCACTCGGCCCGGAGAACGTACACGGACTGCTCATGCCATCCCAGTACTCCACCGACCATTCTGTCAAAGATGCCGAAGACCTCGCCCACAATCTGGGCATATCCTACGACATAGTCCCTATCAAGCCCATGTTCGACGCTTTCAAGCAGGCTCTGACCCCCGTCTTCGGCGACCGCGCCGAGGATGTAACCGAGGAAAACCTACAGGCTCGCATCCGTGGCACACTCGTCATGTCATACGCCAACAAGTTCGGAGCTCTCGCACTCAACACCACCAACAAAAGCGAAGCCGCCATGGGCTACGGCACACTCTACGGCGACAGCTGCGGCTCGCTCGGCGTAATCGCTGACCTCTACAAAACAGAGGTCTATGAACTCTCCAACCACATCAACCGCGAACGCGAGATTATCCCGCAACATACCATCGACAAAGCTCCGTCGGCCGAGCTGCGCCCCAACCAGAAAGACACCGACTCACTGCCAGACTATGAGGTGCTTGACGCTATACTGAACCTGCACATCGAAGAACAGTTGTGCCTGGATGAAATCGTGGCCGAAGGCTATGACGAGGAGGTGGTGAAGGAGGTGCTCCGCAAGGTGCGCATCAACGAGTGGAAGCGTCTTCAGTTCGCTCCCATCCTCAAGGTGTCACCTATGAGTTTCGGTCTCGACCGCCGCGTTCCAATAAGTTAACCCCCTACCCGACCACCAGAGTCCGCTAACCGCCAACGACCAATGCACTTCCAGTCAAACCCGCAACTCGAACTTGCCGAGAGTTACCTACGCAATACTGGGGTTTCCATTTTTCTCACAGGCAAGGCTGGCACTGGCAAGACCACATTCCTTCGCAACGTACTGCCTCGCCTTAACAAGCGCCATGTTATCGTGGCGCCTACCGGCGTGGCTGCCATCAACGCCGGCGGTGTTACCATACACTCTTTTTTCCAGCTGCCTCCATGCCCCTACCTGCCAGATGTGCCCGAACTAATAACCGAGTACCAACTGCCGGAAGGCAAGAAGCAGCTGCGCAAGTCCCGCATCAACATCATTCGCACACTCGACCTGCTGGTCATCGACGAGATTTCCATGGTACGAGCCGACCTGCTCGACTCCATCGACAACACCCTGCGTCGCTACCGTCGCAACAGCCGTCCGTTCGGTGGTGTACAGCTGCTTATGATTGGCGACATACACCAGCTTCCGCCTGTCGTAACCGCTGAAGAGGAACCCTACCTCAAACGCGTATATCAGTCGCCTTTCTTCTTCGAGAGCAAGGCCTTCAAACTCCTAAACTACATAACCGTCGAACTCACCACGGTTTACCGCCAGCAGGACTCTCTGTTCCTCTCTCTTCTCAACCATGTGCGCGACAACCAACTTGACCCTCCCACACTGGAGCTTCTAAACAGCCGTTACAAACCCGACATCGAGGCCTACTTTAAGACTCAACCTTCCATGCCCATCCGCCTCACCACACACAATTCGCAGGCTGACCAGGTAAACCGCCGGAATCTAGACCGCATCGACAAGAAAGAGCGGCTCTTCGAAGCCTCTGTCAAAGACAACTTCCCAGAAAACGCCTACCCTGCCGAGAAAACCCTTCGCCTGAAAGAGGGGGCTCAGGTCATGTTCATCAAGAACGACCCGTCGGGCAACGCACGCTACTACAACGGTCGCATCGGCATAGTCAAATCCTTCGACCTCGAACAGAACCACATTGTCGTCGAGAGCGAAGGCGACTCTATCGACGTTGAGCGTGTAGAATGGGAGAATGTGAAATACGACATCAACAAGTCTGACAACTCCATAACTCAAATAATCGACGGCACTTTCACACAGTTCCCACTCCGCCTGGCGTGGGCCGTCACCATCCACAAAGCCCAGGGGCTCACCTTCGACAACGTCATTGTCGATGCAGCCGATGCCTTTGCCTATGGACAGGTCTATGTAGCCCTGAGCCGATGCCGCAGCCTGGAAGGATTGGTGCTCAGCAGCCGCATCACCTCTTCATGTGCCTACGACAGCGTCGATGTCGATACATTCAACCGCTCGCAACCTTCAGAAGACACTGTGCGCCAAAACTATGAAGCCAACGCCTTCAACTACTATATAGACATGCTCTTTGACCTTCTGTCGGTCAAGCAACTATACGATGCCGCGCTTCGCATCGACCAGTTCAACCGTGCCTACCTCACCGACATCGCACCCAAAGCCGTCTCGCAGTGGAACGAATGGACGCCTCGCCTCGCCGCCCTGTCCGATGTGTATGAAAAATTCCGCAACCAAATAGCCCGCATGACCACAGCGGTTTCCTCTGCCTCCGAGGCCAAAGCCATAGTCGCAGATCGCATAGCCAAAGCCGTTGCCTACTTCTACGCCCAAATTGATGAGGCCCAGAACGCCATGCTGCCGCTACTCGACATCGAAATCGACAACAAAGAGCGCGCAAAAGACCATAAGGAATACACCGAGACATTCTCATCAATCATAGGGCTCAAATGCACCTGCTTAAAGCAAGCAGCATCTCATGGTTTTTCCGTTGAAGGCTATCAAAAATCAAAATGCGACTTCCTCCTAGACGAAAAAAAATCCAAGTCTTCCACCGAGACCAAAATACCCAGACAACGCAAGACCTCCGAATCCGACGATTCCAACCTATATAATCTGAAACACCCTGATATTCTTCCACGACTCATTGCCTGGCGTCGCGAAAAATACGAAGATGCCGGAGTGCCAGCCTTTCAGATTCTCACACAGAAAGCCATGCTGGGCATAGCCAAAGCCATGCCGCGCAGCTTGGACGAACTCGCCAAAGTCAAAGGCATCGGCAAAATAAAACTCCGCGCTTTTGGCGAGGAGTTAATCGGCATCATAGAACAGTTCTGCCGAGAAAAGGGAATTTGACCGCTGGCCTCTAATCACCAGCCTCTCAAAAATTAAACACCGCAGCATCCACTGCCGTATTCACCTTGATGTCAGTCATCTTGTACAAGTTGCTCACCCCACTGAAATCTACCGTTTCCATCTCCACCATCACACAGTCACTCTGACGATAGACGAGCCTTATCGACGAAAACCCCTTGGCCGCTTTCTTTCGTGCAGTCATTTCAACCACATAGTTTCCGCCGTTCTCTTTCACCGTGTAGTCGGCGTTGTTAGATGTAGCAATCTCCCGAACCCTTCCTGCCATAGCATCAATCAGGAAGTTCGCCAGTTTCTGCATCGGAGGGTTCTTCTGAAGGTTGAACTTCTGATTCTTGCCTTTTGCAATGAGCAACATGCCCTGACCGTTTATCACCGTGCGGTTGCCAGCTGGTGTAGCGTAGTTGATGGCAAACTGGTTCTTGTCGGTATAATATAGCGTACCCGCCATATCTATCTTGGCCTTTGCCGCAGTAGTACGAACCTGTACCAAACTACCTGTTATCGACACATGCTTCTTGCCAACCGTCTCTATCTTGTCAAGAGACTTGTCGCCTTGAGCTTGGATATTGGAAAACTGTAAACCGAAAAACGTGAGCAGGAGTGCTGGAATGATATACTTCATGTTCAAAATTAGATATTGATTCACTTGATTTTAATTAACTGCCGACTGCTAAAGATTAGTGCTTCTGTCTGACATTTTATTTCACCCTGAGCATTTTTTTCTTTAAGAAAGGAACCTTCATAAGCTGTCTGAACAAGAAAGGCTGCAGGCAGTAAGATATTGATATCGTTGACACCATACCTATCAATGCACATAATCCCACCGAGTGCAAAGTTGGATGCTTGGCAAACAGCAACGAGCTCAGCACCACCACCAGTATGAACGCCGAGAACGTAATCGCCGTCTTATGGTAAGACAGCATTGTGTTGTCGTTGCCTCGCTCTGCCGATAGCAATCCGTTCGAGATAAATATCGAGTAGTCAACGCCGACGCCAAAGATGAAACTCGAGAGAACGATATTTATCAAGTTGAAGTCTATGTGGAATATAGACATGATGCCCTGCACTATATACCAACTCAGAAACATCGGCAAGAATGCCAGCAGCGCCATAGTCACACTGCGATAATAAATCAGCAGCACGACGATGACGAACAGCGACGAGATAAGAAGTATGACGTTGAAATCCTTGTGCACAATGTTCACCATGTCACCAGTATAATAGAACGGGTCTGCCACTATCACACCTGGCTGCGCCGTCAGCACATCGGCCACCTTGTATGTGTTAGAATCATCCGTCAGCACCGAGGTAAACACCAAATATTTGGCACTGTCGGCCGACTGCTGACCTCCGACTGGAATTCGCTCTACAAAATTGCATGCTAGTTCGTCTGGCACAACGCCACTCTCCACAATCGCATCTGGCTCATAGTCAGCTTCAACCAAGGCAAAAAACGGATCGAATATTTCTGCATCCAACCCCGCAGCCGTTGCCGCCTTGCTCACGTCACCCCTTGTCTGTGCCACTTTCTCCGAGCTCCAGTAGTTCTTCCATCGCTCTATATTTTCTTGCTGCTCTTCGTTATTGAGTATCATACGCGCAATATCGTTATACTGCACTATCGCCCCTGCCTCATACAGAGAATCCACCTTCGGCAGCATCGCCTTGTTCATGGCCAACGCCGTGTCAAAAGTGCCAGATTCAGCTGCATAGTATTTAATATTGTATCCATGGTTTATGATATCCTTGTATATTGTCTCCGAATGACGCACCATATCGCTCCTGTATCCTATGTTTTGAAGGTTGTTGTCAAAATGCACCTTGGTCGTAGGATTCACCGAAATCACTATGCACACAACGCTCAACAGCCCAATCGTTCCTACAAGCCACGGTTTTCTATCAGGCGACAGGTTGTTCAGCCTTTCCAGTATTGCAAATGCTCGATGGTTTCTCACTGCCGAATTCTGGCCGCTGAAAAACTGCGGCATGAATATCAGGGCAAACAGCGTCGTCCCCACCAGCGCTATCGATGCGAAGATGCCGAAATCCTTAAGCAGTTCGCTCGTAGTGAAAAGCAACCCTGCAAAGGCACCTATCGTCGTCAAACAACTGAGCACCACGGGGGTGGCCTGCTCCTTCAGCACCGCTATTGCATCGCCAACATACTTATAGTGAGTCAAAACATGCAGTATGTAACTCATCGCTATTCCCAGTATCGGTGCCGCAAGTCCCAACGCCATTATCGACATCTTACCCTTTATCCAGAACATGCACGCCATCGCCATCGCTGTGCCGTACAGCAGCGGTGCCACAATCATCACTATCGTCGACGGAGTCTTGTAGCATATCAGCAGCAACACCAACACTATCAGCAGCGAAACCGTCACCGTTATCACAATGTCCTTCTTTATTCTGTTCGAGTTACCAGCACTCAACACCGAAGCCCCGTGAAACACCGCCTGCGCCTCCGGATGAGCCGAGTTAAACTCCTCTACGCACTTCTCCAGATGTTTCACAATCTTGGCACAGCCTTTCGAGTCAAACGAACTGATATTCGGCGTAAGATAGGCTATAGCGACACTCGAATCCGACGAAAAGAAATGCCTTTCTACCGTCTTGGTGTTCATCATCGAACGCTGAGGCAACGCACCCTTCATCGCCTCTCTCAGATTTGCCGGGTCATACGGTATCACGTTGGCCAAATTCCCTTCCGGATCCTCTGTCAATGTCTCCGCATTGGCCTTCATAGTGGCTTCCAACACCCCTTGACTTAGTAGAGAGTCAAAGCCCTCATACACCGATTCCGGCAGCAACGTCGGGAAATGTTCCAACGCATAATCCAAACCGTTCACCATCCAGTCGTCTTCAACACGGTAGAGTATGTGTTTTATCAAACCACCGCACGAGTCGGGTGCCATTATGCTATCAACCAACTCATCACACATCATCGACATCTCCTCAGGCGCCACTGAGTCACTCTGCCGCTCTATCTGGATGAATATTTTATCCTTGATACTCAACTGTCCAAAAGCCAGACGGCTACTCTTCGACTTGTCTGTTTCGGGCAAGAGCTTCGTGATATCCTCTTCATATTTCAGCTGAGCGGCAAAAAACACAAACAGCGCAAACGTTGCAATCATCGCAATCCACATGAGAGCAGGCCACCTCCTGAAAAAATGATAAACAGCAATAAAGAACTTCTGCATTTTCAACAAATTATAGTTATTGATGGTTTTTTCGTGAAGTGCAAATTTACGTTTTTTTAGCAAATTCATCATGAACGAAACAAATAAATGCTTAATCATTCATGGACAGCGCCAAAAACGATTAAACAAGAAAATAATGTTGCAAAACATCATTTCACCATCCCTTTCTATCAGTGACCTAATAAAAATGGCATAGATATAACTGTTGTCCCAGTTCCCAGACGGTTATACATTTAAAAAGTGCAAAAAACGAAAATCAGCTAAAAGACACCCAACCATTCGTTAGACCGACTCGTTAAAGGCGAATGAAACGGGGCGCTGCAATTGCAGCGCCCCGTTTCATTGCACCATTTATCTGAGCAGGATTACCTGACCCACAATCTCGTGAGTCACGTCTGGATAGACTTCTGTACTATATATGATGCGCCACACATAGCTTCCAGTTATGCAGGGGGAACCGTTGTGCGAACCGTCCCACCATTCGTTGATATCGTCGGTGCGGAATACGAGGGCTCCGGTACGGTTATAGATGTCCATCTTGAAGGAGACGATGCCAGTTCCAACAGCACCAAACTTGCGGTTAATCTTCAGGTCAGGCGTGAACACATTGGGAACGAAGAGACCTTCGCGCAACATGGGTATCACGGTTCTGGCTGTATCTGTGCACTGCTCGGTTCCAACTATCAGCACAAGCACTATTGAGTCGTTGTCCTCATTTGCCCTACCGGTAATCTCCTTGTCATCGCCATAGAAGAATCCATCGACATACCACTGTCTCCACGTTTCAGTCTCGGTCAGGTCGGTCGCTGTCCAGTCTAGCACCTCGTGATAGACAGCCTGCGGTGTCACTTCCATTCTTGCATCAACCACGGAAACAGGGTCAATCGAAACGGTGTCTCTCATGGCACACTGCATCATTCCTTCATACCCAGCCAACACTGTAAACAGGGTGTGATGTGTCGGGTACACGGTTATCGAACGTCCCGTCGCCTGTTCTGGCAGTTCTTCCATTGCCGGTACCGAACTCCACTGGAATGCCGTCGCCTGCGTCTGTGCCGTAAGGGTATAACTTGCCATTTCGCAGTCATAGTTGGCATCTATGCTCACTGGGGGTCGAGGCACGACGAACAGATAGAGCGTAATTGTGCTGTCGCAGCCATTCACACTGCTTATCGTGTGGTCGTAGCTGCCGCTTGCAGCCAGTGTCTGGTTGAAGAAATGATACTCTTCACCCTCACATATTGTATCGCCATAGGATGTAGCCTGTGTGTAGTTCACCGTCAGGTGCAGATACAGCACACTGTCGCATCCATACCGGTCGGCGAGAGTGTATTCCGACTCGGCACTGCTGTCAAACGACTGGCCGTACCACTCAAAATGGTCACATGCGGAAGCGGCAACATCTGTCGCCGACGACTGATGTACGGTCAACACAAAGTTGTCGCTCACGGTGCAGCCGTTGCCATCGATAAAGTTCACTGTGTATGTCGTCGTCTGCGCTGGCGATGCGACTGCTTGCGACCCATTTATGGTCAAGCCGCTGCTGGGCGTCCACATATACTGCTGCTCGCCGTTGAACGATGTCGACTGCGCCACAAGTGTCACCGACTCACCCAGACATATCGAAGCCGACTGACTCATCTGACCGTTATCGTCCATACCCACCACGTCAACAGTAATCGACGATCCAGGTATTACGACATCCACATATGCAGTGTCTCGATTCTGACATGCGTCACGCACTATCAGACGGACGCTTACCGTCGAGTCGTTCATTGGCTGATGGAACCGTTGTGTGCTTGGAGGTGTCTGCTCTACAAAGAACACGTTATTCGAGCAATTCTCGCTGGCCACATCTGTGGTAACATCAAGGGTGGCGTTCGTCAAGTCAGGCATACTGTACTGACAGTTGCCCATCGCCACAGAATTTGTCAAACCCATGCCCACCAGTGCGGTAACATCTATATGAGGAGCCACGGTGTCATGCACTATATAACGGAAGTTCCACACAAATTCAACATTGTCGCAATCTACAAAACTGTAGCGGTAGTTCTTCCAACCTTCACAATCGGTGCCGCCCTGTGTTACCACCGCCTCGGGCCGCTCTATCGTCCTTCCGCACACATCCTCTACCTCCGGCACAACAAAGTTCTCCAAAGCATCGGCAAAACAGGCCACACTTCTCACAGTGTCTGGCGAGACGCCCACTATGTGTGGTATCGTTGTATGGTGAACCACATGCGTGAAGTTCCAGACTATCGTGTCGCCACTGCAGTCGGTATAGGTATAGTGATACACTATGTCGCCATGGCAGCGGTTGTGAGTCACATAGTCCGAGCTATCTATCGTCAGCATCGGAGGATTATTGCTTGTCGAGTTAATGGTATCGCCGCAGCTGTTTATCACCACAGGCAAAGTAGGCGTCATACCAGGATCGGTCACGTCATAGCACTCAACGGTGTCCTTCGTCACCACTTCCGGTATTGTGAACTCCGGTGGGTCAAGCGTATAGATATAACTCCATGTGTACTGCTCGCCACGGATAGTGTAGGTGTAAGTGTAGGTCACGACTCCGCAGGTGTCGTTGAATTCGGCCGAATAGGTAGTATCAGGATATTCACCGCTGTCCCACGGACGGTCGAATGGAATTCTCACTCCGCAGTCATCGATGTTGGGATACTGCCCATCGGTCGGCACAGTGGCCTGTGCCAGACAATTCACCGTACGGGTGCTGTCGATAGGAGGCTGGAACACCTCTGGTCTTACATCGCACACATAAGCCCAGTTATACACAGCTCCGTCGCAGTCATTATACGTGTAGTGATATATCACCGTGCCTGTGTCATGCGAATTGAGGGTCTCAATCGGGTTCAGAGGGTCGGCAACGGGCAGTATCGTATCTCCGCACTGGTTAACCAGCGTGTCGGGATGCGGCACATAGGATCTTGCAGCGTTCACACAGACATATTCCTCCGTAACGGAGTCGGGCACATCCAGGGCTGGATGCACCACATACCTCGTGAATCTCAATGTATCGTGGAATGTGTTGGAGCAGTCGGTGTAAGCATATCTGTACTCACGTTTGCCATTACAGTTCGTCGGGTCATCGTTGGTATGCGTATCCACCGAATCGACCACTGGCACAATCGGCGTCCCACAAGCATCCACAACCAGAGGTTCCTGCGTTGGTCTTACTGCGTCAGCGAAACATGCCACAGTGTCATGGTCTGGTTCGAATCCCCGCACCACGTTTGGAGCCAACGCCTTGTCAATATAGTAGGTAAAGGTCCATCTGTACACCAGTTCGTCAGCCGGATCATCCACACCAGGTATATACGACGGGTCGTAGAAGTTATAGTAGTACGTCACCGTGTCTTTGCAGTTGTGGTCGGTACGCACTATCAACGAGTCGGCGTATGGGGCTAGCACACCACCGCACACATCCACCACCCTCGGCATCGTGGGTCGCACAACCAGAGTGTCACAGTTCACATAAGCTTCCGTTGCCACCTCCGAACTGCCAACCTCAGGCTGCTGGAACGGATTCATGTCTCGTGTCACTGTATATACAAACACCCAGTCAAACTCGTTATCCTTGCAGTCCCTGTATATGTAATGGTAAGTACGCGTGCCTGTCACCGTATCGTGCGATGCATCCGCCAGCGTATCCTCGTAGGTTATCAGCATCGGTGTCAGCGTGTCTCCACAGACCGACACTATAACCGGCAAGTCGCCACAGCATATAGTGTCGCAATCGACAAAGCACTCCACCGTCTCAGATGTAGCCGCATATCTATGGCTTATCGGATTCTCCACCTCATGCGGAGGCGTGCTCGGCATTACCACATGGGTAAAGCTCCACACCAGCGTGTCGCCGCTGCAGTCGCCATAACTGTAGTTGTACACTATGTTACCGTAGCAATAACCGTGCGCCACATAGTCCGAGCTGTCTATCACCAGCGAGGGCGGGTTCGTATGCGACGAGTTGATGGTGTCGCCGCAGCTGTTTATCACCACCGGAAGCGTTGGTGACATAAGAGGATCGTGTACGTCGTAACACTCCACGGTGTCTATAGTATCTATCGTCGGTATCGTGAACTCTGGCGGATCTATCGTGTAGACATAATCCCATGTGTACTGCACTCCGTGCATAGTATAGGTATAGGTGTAGGTAATGACTCCGCAGGTGTCGGTATACCCTGAAGAATAACTCGTATCAGGATATTCGCCGCTGTCCCATGGACGGTCCTGAGGTATCCGCACACCGCAGTCGTCGATAACAGGATACTGCGACTGGGTCGGCACCGTAGCCTGAGCCACACAGTTCACCGTACGCGTGCTGTCGATAGGCGGATGGAACTCCTCGGGTGTCACCTGGCACACATACGCCCAGTCATACACACTGTCGTCACAGTCGGTGTAGGTGTAGTGGTATATCACCGTACCTGTGTCATGAACCAGGTTCACAATCGGGTTCTGCGGGTCTGCAACCGGAAGTATAGTGTCGCCGCACTGGTTGACCAGCGTGTCCGGATGAGGCTCGTATGACATCGCCGCATTCACACAGGTGTAGGCCTCCGTTACCGTGTCAGGCACATCGGGTGTAAGCAGCGGATGCACCACATACCGAGTGTATTCCCACTCAAGGATATTGGTCCCCGTGCAGTCTTTGTACTTGAAGGTGTATTTCACCGACCCGGTACACAGCTCATCTCCGCCTCTTGTGTCGTGATGCTCGTCCCTTATGGTGTCGAACGGCGCCAAGGTGTCGAGACAGCCGTCGAGCACCACAGGCATCTCTAGCGGCAACACTGCATCGGCAAAGCAGTTCACCGTGTCGTAGTTCGGTGTCACGTTCCTCACGATGTCAGGCATCTGCGTGCGGTCTATGTAGTATCTGAAATACCAGTGATAGGCCAGTTCGTTTGACGGGTCATCGACTCCTGGTACATACGACGGGTCGTAGTAGTTGTAGTAGTAGGTCACCGTATCCACGCAGTGGTTGTTTGTCCGAACCACCGACGAATCAGCGTAAGGGTTCAACACATTGCCACACACATCTTCCACCGTCGGCAGCGTGGGTCGCACCGCCATCGAGTCGCACATTACATTCGCTACTGTGTCAACCAGAGAAGTCAGATCGAGCGGGTCTTGCGGAACTTCGTACGGATTGGTGTGCCTGCTCACATCGAAACGGTATGTCCACTCGTATGTATTAGATCCCGTACAGTCGGTATAGACGTAGTGATATGTGCGCGTGCCTGTCACATTGTCGTGAGATGCGTCTGTCAGCGTGTCTGCATAGGTCGGCACAGGCGTCGCCAGCGTGTCACCACATTGTGACACTATTATCGGCAGCGTAGCGCCCCATATAGTGTCGGTGTCGGCATAGCACGAATCGAAACACTGCGCATCACCGCTCCTCGACGCCATCGTACCCGTCTCGGGGTTCAACACCTCGTGCGGTGCAGTGGTCGGGACAATATAATAGATGTAGCTCCAGTCACCCGAATGTGCACAGTCTTCATAATGGTAGGTGTAAATCACCGTGTCGTGGCAGCCATCTCCCTTAATGGTGCGCACAGGTCCTGTAGGTGTGACATACTCATCTATTCCTCCCTCACAACCAGAATGTCTTACCGTAGGCAAATCGCTTAGTCCCGGCGCAACGGTGTCAGCCATACACTGCAGAGTACGATTTTCCGTATTGGCCGGTATGCTGAACGCCGGCGGGTTGTATATGTATGCGTATGTATAGTAGTAGTCTTGAGCAAACACCACATAATGGCTGGTATAAGTTATCATGTAGCAGCCTCTGTCGCTTGCCACGCTGTCACGCACATAGTCATCGAACGTAACGGCGTTTCCGCACACCTCCTCATTCGGTTTTGTCGGCTCCACTATCAGTCCTACGCAGGTAACCGTCACCGTATCGCTCGGATAACCATCGAACGCATCGGGTTTAATCACATGCTTTCTGCGCCAGATATACTCACGTCCCGAGCAGTCAGTATATTTCCAGTTGTACGACACTGTGCCGTTTCCTGTTCCATCCACATCTATCACGGGCGAGGCTGTCGTCAAATGTCCGCCCAGCCCGTCATCAATCGGGTCGCCATTTTCATCCACAGGAATTGGTGTCACCAGTCGTCCACAGGCATCACGCATCTCTCCGACAGGTGTGTTGAACGACACCGCATCCAACGCTGCATTTGTACACGGCAGCGTATCGACCAGTTCGGTCGGATTATTCATCGACAACTCCCTCAGAGTCACGTTGTATGTAAACGTCCATGTGGTGTCGTGTCCCTCGCAGTCTCTATATGTATATGTAAACGTCGTAGTGTCCATACAAGCTCTACCAGTCATCACTGGTGTCGGTGTATAGGTTTCCGGCGATATCGTATGTCCACAACCGTCCGTCACCGTAGGCAACACTATCCGCGTATTTGTATAGTTCAAACCCACCGCACTGTCAACACATCCGATATCAACACTCGTTGCCACGTTCGATATCGTGAATGCATGCTCCGCAATATGAACGTTTATATGCTGATACACCGAATCCATATTGCCGCACGAGTCGCTCACCACATAGTAACGGCGAATCTTGTAGCCGCAAGTCACACTCGCGAACACACTGTCTCTATGGTCAACTATCAGTGCCGCGGACTCTATGCAGTTGTCGTCCAGCACCACACCCAAATCGTTATGCAACGCCGTTGGTGTTGTAACAGCAGGATAGAGTGTGGTCAAATCCGACGTACAACCGTCGATATCGACTTCGTCAAGTTCCTTACCGCCGCCCGCCGCCGTCACCGTCGGCGCTGTGGTGTCAATGGCGCTTATTGTCATGCTGTCCGTCACTGAGCAACCATGGTTGTCCATCACCGTCACCCCTACCCTATAGTTAACCCCGCAGGTATGCGGTATCGTGGCTGTGTCGCGGCTGTCATGTGCCTGCTGTACGAAAGTCACACCTTCACCTCCATAAGTATAGTTATATGTCGCTGTGCCGTCGGCTCCACCCAGCGTTGTGTTGAACGAAAGAGTGTCTCTGTTCGGACATATCGGATATGTATCCGTACCTGCATCATAATCTGCCGAGGCTGCATTGTCCATCGTCAGCGTCGGCACTGGCTGCACATATATCTGCTTCGTGGCCTTCGACGTACACGCTCCTCTCGTCACACTCACCGTCACGGTCTTGTCGCCACCCGATGTCCAGGCCACCGTTATCTCTCTCGTACCTGCCCCGCTCGTTATCGTCCCACCATCGACAGTCCACGCATAGCTGTCGCCCACCATCGCCGCCGTTTCTCTTATGGTCATCTCGTTATTGGTCAGCGATGTAGTCGAACTGATACACACCGTGTCCTTGTTCGTCACACCTCCCACTTCTGTCTCAATCACCGGCTTCACTGTGTCCGCCACGTTGAACGTTATCTTCACCGAGTCTTTGTTACAAGCCGGCGACTGGTCGCTCAACACCCTTAACCAGTACTCGTTTGTGTCTTTCGGATTACCAAGAACCAGCACCGTGTCATACACTCCTACCTCGTCGTGATGTATGTTCACCACCATCACCCTCTCTGCCGTACCTATGCTGCTCGTTACATCGTATGTCGCATACCTTACCTCCACCTTTATCGTGTCTATCGAGTCGCCAAGGCATATCGACTGCGTCAGTTCGTCATATCCCGTCAACGGCGTAATTACCGGCGATGGGTTCAAGTCTACCTTCACCTTCGCAGTGTCGGTACAGCCGTTGTTGTCAATAACCACCGCCTGATACGTCGTGTCCGGCCCCAGTGCCAGAGGATAGCTCGGGTCTGTCTGCGTGAATCCCGCTGGCGTCGATGTCCAATACACATGCTCCGAACCGTTAGGCTGTGTCACTGTCGCCGTCACCGATACATGCTCGCCGACACATGCCGATGTGTCTATCCTGTTCGTCGTCAGCGAAAGACTTGGAAGCATGATATGCACCGTGTCTCTCGGTATCACCACCTTCACATGCACCTGTGCGCTGTCGCTACAGGTGTCCTTCACCGCCACCATCACATCTATCGTGTCGTTTCTGTCCTCTCTCTGAAGATATTCCGTCAATGCAGCAGGACTCTGCTCTATCACCCGCAGATATGTGTCGCCGCAGTTGCCATGCGCATTGCTCAGCACCGTGCCGCTCAGGTCGGGTATGAGGTATGTGCAATCGCTGGTCTTCGGCGTAGCCGTCACCGCAGCTATCGCATCCACCGTCGGCTTGGTCGATGGAAACTGGACATATATCTCTTCGTATATCGAGTCTTTGTTGCCGCACAGGTCGGTTACCACATAGTATCTCCTTATCTTGTTGCCGCAGGTAACTCCAGCCGTCATCACGCTGTCGCGGCTCGTCAGCGTCAGCTGGCTCAACGGTGTGCAACCGTCCGCAACCGTCACCCCCAGTGTGTCAAGCAATCCTGCCGCTGTCTGTACTGTAGGATGCGCCGTGCCCAGCACCGACAGGTCGCAACCAGTCTCCTCAACCAGCGTGCCCCACGTTCCGGGCAGTGTGAACGCCGGAGCTGTGTTATCCAGCGCGTGTACCGTCATGCTGTCTGTCACCGAGCAGCCGTGGTTGTCCGTCACTGTCACTCCCACCCTATAGTCAACTCCACATTCGGCCGGTATCGATGCCGTGTCTCGGCTGTCGTTCACCACCTCTGCAAAACTCAAGTCGCCTCCGTAGTCATACGTGTATGTCGCCGTGCCGTCGGCTCCGCCAAGCGTCGTGTTGAACGAAAGCGTATCGCGGTTCGGACATATCGTCACCTCGTCTCCTCCACCGACCACCGTGCTCACATCCACCGTGGGCACCGTCTGTACATGTATCACCTTGCTCTTCACCGATGTGCAGTTAAGCGCTCCGTGCGTCACCGTGACTGTGACCGTCTTGTCGCCAGATGCCGTCCACTTCACCGTTATCTCTCTCGTGTCCGCCCCGCTCATTATCGTTCCTCCGTCCACGGTCCAGCTCCACGAGTCTCCAGCCTCTCCAGCCGTCTCCCGTATGGTCATAACCGTATCGGTCAGCGACGTGCTCGACGTGATACACACCGTGTCCCTGCCGTTGGCACCGCCCACGGCCGTTACTATCACGGGCTCAATGGTGTCGGTCACGTTGAATTTTATCTCCGACGACTTTGCATCGCACACAGGTATCTGGTTACTGATGGTCGCAAGTGAATATGTGCCAGTAGTCTTAGGCTTGCCCGTTATAATCACAGTGTCGAGAGCCGCATCGTGGTGGCGCACCGTCACCGCCACACCTTCAACATTTCCTATGGTGCTTGACGGGTCGTATATTGCGTTCTCTATCTTTACCTTTATCGTGTCTATCGCCTTGCCTTCGCATATCGACTGTTCCAACTCGTCATATCCCGTCACTGGCGTAATAACCGGGTCGGGGTTCAATGCAATGTTCACGTCGGCAGAAGCTGTACATCCGTTTGCATCTGTCACCACCACATGGTAGTTTGTGTCGGGATTCAACGCCAAGGGATAACTTGGGTCGGTTATACTGAAGCCCGCAGGCGTAGAACTCCAGACGCTGTGAGAAGAGCCACTTGGGTTACTTACCGTAACGGAGGTTGCCACCGAATATCCGTCACAGGCCGCAGTATCTATGGTGTTGGTCGTGGTCGAGAGATTCGTAGTTATGGTCAGGTTGTTCTGAGGTATCACCACCTGCACATGAGCATGAGCGGTGTCGTCGCAAGTGTCTCTCACTATCACAGTCACATCTATTGTGTCGTTCCTATCGCTGCGCTGCAGATACTCAGCCAGCGAAGCAGGGCTCTGCTCCAACACCCTCAAACTAGAGTTCTCACATCCAGTCGTACGCGACAGGACGGTGTCAGTAAGGTCGGGTATAGTGTATTTACAGTCGCTGCCCAAGGCCACTGCGGTCACCACCGGCATTGCGTCGAAGGTGGGTTTGGTGGTCACCAACCAGGCATGACGAATCGTGTCACCCTGTGCCGCCACGCCGCATGAGTTAGTGTATGCCGCAGCCCAGTAATTAGAGTGGTGGCAACCGTTGACCACCTCTGGGCCTGCCGTCACCAACGCAACTGCCGACGGATTGCAGGCATCAGTCACCGTGAAGCTTGCTGCAGTAGGAGTAAAGCGACCGTCACCACATCCCCAATCCTTATCGGCATCCAAGCCCGACCTGACTGCAATTGTCGGCGGCGTAGCGATGGTGATAAACGAACTGGTAAAGGTATCCACGCAGTGGTGAACCGTCTCAGTCACGATAAGCGTATCGAAATAAGTGCCGCAGGAGCCGTCGCTGACGATGCTCGCCGTAACATGCCCTCCAGCCGTAGAGCCAGGAGTTATGGTTACAGGACTACCATCCTTACCAGCACGCCAAGCATACGTATAGGGCCCTGCACCTTCAACATCTGCACTAAGTGCATAACCGCCCGTCAATAGCGGACAATCACTCACAATTGGCTGTACCAAGGTATCGCTCGCAAGCGTTGGAGACGGTATCGTTATTCCGATGACAACCACCAGTTCTTCCACTGGACACGAGTTGTGGCTATCTGAAACAACCACTGTATATGTACCAGCCGGAACATTCTCGAATACGCCAGTATTGTTGCTACCCAACCCTGTCACATTGTAAGTGAATACATTTCCAGCGATAGGCTGCGCCAGCGACGCCGCAACAGTGAAACTACCGTCAGCCGATGTTCTACATGTTGCATTGCTACGCGATGTAACACTGACAGCAATCTGGTTCATACCGATAACAACATTTTCCGTCTTGATACACCCCTCGTTATCCATCACCATAACAGTATGAGGACCATCTGAAACATCTCTGAATCTACGGCTATTCCATGGACCCTGCTCCGCACTCGCAATACTATCTACTGAGTGTACACCAGAATTAAACACAGGATCCAACGCATACCACATTTGGTCGCCATGATAATCTTCAACATTTATCTCAATATATCCATGCTCACCGTTGCAGTCCGCATTTGAATCCACCGTATTCACTATTATGTTCTTGACAATGAAATCAAGATCGACAAGATTCTCCCGCTCGCATCCAAAGTTGTCTATCGTGTGTACATTGCATGGAACTATGCCTCCCGTAAAATCATCAGGTGCCAAAACGGTGAAATGGTCGTTATATTTCGATGACGAAGGCCATGAGCATTCTGCCCACGAACTGTCAAGGCCAACACTATAAGTCCAACTCTCTCGCATCTGATCCTCATTAATAGCTATAGACCAATTGAATATCCATCCGTTGTCCAGTTTCCATCCGTCTATGACAGTTATCGTCCACGCCTGCTCCGGATCGCTGGGGTCTCCGTTCAACGGACATCCTACCAGACCTGCCAGACTTTGGTCTGGATGGTATATCTGTCTCCTGTGTGCCAAATCCGACGAGTCGACAATAGCGTCTGCACTCACCGAGGCATTCACCGTTCCGCCGCTCGGTGTGTGCTGATTCACCTTCCTGTATATGTAACCATCGTTCGCGGCATATTCAAATCCCAATTCATCATTGTTCGACCAAACATAGTTCCATCCCGTTCCCGGTCGATTGTCGGGAAGTGTCTTATCACACAAATTCACACCAGAATAATTATATGAACTCGGATCCCAAACCACTCCCAGTCGTGCCCTTCGGTTGTTCTTGTTACTGTTGTTCGTACTAGTGTTGCTCGTCCATATCTCTCCGCCACTGGCCCAACCTGTCATTGCCGACGTAATTGACGATGCACAGTCCGTTGCAGTTCCTCCATTGTATTTTTTCAATATAGCAACCTCTCTGCGCCTGCCTATAACTGGATCGTACGGGCATTTCAGCGATATATACAGGTCACCTATATACGAGTGCTCGATATTCATTTGCAAATAAAGTATGTCATCCGCAGTACGCACTTTGGCTCCGTCCTGGAAGTCTGTGAACCACACCGATGACTCATATTTGCACCCTACTCCAGGACAATTGTAGCCGTCTGGAAGGAACACTGTGTCTCCAACAGACTGTATAGAGGTTGTCTGTGGGTGTTCGCGATCAACCATCACGAAATCTTTCTGATCCTTGGCATAGCCAATGGTCACATCGGTAGGGCTGCCCGGGCATATCTTGAAAGGATCGTTGCCAAAATCGGTAACAAAAACACCCTTTGACACCCTTATTCGGGCTGGGAGTCTAAGTTCACACCCCATGCTAGATGTCGCAGTGAACACCAGATCGAAACCTGTCAATGTGTCGAATCTCGCATTGTATGGCGCAGGCGGGGTAAACGTAGTACCTGCCACACGCCGTAATGTCTCACCACTACCGTAACAGAAGTCCCACCCTGCGTCAGACTGTAGCGAGCATCCGGTCGTTGACGTGACCTGTGCCCTGAAATCAGTTTCATGGTCAACAATGTAGTGGCAGATGTCTATATTGTAGTACCCGTCGGCATCGCGCTCCACCGTATGAGTTTGTCCTCCTCGGGTATAGGTGAGCTGCAACGCGGAATCAACAATACAGCACCGCTTGTCATAAATCGCGTACAGCACAGTGTCTTTCAACAGCGGGAACGGACTGCCCGGATAGTATGCGTCACCAGAACCGTCAGGCGCTGTGTTCCACTGCATAAATATCTTGCCATCCTCCGAACAAGTGGGCACCTCCGACGACAGGGTCACAGTACCCAATCCCCATTCCCGCTGTGGAGGTGTCGACGCGTCTCCTCCACACGTGCTACCATCAGTCCGATATGTAAGGCTCACATACTTGCGCGCACGCACGATATACTGCGAACTGCTTGTGCAAAAACCGCCTCCTGCATCTATTCTGGCCGAGATTATAGCCTCACCGGCATTAGTCTCGCTCATCGTAACCGTTCCGTCGGCCGCCACCGTAGCCACCGACTCGTCCGACGAACCATAGATAACACTCGTGTTGCCAGTGGTATTTGTAAGCACAGGAGCATTGAAAGTCGTTCCGACAATATGGTTGGCCTCGCTGGCGTCGTATGTAAAGGCATTCGGTCGCAATGTACAACAGTACATGCATATATCTATTTGAGGCGCACCCTTCACTCTCTCAACGAACCTCACACCAGTCAACGGATATTCGCCCCAATGTCCATCGTAATATCCAGGTTCCGGCTCCTCTCGCCAGTTATCTGTAAATGCAGATATCGTTCTGTCTTCGGCCGTTTCGTCCCACAAGAAGGGGGAAGGTGTCACAATTGAATTAGCAAATCTCAATTCAGAGTATATCGCAACTACCAGATTTTGGCCAGCATCGAAGCTAAACGACTCCACTTCATTGAATTCCAATCGATTCCACCCGGCTTCTATTTTCCATGGACCATTATAAACTAGTGTCAACTCATCAATCGGAACAAAATCCTCGTTATTTTCAAACTTCGTTTTTGTGGTCTGCGCCAGGAATATGCTCACATTGCGCGTTGCGGCGTTTGCGTGGGCTGCCTGAAACGAAATCGAGTGTATCCTGCACGACACTCCTATGTCGGAACCTTTATATATCATCTGGTTCCACGAATAATTATAGTCAGTGACTATTGGGGCTCGGTTGTTAGTACCAGACCCCTCGCCCACAGCGTTGCAGTTGTCCTTGACGTTGAGCTTATAACTGGCAAACTTGGCGCATTTACCTCCCGATGCTGGCCACTCCGCCGTGATGCTGTCTATTCCAACCGCACCAGTGAACGAGAGCTGTCCCGACGTCGAGTTCACAGTGGCCACATATGGGTTCGACGCCGCATAGTAGAACTGCGTTCCCGCAGGAGCCCCGGCCGGTGTCGGCGATATAAATGTTTCGCCAGGATCTATCTCGTATGTATTCGGTGAGAATGCGAATGTTTCGCTTCGCGCCGTGCAGTTCTCCTGATAGAACTTTATATCTGGACGGTAGTCTCGCACCACCGTAGTTACGTCGCTCGACGAAATCTGCGGCACATTCGTAAGTCTCAACGGCACTGTAGCGTCATCGTTAAGCGACGTGACAGCCATACTCGGTGCTGACGAACAGAAGAACTTGCATTCGAGACGGTCTGACACATTGAGTTGCTGTATCGATACGGCTATATTGGAAACGCCATCCCAGCTAAATGGCGTGTCTAGCGGTATTTCAACCCACACTCCATCCGGACGACTCAAAGGATTTCTCAAATCCAAATTATAACTCTGCGCCACCTGCCTCAGACCCGCCGTATAGTAGCCGTTAGAAAGATCGTCGTGATCGGCTGGCACAAGCACCATGTATATATCAACCAGCACACTCAGATGTTCCATACCAAGGTAATGGAATGAAATCTTTGTTATAGTCTTGTTGCTTCTCAACCCTGCCGCATACAGTTCTTCTTGCTTGTACAGCTGCTGCGTATAGGGATACTCAGTGTACCACGTATAAATAGGCACCGTCGATTGCTGTTGCGACCCTGTTCCGATCTCTCCAGTCCATGCGCCTTGCGCATGGAGCGGTGTCTGCATCAACACCATTATCAGAAACAAAACCATGCATGCCATCCGCAACCAGTTTTCTCTCCCTCTCCGCAGGTTTTCCAATCTTGTACCGTTTATATTCATAAAAAGCAATTTTGTTCTACCATAATTTTCTCATACTCACTACAGCAACGCACAATAAGTCCATATTAATGGATACTACAAATATACGTAATTTTTCTGCATCTTTTTACATAAAAAAATTTAAATAAACCTAACTTATTTTAACATCCTAATGTTCAAAACTTTACCACACCTCAATTATTTAGTCCGCAACTATGGTCATTTATTACGATAAAGTTATCAACCAAACATGCAAAAGCAACCTGCGAACATCTTTGGTGTTTTTAGACGTTCAAAGCCATGTTAAAGCAATACTAACCATCAACAAAAAAGCCGGCGGAAATCCACCGGCTTTTTACTGACCGCAATATGTCAAAGTGCCCTATCTGAGCAAGGTGACGGTGCCTATTTGTTTATGCCAGACATCGGGTTCTATCTCGTTGCGGAAACGCGCGATATAGGTGTAGGTGGCCCTGGGGCACTCGACGCCGTTGTGGTCGCCACGCCAGCCTTCTTCGAGGGTTGTTGAGTGGAAGACCAACAGACCTTCGCGAGTATAGATATAGATCTCGTATTCGACGATGCCGTGACCGATGGGGGCGAAGGTTTTGTTGATGTTAAGGTTAGGCGTGAACACGTTGGGGAACCAGAGCTGACTCTTGCGGAGATATATCACAGTGTCGTGCACGTCGGTGCAAATGCTGTTAACAGCGACGATGGATATGCGGACAGAGTCGTCGTCACACTGAGCGGCGCCACTTATATTCTCGTCTATTCCAGCCTCGATGTCGTTGACATACCATGAAATCGACTCCGCATTCTGGCTGGCCGAGTGGGCGGTCCACTCAAGGTCGTCACAGGTGAGGAATGGTGGGTTGAAGGTGATGTCGGCGACAGGCAGACGGAGTGGTGACAGGCTGATTGTTTGCGAAGCGGCACAGATGCGGCCAGCGCCATAGCCAGCCGTGAGGGTATAGTCGGTGGAGCGCGAGGGGTTTACGGAAATCTCAAGGTCGTCACGCTGAGTCTCGACATCAGGGTCGCTAGGTTGCGCGGTCCAACGGTAGGAGACGTTGTTAGAGCCACTGACGGAGCCCGTCAACTGGTAGTGACCCAGTTCGCATGAGTGGTACTCCTCGATGGTGACGGAGAGCTGAGGGCGAGCCACCACCTGCAGGGCGACAACGCTATCGCAGCCGGCAGCGCTGGTTATGGTTACAGTGTGCTGACCTGCGGGGTAACGGTTTCCTCGATATGTAAGCTGTTCGCCATAACAGACGGTGTCAACATACGAACCATATCTAGTATTGTTGATGGTGAGGCGCAGGGTGACGGTACTGTCACAACCTGCCCGGTTGGTGATGACGACCTGCGGAGAGTTGGTCGAAGAGGTATAGGTCTGACCGTTGAGAGGCCATGTATAGCTATCGCAAGCGGTATGGACGTCGGTGCCTGTAGTGCTGCGATTAATTGTAAGATGCAGAGTCACCGTAGAGTCGCAGCCAACGGAGTTCAATCCGGCAGGCACGGAGGGAGAGGACGTTGAGGAGGTATAGGTCTGACTGTTCATTGGCCATGTATAGGAGTCACATTCGGTATGGGAGTCTATGCCCGAGGAGCTGTGATTGACGGTGAGATTAAGCGTCACCGTAGAGTCGCACCCCTCGGCGTTGGTCGTGGTATATGTGGCGGTGTTGTTAGACTGGGTATAGGTGGTGCCATGCCATGTGAAGGAGTCGCATGCGGTAAAGGACTCGACATTGGTGGAGGCCTCACCGTCGATGCCGATGGTTACGGACTTCTGAATAGAACATTCGGCATCGTCTGTGATAGTGACGGTGTAGATGCCTGGCGCGAGGTTGGAGAGGGTTGTACCGGTCTGGGAGCTGACGTTGGTTGCACCCGTACCCGAGGAGGACCATGAGTAGTGGTACTGAGGCGAGCCGCCTGTGACGCCGGAGAGCGTCACAGTTCCGTCGCTGCGGCCGGCACAGCTCACATTTGTATGCGCAAGTTCGTTAGCAGACAACGGATCGGGGACTGTCACGGTTATATACCTTCTGGTCTGAAGGCCGCAGCGGTCGGTCACAATAACCTCGACGGTTGTAGGTTCAGTTATGTCGTTGGGCGGGAGCGGGAGCTGGACCATCTCGGAGACACCGCAGTTGTCGGCAGGTTGGAGAATTCCGACAATGTCAGGTATGCGGAAACGGCAGTCCTGACCCATAGCTACGGCTGACACTTCACTGTAGTCGGGCATATCGTTGAGGAAATAGGGGGCGACATCGTCCACAGCGCTAAACGTAACGGTAGCTGTGTCCATACAACCGTTGGCATCGGTGAGATAGAGAGTTTCGGTGAAGGTGCCACAAGTGACAGATGCAGGGATTGAAGCGGTGGGGGTAGCGCCAACGTAGTCGCCCGTCCAGTTGTAGGAGTAAGGAGCCTGAGCGTTGGTGATGGTTGGGGTTATCACATAGCTGCCAGCGGTAAGCGGGCAGCCACCAGCGCCAGGAGGCGCAGGCAAGGAGACGTCAGGCTTAGGATAGGCCTGAACGGTCAGCACAACCAAAGAATCGCACCCGTTGGCTGTAGTGAAATGCTGTTGCAGGGAGCCTGCGGCAGCGAAATCGCCCCAATCGCCATACCAGTCGTTGAGAGGGAAATTGTCGGGACAGATGACGGTGTCGTGCGGAACGGTGATTTCATTGCTGATTGTGAGGTTCAAGGTTATAATGCTGTCGCACCCCATAGCGGTAACAAGATTGGCGGTGTAGGTACCGGACTGAGTATAGGTCTGACCGGTGGCATCCCATGTGTATGACTCGCAGGACTGAGCGCTGACGGTATCGAATACAGAGCCTGCGACGGTGAGAATGAGAGTGGCAGTGTCAGGACAGCCCTGAGGGGTAAGACCTGCATCAACGTAGGTGCCGGAAGCGGTGTAAGTCTGATTGTTGCGGGCCCATGTGTAGGGTTCGCACTGACCTCCATCGACAACCAACTCGGAATGGACTGTTGGGTTCATGGTGACGGTGACGATATTCTCGTAAGTGCTGACACAGCCATACTCGTCACGCAGGAAGAGATCGCAAGAGGAGGTGCCGTCGAAGTTGTCGGGGGGAGTGATTTCCATATAGACACCGCTCTTGGTGGAGTTCCAACCGCAGGTAACCCACGAAGAATCGAGGTCAACAGTGTAAGACCAGCTGTCAGGCAGGAGTTCCTCGTTAAGGCCCAGCTCCCAGTTGAAGATATGACCATTGTCGCCACCCCAACCATCGACCACCTCGATGGACCAAGTGCCGTTAAGCGGACAGCCAATAAGGTTGTTGAATGTTTCCTGGGGAACGTAGATCTGCGACATGTTTGCCAAATCGGAGGAGTCAACAGTGCTGTTGTGCACATTGGCATCGTCGTATATCAGACCGGTGCCACCAGCATAGGTGTAACCACGAGAGGTGTTCTCAGACCAAATATAGTTCCAGCCGATGCCGAGTTCGTTGCCCGAAGCGTTGGGATCGCAACTGGAGCTGTTGCCGGAGTTGGGGTTGCCGAAGTTGGCGCCATGGTTGCTGGTGCCGACACCGGACACCCAAGTGTCGTAGCCAGAAGGGATCTGAGCGTGGCAGGTGGCCGAGCCGCTGCCGCATTGGCTCAAGATAACAGAACGTCTTCCACTAGGACAGGTTATAGCTATATAGATATCACCGATAAACGTGTGCTCTATATTCAACATTACATAGAGTAGGTCGTTTGCATTTCGTATTGTTGCACCTGCCGAGAAGTCTGAGAATGTTACTGACGAGCGGTAGAAGCAGTTGCCGTTACATGGTTCTCCGTCGGGGAGGAGTATAGTGTCGCTAACACCCAACGTGGTGGCAGCACCACCACTGGGACGTACCACATCAATAGCTCCGACACCGTCGGTCGACACATATATATTAAAGGGTTCACCATGGCAGAGGTTGAAACTGGGACGTGTAGCAACCTGGAACACACCAGCCACCCTGACACGCACTGGTATAGAGATGCAGTCGCTGTTGTTGCGTCTGATCTGGAGCATTACACCATAACCCGCCGTACGGTCGTAAGTATATGTAAACTGCGTGCCGGTGAATTCCTGTATAAGACCACCTGTAGATGACGTCAATCGCCATGTATAACTATAGTTCCCCGAACAGTTGTTCAGTTTCTGCACACGGAGCGTCATCGCTGTGTTAAGACAGACATCGGCATAGTAGTAACCGTCGTCAGCAAGATGCAACGGGAATGGTTTGTTGTCCTGATAGATGTAGAACGACTCGAAGTCGCAGCATCCAAGATTGTTGGCCATCACCGTCCAGTTGATAGTACGTGTAACGGTGCATCCCATCGCATTGGTGGCAGTGATGGTGAACGAGCCGGAGCCGGCTGCCGTAGGTGTGCCGGTGAAGGAGCCGTCGCTGTTCAATGTCAACCAAGTCGGCATTCCATTGGCGGTGAAGGTCGCACCCTCATGAGAGCCTTCAGGAGGATAGCCATACATCGGCACTCCCACATAACCACTCACAGTGGAAGTCGTGGCATCGTACTGCACATCAAATACATGAACCGTGGCCGGCACACGAGAGCTGTAGCAATGCTGATCAGTATTGTAAGCTGCCACGTAATAGGTGGTAGTGGCACTCACATTGGTATGATAGGTGTCGCCCGTGTAGATAGGTGAATCAGCAAGCACATCGTCAAACCACTGCAGCTGTAGGTTGCCCTCGTCATCACGTACTGTGGCGGTAAGATCGACAGCCTGCGGAGTGCATATTGAAATAGCCTGTGTCGAGGGAATATGTGCAGGGCAGATAACCTGCAGTTCGTATGAATCGCTGGCCGAGCAGACATCACCATCTACAGGAGCAAAAACCGAGATAGTGGTAGTTCCGAGCGAATGAGTGGTGATGATTCCATTCTCATCAACGGTGGCAACAGACGGATCAGATGAAGACCAAGTCAGGACTCCATTATTACCATCGCGATTAAGAGTAACATTGGGTTGACCTCCAAGGTAACACATAACCATCGAGTTAGAGAAACCGAAATTTACCGGACGCGTATCGCACGGCTCTATGCAAATCTTGATATTGGGTCGCGAGGATGTTGTGGATTTAGAACCAGAATAGGAACCTATCGTTGCAGGTATAGCATCGTAGGTGTCACTGTATGAATACAACACGGTACTACCCGTGGTAGAGGTATAGTAGAACGATGATGATGCTGTGGAGGTTGCACCACAGTCTACAGCCACAACCAGGTTGTTTATACCAGAATAGGTGAACGGTGCGGTAAGCTGAATCACATTCCAGCCTGCCACGATATTCCACGTACCGCTATACACAAGCTGCAAGTCGCTTGCAGGCACCCAGTCGGCAGTGGAAGAGAATGTCGATGCCGTGGTCTCACCAATATAGATGTCGACGGCTCTGGCCACACTGTTCGAACTGTATGCGTTAAAACCTATAGCTGTGATAAGTCCAGGTGTACCGATTTCCTCAGCGGTATATATCATCTGGTCATAGCTGTTCTTGTAATATCCGTACAATGGAGATGCACTCGTAGTACTGGTTCCTGTGCCAATCTTGCGGCAGCCATCACCGGCCTCAATGGTGTAGCGGGCACGCTCTTTGCAGTAACCTGCCATCTCTGAAACCGCAGTTATAGTAACACGTCCTTCAACCCCAGTGAACGTCACATTTCCGTTTGCATCCACGGTGGCGACAGCGGTGTTACTACTCTCATAAGTGATAGTTCCATTACCTGGTGTAAGATTAGCCGACAAATTCGGCTCTGCAAAATCGCCACTGCCTATCACGTAAGTATATGAGGCAGGACCATCGAATGCAAAGGTACCAGTGCGATGCGTACAGGCTTCGGAGATACAGAATGCTGTATTTACGCGAGAAGTACTGTATGTACATGAACTCGAATAATTGCTAATCGTATTGACGCTATAATATGTGCCATCACTCTGATAACGCCAAACGGTATATCCAGTTGTGGTGGTATAGTTAAACACATAGGAACTACTATTGTACGACCCCGAGTTGTCATCTACAACCACAAGAAGGTTACCGCCGTCATAGTCGAATGGGGAAGACAAATTAAAATAGTTCCAAACGCCATTTCCCGAGCAGTTAAGCGGACCGGAATAGACAAGTTCCAATCCTGTATTAATAAACTCAGACACAGCACCACTTGCAAAAGCGGAACGATTGGTGTTGGCCATGTAGATCTTCACATTGTTTTTCGCTGTCATTGCGGTGCCGTATGCATATTGGAATCCAATCCTATCAATCGTACCACCACTAGGATAGCCTATCTCGTCAGCCAAGTAAATCATTTCGGTCAGAGAGTAGTTGTAGTTATTGTTGAGTGGGGTCACGTAGGTCGTCGATGTGCCGTTGCCAATCTTTACGCAGCCATTATTCACATTGATGGTATAGGAGGCCATTTTTTCGCAGTAAGTACCAGAAGCCTGCACGTAGGCAGTAATTGTAACAAAACCCTCCTGACCAGTGAACGTAACAGCACCTGTCGTTGCGTTTACCGTTGCAACTGAGGTATTAGAAGAAGTATAAGCAGGAGTTCCAGCTGGTGTAATGTTGTTCACAAGAGTTGGCGGAGTGAACGTACTGCCAATAAGATGGTTGATGGTTGAAGTTACAGGAGTAGTACCATTGCGAAACTCAAAAGTGCCAGTACGAGCAACACAATACCTTAGCAATCTAACATTTACAAGATTGGCATCGAGTGATCCACTTACCGACGTACCTGGATCGCTACTATCGGCATACTTGCTCCAATGCCTGTTGGAAACCGAAGTGTAGTAGCAAGAACGACTGCACCCTCCACTTGTGGTGCAACCCTTGCCAAAAACTGCGATAAGGATGGCCTTACCTGCAGTGTGTTGGAAATCACTGCTGAAATTGAAAGTATTCCAACCTGCGGTTGTCGAAAGCGCCGTATTTCGGTAAACCTGCGTGGCACCAGAGGTATAAGTAGCGAAAGTGGTGTTAGCATCCAAAGAATAGTTGGCATCCACATCCTTCATCCATATAGTCAATTGAGCCCCTGTGGAGGTACTATTTGACGAAATATTATACTCAACGCCAGTTAACGTGAGAGAGCTGTTCAACTCAACAGCATCAGAAGGCGTGTAAAGATAGACATCATATTGCCAGCCCCATAATCCAGGCATTGGACGAGAGGTTGTCGATGTTCCAGTCCCAATTTCAATAGTTTGTGCTGACAGCACCCCGAAGAGTGCCAAAAGCGTCATAATAGCTGAAAACAACTTATAAATCTTACTCATATCTATGATTGTTTGATTTTTTAAACAAAATAACAATCCCCCCTTCTACAGTTATACTCCCTCCTTGTTTTAAACCATTCACCCCTCCCATCACACACACATCCATAAACCTCACAACGCGCAAAAGACTCACACTCAATTAACAACAAATCAAATGAACACTTTTTAACTCGTTACAAATATATATAAAAAAAAATAATAATGCAACCAAAACATTTTAATTATCATAATAAATCTTAAAGCAATTTTATTTCAACGCCTTTTACCAGCCATTCAAATCCTTAAGACTTATTTCGACAAAACACAAGCAGGGGGCGCTATTTTCTCAGCGCCCCCTGCTTGAATCTAATGTTCCAAATCTATCTCAACAGCGTTACTGTACCAATTTGCTTGTGCCATGTGGCAGGATCCACCTCGGTACGGTAGCGAGCGATGTATGTATAGGTGGCACGGGGACATTCCATTCCTTGGTGGTCGCCTTTCCAACCTTCCTCGAGGGTAGTGGTATGGAACACGAGCAAACCTTCACGGGTATATACATACAATTCGTAATCCACAATCCCACGACCAATGGCATTGAACGTTTTATTAAAGTTCAAGTTTGGAGTGAAAACATTGGGGAACCAAAGCTGACTTTTGCGTACATAGATAACTGTATCTCTCACGCTTGTGCAAATTCCGTTGACCGCCACCAATGATATGCGAACAGAATCGTCGTCACACTGTGCACTGCCGCTGACCGACTCTTCGTTACCAGCCTCGATGTCATTGACATACCACGAAATCGACTCAGCATTCTGACTGGCAGAATAAGCAGTCCAGTCAAGGTCGTCGCAAGTGAGGAACGGTGGATTCAGTGTTATATCCGCAATCGGCAGGTTCAGAGGTGTCAGGCTTATCGTCTGAGAGACCGCACACATCCGATTCGAGCCATAGCCAGCTGTCAGAGTGTAATCTGTAGGCTGAGTAGGGTTCAATGAAAGCTCCAGTGCATCTCTTTGAATCTCGACATCCGGATCACTCGGACTCGAGGTCCAGAAATGGTTAACATTGTTAGAACCGTTGATAACACCTGTCACCTGATAATGACCCAGCTCACACGAGTGGTACTCGTCCAAACTTATCGTTAACGAAGGTCGGGCAACCACCTGAAGAGCCACAATGCTGTCGCATCCGTTGCTTCCCGTCAAAGTCACCGTATGCTGACCTGCGGGATAACGATTCCCTCTATAAGTCAGCTGTTCACCATAACAAACAGTGTCTGCGTAAGAACCGTAGCTCACATTATTGATCGTCAATCGAAGAGTGATTGTGCTGTCGCACCCAGCCCTGTTAGTTATCGTCACCTGGGGTACGCTGGTTGACGAGGTATATGTTTGTCCATTCAACGGCCATGTGTAACTACCGCAAGCCGTGTGTACGTCATTGCTGCTCGTACTATGGTTTACGGTCAACTGCAACGTCACCGTCGAGTCGCATCCCGCGGCGTTCTGACCCGCTGGAACCGAAGGGGCAACAGCTGGTGTGGCATAATAAGTCTGACTATTCATCGGCCAAAGGTAGGAGTCGCAGGCTGTATGGGCAAACACACCGCTGGTACTGTGGTTGATTGTCAAATTCAAGACTATTGTTGTGTCACAACCATACGTGTTGGCTCCAGTAAGAGTCACTCTTGGAGCCGAGGGACTTGTGGCCGAAATAGAGTTCGTGTAGCTCCATCCGTTATACAGCCACGAATACTCGTCGCACGCCTCGCGATAGTCCACACCGGTTGTCGAAGGATGGATAGTCAAATGTAACGTGTCGGCCCCTGTACAAGCCCCTATGGTGTAGGTATCCACCACATCACACGAACTGGTACGAGTATAGGTATTGCCTCGTATTGTCCATGTATAGGTGTCGCACGCTGTCGCATAATGAGACTGGAAATCGTTTTGATACATCGTCAGGTGCAGCGTGGTCACCGAATCGCATCCAACCGCATTGGTAGTAGTGTAGGTAGGCGTCTGTGTACTCGAAGTGTAAGTTTCCCCATGCCATTCGAACGACTCACAAGCCGTAGCCTCGAACACTGCAGAATTCGAATGATTAATAGTCAAGTTCAGAGTGGTCACCGAGTCGCACCCGTTGGCACCGGTAGTTGTGTATGTCGCTGTGTTGTTCGAGGATGTGTAGGTCTGGCCATGCCAATCGTACGTATCGCATGCCACCTGCACATCGATGCCGCTGGTCGGTTGATTGACCGTTACTGTTACCTCAGCATTGTCTGTACAGTTATTGGCATCTGTTACCGTAACATGATATGTGGTGGTAATCGCAGGGCTAACCGGTTGGGATGCAGCCGTAGAGCCGTTATCCCACAAGTATGTGTATCTTATATCGTTGCCACCCAAGGCTGTGACCGATATGGTAGCCGAACCACCATTACATATTTGCGTTGCCGACGTACCAGCATTCGCGACCAAGGTGTCAGGTTGTGTAAGAGTGGCGCTGTTGCTGGCCGTACAATTGTGATTATCGGTCACGGTGATGTTGTACAAACCGGCTCTAAGGCCTGTCAAATCCGAGGCATGAGATGTATATCCATCAGGACCAGTCCAGGAATAAGTGTAATTCCCGTCACCACCATAGGCAGAGATGTCTATGGAACCAGTTGCGTTACCATAGCAGTTGATATTGGACGTATTATCTATATCCACCCTCATTTCCTCCGGCTCTGAAATGTCGGCACTCAGAGTCAACGAGCAGCCTGCATCGTCTGTGATAACCACAGTGTATGAACCTGCCGGGTAATTGCTGATTGAAGTATGTCCCTCTTCAGCCGACAGTATCGTCGTGCTGCCACCGATAGTCTGAGACCATATATAATGGAGTGAACCCGTACCTCCGCCTATTCCGCTAAGAGAAACACTGCTACCTGTTGAACCTCCGTAACAATCCACACGCACCGCAGATATATTGGCGGCAAGGCTACCAGCCTGACTAACCTCAGCCGTCTTTTGCAGAGTGCAGCCATTTTGATCTGTTATAGTGACTGTATAAGTGCCGGCAGACAATCCTGTTAGACTTGTTCCATGTTGATTAGACACGTTGGTAGCGTTAGCGCCCGTCGAAGACCATGTGTAGGCATAATCCGGACTGCCCCCAACAACATTTGACAAAGTCACCGAACCGTTGTTGCCACCATTGCATGCCACATTGGTCTTGTCGATATCGGCGGTTAGTGCGTCTGGAACCGTAACAGATATAGCCTGACTCACAGACCTGCCACACATATCAGTTACCGTCACCGTTATATTGGTTGTTGCCGTAATGGCCGAACCGGCCACCAGCGGAGCTTGAACCATCGACGCTATCGTGCAATTGTCCTCAGGGGCAAGGAGTGCCACTAAGTCGGGCACCTGGTAGCCACAGCCACTGACCTGCGTGGCAGGCACAGTCGGGTTGGCTAACAGCGACGTGTTATTGAACCATGGGTTAGTGTTGTCGGCAGAGCTGAACGAACTTGTTGCAGAAGCCGTACACCCGTCACCATCGGCGAGAGACAGCGACACGACATACTCATGACATGTTCCGTCGCTAGCAATTGAAGCATTGTTGCCAACACCTCCTATCGTTCCCGCAACACCATCGACAGTCACACTCCACGTATAGTTCTGATAAGCACCCGTCCCTCCATTAGGATTGGCGGCGATGGCATAGTTCTGTCCCGCCGCGATCGGGCAGTTGCCGGTGGTGGGAGTCGTTATCGAGAGTGTAAGCTCCGGTTGCTCTGTGACAGTGACCGTCTGTTCGCTTCGACATCCATTCACATCTATCACGTAAACAACGTATGTACCAGGCTGGAGGTTGCTCCAAGTGTAAGACACTGCCGATGTTGAATCCGAGCGAGTAGGTGTCGCCCCGTTTCTACCGATGTAGTAGCCACGTTGTCCGTATCCGCTAGTGGAGTTGAGGGTTATGCTTCCATCGTTCCGTCCATGACACGACACATTCGTGTGAGATACCGTTGAGGCGCAGTCTATACAAGGAGCCGGAGCCGTATAGTTCGCAAGTCTTGTGCAGTTTGTTGTCGTAGATTCGAATGAAGCTTCCAACTGGTGCGGAGTTCCATCCGAAGTAAGTTCCAGACTGTACGACGTAGGCGAGGCGAACGGAGGGAAGAACTGTTGCTCCACCGGAGGATTGGCCGTGATATCCTTAATCGTTAGCGTGCCGTCGCTTGGAGCATCAGTAAAGTATATGTCGCCAGACACAGTGTATGTGTTATTAGCCGCATTGCATGCCGAAGGATTCGTAGTCACAACATTAATCTCGCAATCCGACACAATATCGCAGTCAACCATGCCATGGTTCGACGAGCTGAAGTTGGTCTGCGTAAACGTTATCGTACCTTCGTTTCCTATATAGTTGGCCACAAGCACCACATAAATCTGGCCCACCTGCGCATTGTCAATCTGCAGGTATTCAACGGCGCTTGTACTGCCGCCGAAATCAACAAGGTTACCACAGGGATAGGTAAGTGCCGCGACATCACAGATAGGGCTGTTATAAGACGCTGCCGTTTGTTCCGTTCCAACATGATACCCCCAGTCGCTGGCAGTCGATGAAGTGTAATAAGACTCTGTGGCGGCGTTGTCACTCAGGTCGGCGGCGGCACAAGTGAAATTATTGAACGGTCCCCAACAACCGAAATCAACATCGCCCGCTGTTGAAGAAATTGTCATTTCAAGACGACCAGCCTGAGACACCTGAAGATACCACCACGAGGCGTTATGGAAGAATGTACACATTCCATCGGGAACAGGGACATCTGTCGCCGCCATAAGAACCACACCGTTATCGTCGTCGTTCGAAGCGCAGAATGGCTGCGCCTCTTCGCATGTCGTCGCACCCTCGATAGTATCAGGCTCGAATGAATAGACTGCATAAAGCGTCACATTTCCACAGGAGAGGTCAACGACTTGACCCGGTAAATAACGCGTTCCCGTGCCGCTGGCGTTGGTGTACCATCCAACAAATCTGTTGGCACTTGTACAATTGGGCGTAGTTGTCGTGACGGTTGTGCTTGTACCGGTGTAGCTTGGCACCGTAGTTGCCGACCCACCCGTGCAGTTCGCCTGTGTGTTGTATGTCAAAGTATGTGGGGTGTTGCCACACTGCACAACGAGTGTGTATTCTGCCGTTGTAGCACAGAAGTCTCCAGTCTTGGCCACGGTGGCTGTGATCGTCGTCGTGCCTGTGCCGTTCACAGTGACAGCACCGGTTGTGGGATTGACGCTGGCCACCGCTGTGTTCGAGGAGCTGTAGCTTACCACGCCACCGCTTTGGTTCACCGACACCGTCTGACCTGCACACGAACCGCCGTTCACGCAATACATAACATCCTGCGCAAATGAAAAATCAGGCACAGTGCAGCAGTCAATACAGAACCTCGTATTGGGACGAACACCTCCTATCGACGCCGACGATGGCAAGTTCGATGCATTATAGTGATAAGTGTCACTTTGTGTGTACAAAAATCTGTTGTATGCTACCGTATGCGTGTAAAATTTGTACGACATACCATCATAATCATCGGAGTTGTCGTCTATCACCACCAAAAGGTTATCACTGCTGTAGTTGAACGGTGTGCTGAGTTCTATCCACGCCCAGCCTTGAGCCGTAAAATTCATATCTCCATGATATACCTGCTGCAATCCGCTGGTTACCCAGGATGTACTTGACGCAAACTCACTCATCGTGGTTGTTGCCATGTATATGGTCACGTCAGTCTTGCTGCTCATCGCCGTAGTGTAGGCATACTGGAAACCTATCGCATGCACAAATCCGTGACATCCGCCCAGTTCTGTCTCAGTGTAGATAATCTGTCTGTATGAATAATGATAATAGTCGTTTACCGGCGCCGTTTGGTAATCCGAATCCGTACCGCTGCCGACCTGATGGGTTTCGCTACCGCATACATACGACGTGGATGGACCATCGCCCGTAGTGCTGCCGCCACCACCAGAGCAGTTGCACGAAATCCTCACGGTGAACGAAGAGTTATTGCTCTCGGTAAAGTCGTCAAAGTAGAGTGTCAGCCAACCGCCTGTCGTTGAGGAATAAGTGGTTCCCGAGGAGGTGGTTGAAGTCCAGTAGTTGCTTCCACCCTCGTCCTCCGTCATGCCCTGACTTACATATAGCCAGTCGGCCGATTCAATGCCATTGGATGTAAGTGTGGCCGTTATCGTACATCCTGATGGGGCCTTGAACGACATCCAACCCACATTCCTATTGTGGTTACTCATGTCGCTCTCGTTTATCACATAGGTCACCGAGCACGACGTACACGTGGCCAAACTGGTAGAACTACTGTTTGAATTACCACACATGTTGTAGTATTTGCTACGGTTGTTGTTGGTATTCCAGTTCAGCGTTTGCGTTGTCTGACCGAAAACCTCCAGCGCGGCCATCAGCATGACCGCCACTGCTACCACCTTTGACCACCGGCCACCTCGGTCATTCCATGACATACCTTTTGACTTCTTCGAAAAAAAGCACCTAGTTTCAAAACTCCTCACAAATGATAATATTGGTTTCATATACTTGACTTATGTTTGTTTTCTTAAATCATTGCAACATTAATTAAAACCTTCTCTATTCCAACTCCTTATTCTTCTTGTCGTAATAGCTATTCAAGAAAATGTTCATCTCATCGACCACGTGCTGCGGATTAACATCGGCATCGGCGTCAAGTAGAAACTCGTCACGTCCCCTATAAATCCTCAACCTTGTCACTCTCATCATTTTCACAACATGTTTCTCCGTCATCTTTGCAAGGCTCTCATCCGAAGGCAGCCCCGTGGCCGTCACGTATGTCACCTGGTTGCCTGCCGGATAGGTCTTCGAGGCCGACACACCGACAAACTTCACATACTCCACGCTATTGCTTTGGCTGCTGCTTTGGTTGTTGTTTTTTTGATTGACAACGGACTGAGCCTGAACTGCTGACCAAAACAGGAACATCGCAACCATCGCAGCCACAATTCGTCTTGCACTGAATAATACATTACATCTCATATCGCTGATTATTGGTTATTTACAAAATTATTTACTAATTAATACATATATAGTCGCGGCAAAATTAGGATTTTTTTTCGACAAATGCAAGATTTAGAACATTTTTATCACATCTTGCATCATTTAACGTAAAAAAAAGCCCTACGGTAGTTAATTTTTAGTTAAAATTTGGGGCAAGGTTATATATGTCAACTTAAAAGCTGAAAACAGAAAGCAGAAATTTGAAACTCAAAAGCCGATAATAAACCATGTTCACCTCTATCGGTGACCTAATAATAAATCTTTGTGATCTTGATACCAAACTGGCAACAACCAAAATGACTAAGACAAAATTAAGAGCATGGTAAGAAGAAATCTATAGGCGAATGGAATGATTGTAAGACAAATCCTCGATGAAATAATCTTTCATGTTTTGACATTTTGTTCGAACTCTATTTCGTTTTCACATTTCCATTCAGACAATACCCTCAGACTTCCGATGGACAGCCGCTGAACACCACACATTTGCCAAAATCACTAACAATAGTGATTGACACATCCGTAAATAAGTACTACCTTTGCAGCCAGAACAAGACCTACTTCCCAATATGCTACTCTCTGACTTACAGACAGGTGAACGTGGTGTGGTGGTGCGTGTGGCGGGTCACGGTGCCTTCCGCAAGCGTATCATCGAGATGGGGTTCATCAAAGGGGTCACCGTGGAGTCGATACAGAACGCCCCCCTCAACGACCCTATAAAATACCGCATCATGAACTTCGAGGTGTCTCTGCGTCGCAGCGACGCCACCAAGATAGAAATCGTGGGGGAGCAGGAGGCGGAAAAGGAAATCGTAAACCACGACGACTTCCAACCGCTTGACGCTCCCGACTGCGACGCCATGCACCACATCGCCGAAGAACGCGGCAAGACCATCAATGTCGCCCTCGTAGGCAACCCCAACTGTGGTAAAACCTCCATCTTCAACATCGCCGCTCACGCCCACGAACGCGTAGGCAACTACAGCGGTGTCACCGTCGACGAGAAAGTCGGCACCTTCGAGCACGGCGGCTACACGTTCAACCTAGTTGACCTTCCGGGAACATATTCACTGAGCGCCTACTCGCCGGAAGAGCTCTACGTGCGCAAGCACATCTTAGAGAAAAACCCCGACATCATTCTCAACGTGGTGGACGGCAGCAACCTGGAACGTAACCTCTACCTTACCACCCAACTCATCGACATGGACATCACCATGGTGATGGCACTGAACATGTACGACGAACTGCAACGCAGCGGCGACAAGCTGGACATTTCCCAACTCTCCAACCTGCTCGCCATGCCCATCGTCCCCACCACTGGTCGGAACGGAGACGGGATAGGACGGCTGTTTGACAAGATAATCGAAGTATTCGAAGGAACTAACAAATCAGACAAGTCTGACAAATCCACTAACTTCCGCCACATCCACGTCAACCACGGTAAAGAGCTGGAACGTTGCATCACCTCCCTCCGCACAGAGCTGCGTGACCACGGCTTCAGCGACACACTCTCGACACGATTCTTAGCCATAAAGCTCCTGGAGAACGACAAGCAACTGGAGCACTATACCTCCGAACACGACCCCGACGGCAGCGTGCTGAAGATGCGCGATGACATAGGTTCAGAATACCTGAAAGCCAACCACCAGGACATCGAGAGTGCCGTGACCGACGCAAAATACGCTTTCGTGCGTGGCGCTCTGGCTGAATGCTACGTAAAAAACGAGAAAAGCACCTTGCACGCCGGCACCGACCGAATCGACGCCCTCGCCACACACAAATGGCTAGGTTACCCGCTGTTCCTCTGCGTGCTCTTCTTCACTTTTTTCTGCACGTTCTTCATCGGCCAGTACCCGATGGACTGGATTGAGGCACTGTTCGGCTGGTTAGGCTCACTGGTTGAGAAGGCGATGCCAGCCGGACCGCTGCGCAGTCTTCTGGTGGACGGCATCATAAGCGGCGTGGGCTCGGTGATAGTGTTCCTGCCGCAGATACTGATTCTCTACCTCTTCATCTCGGTGATGGAGGACAGTGGATATATGGCGCGTGCGGCGTTCATCATGGACAAGTTCATGCACCACATGGGGCTGCACGGCAAGAGTTTCATACCGATGATCATGGGATTCGGCTGCAACGTGCCGGCCATCATGGCGACCCGCACCATCGAGGACCGCAAAAGCCGTCTGCTCACCATGCTGATAATTCCGATGATGAGCTGCTCAGCAAGGATTCCGGTATATGTCATCCTCACAGGCGCATTCTTCGGCGGCGTGAAGGCGGCATTCATCATGATGGGGTTGTATCTGATAGGCATGGTCATGGCAGTGCTGATGGCGAAACTCTTCAGCCGCTTCTTCGTGAAAGGCGAAAGCCTTCCATTCGTAATGGAACTCCCGCCCTACCGCATGCCCACCGCCAAAGCCGTACTACGGCATACGTGGGAGAAAGGCAAGGAATACCTCAAGAAGATGTCCACCATCATACTAGGCGCCAGCATCATCGTCTGGGCACTGAGCTACTACCCCACCCATGAGAACCCACACTACCAAGCCGAACACAGCTATATGGCCCAAATAGGCAAAGCCATCGAACCAGCCATGCGTCCCTGTGGCTTCGACTGGCGTCAGAGCGTGTCGCTACTAGCTGGCGTGGGTGCCAAAGAGGTGGTCGCAAGCACCATGGGAGTGCTTTACAGCACTGGGGCAGAGCTGTCGGACTTGTCTGACGGGACGGACTTGTCGGACAAGGCGGAGCTGTCAGACCTTGTGCGAAACAACATGACTCCACTTTCAGCGCTGTCGATGCTACTATTCATCCTGCTTTATATGCCTTGTGTGAGCACCATCGTGGCCATAAAGAACGAAAGTGGCAAATGGAAGTGGGCACTCTTCACCGTCGCCTACACCATCATCCTCGCCTGGGTCGTGGCGACGGTGTTCTATCAACTGGGGAGTCTGATTCTTTAACTAGATAAACTAGATACTCTAGAATAACTAGATAAACTAGAAATACTAGATGGTGCAGAAGATTATAGTAATCCTGATTGTTGTGGTGGCGGTGGCGTTCGCCATCCGGGCACTGGTGCGCACTATAAAAGGAAAGAGCAACTGCGGATGTGACTGCTGCAACTGCCCAAAATCTAGAAGTTCTAGATGTTCTAGCGACTCTAGAAATTCTAGTGATTCTAGAAACTAACGGTTCACTTATACTTAAACTCCTCTATCTCGCGGCGGTCGCGCTTGGTTGGACGGCCACTGCCTCGGTCTCGTTTCTCAAAGCCATACTGCCGCACCATCTGTATGCGCTCATACTCTTCCTGCGGGGTTAGGTCGGTCATATAGTCGGGCACCAGCTTCGCAGCCACACGGTTATGCAGCAGTGCCTTCACCTCAATCACCTTGTGAACCTGCTCAATGGAAAGTTCATACCTCTCTCCTACCCTCACCACATGAGAAGCTTTCAACACCTGTTCCCCCATCTTCACCTTTCCTGCACGGCAGGCATCAGAAGCGTTGCTGCGAGTCTTGTAAAGCCGCACGGACCAGAGGTACTTGTCGAGACGCAGTGGTTCTTGGTCTGTCGGCATATAGTTATCTATTTATATAGTTATAACGTATTCGTCCTTTCTGGACCTCCGGCGCACTAGGGTCTGGTTTGAAAGTGGTGCGTTTGGCTGCCGCCACAGCCTCGGCTTTCAACGAATTGACTGCCGAAGACGACTGCTTGTCAACATTGGCTTCAACCACTTTCCCTTCACGATTTACCATAATCACAACTTCAATCCACCCCTCAATACTCCTGTTCTCCGAAGGACGCGACTTGTTTACCACGTTACGACCAGCGAGATAGTATGAATCCCCCCCCCCGCCATTGCCATTATAGTTCGTCGAATTAGGATTTCCGTTAGGCTTGCCCATATTCCCACTGCCGTAAGTGTTACCGCTACTTCCACTATTCGAGTTGGAACCTGCGTTGGATGATGAGTTGCGGCTTCCCGGAAAGAGAGCGTTTTTGTTGATTTCAGGCTCCTTTGGTTTCTCAGGCTGCTTGGTCTCGGTAGGCGTGGTTGTTGTTTTCTCGGTAGGCTTGGTCTTTTCGGTCTTCTTTGGTATAGACACGGTCTCCTCGGTAGATTGGGTTGCCACGCTCTCTTGCGAGGTGGCAGGAGCAGGTTGTGGTGCGGCAGTGGTATTCTCGGATTGCGCTGGCATCATGTTGTCACCCATCCCGAAATCCGTGTTGCCTAAAGTAACCTCCACACCTCGTTCAGGGATAGGTGGATCCGGCGGAAAATGCTTAACCAAAATCAAAATAACGACAGTCACCGCGGTGATAAGGATCGTCACCGCAGCTGCTATCAGTTTATTTTTATTGGAATGAAAGTCGATATGAGGCATATCAAATTGTCTTATTTTGATGCTGTTGCCAAGATAACCTTATGCTGGGTGCCGTACTGCTCGTTGATGGCGTTGACGGCGTCGATCACAGTCACGACACACTGCACCGGAACCGTGCGGTCGGAACGCAACACCACGCAGGCGTTCTGTACGGTGTCAATACCACTGACGATGAGAGACTGGAGGCTCGCCGAATCGGCAGGAGTGTCGCCCACCTGATAGTTCTGGTTCTCGTCAATATAAACGGTGACATTCTGTTTCGCCATCGTCTTACTGTTGTTGGCTGTAGGCAGCAGGAGCTTCACCGCATTAGGGCTGATGAGCGTTGAGGTTATCATGAAGAAAATCAAAAGCAGAAACACCAAGTCCGACATTGACGAGCTCGACATTTCGATATTGATTTTATTTCTGGATTTTATCATAGGATAAAAAGTTGATATGTTGATAAGTTGATATGGCCGAAAATCGCTTATCAACCATTGACAGGCTCGTGAAGGAGATCCATAAACTCAGTGGCGCGAGTCTCGAGTGCAAACACCACCTTGTTGATACGGGTGATGAGAATGTTGTAGAGGAAGTAGCAGATAATACCGACGATGAGGCCTCCAACGGTGGTCACCATTGCAGTGTAGATTCCCGACGCAAGAACTCCTATCTCGATATTGTTACCAGCCTCCGCCATGTCGCGGAAAGCAACAATCATACCGGTCACGGTGCCAAGAAAACCAATCATAGGTCCCAACGAAGCCACCGTAGCAACAAGGGAAACCCCCTTCTCCAGACGTGCCACTTCCATCTGACCTTCGTTCTCTATGGCAGCTTGAATGTCAGGCAGAGGACGACCAAGACGAGACAATCCTTTGTCAACCATACGTCCGATAGGGGTTTGAGTGTGTTTTGCCAACGAGCGAGCCTCGTCAATCTTGTCTTCATGTATGTATTGACGTATGTTGTTCATGAACTGATTGTCCGACTCAGCCTTCATAGCGTTGCGGAGAGCAAGGTAGCGTTCGATGGAGATATAAATAGCCAAAATAAGCAGCAAAACGAGGACAGCCATAATCCATCCACCTTTCAGTGCCATATCCCACATGGAAGTACCGCTCATTTTCTCAGCGGCGCCAGCCACCGCTTGAGCAGTCTCTTCGGTGGCAACCTGATTAATAATCAATAAAATATAGTTCATCATAAGACATTTAATTTTGACGTAAAATTACATCAAATAATAATCTTACGGATGAAAGCCAGCGTTTTATATCAACACTTCGGTGTTAAAATGTGAAGGTAAGAGACAAACCCGGAGCCGAAGGAACAGGGTATTCCGGAACAGACATCATGGTAGGAGCGGCATGGAGGGAGATGTCGTCGGAGATGTCGTAATCAAATAGATGCCCGAATACGTAGGCGTCAATCAGGTTGAGGCCATAGAATACAGCACCAATAATGATACTCAGCTGGAAATACTGGTTATACGACTGGTAAAGATTATAGATATTAGAGGTAGGGTAGTTGGCATAACCTGACAACTGCGTAGCACCACCATTATTGACTCTATAGAGATACTCCTTCTTAAACTTCTTCATATTGGTACCGTTGGTGTAGGCAAAATAGCCAACACCTGCGAATGCCCCATAGATGATGGGGATTTTCCACGCCTGATGGTTGTAAACTTGACCGGCGCCCGGGAGAAGTGACCAAAGGAGAGCCTTGGTGGCAGAGTGTTCCTTCTTTACAGTAGAGACCTGAGGCTTTTGATGCCTGGACACAGTCCTGCCGTTACGGGGGCTCCCCTGTGTCCGAGGGCTTTGAATACCTTTAGACGGCAGAGATGTCTGATGAAGTCGTGAATCCTGAGAAGGCTGTGAGGGTTGAGAAGAAGAAAGCGAGTCTTGGGAAGGAATGATGCTTGGAGATGAGATTGTATCTTGAGCACGGAGGATGCCTGCGGCAGCCAAAAACAAAGCCAGAATAAGAACTCTGGCCCTGCACACATTAATTATGAAAAATTCACTATCGATTTTCTTGGGGATTAATGATTGGACACCTACGGGTTCTCCCGTGTCCTGATGATTGTGGGTTCACTTTTTCAACAGGTTTACGAGGCGCTCAAAATCGGCATCGGTGTTGAAGTGTATTGTCAAAGTGCCCTTGCCTCGATTGTTACGTTTAACCTCAACCTCGGATTGCAGGTATTTCTTCAAGCCGCTGCAAGCCTCAGTATAGACTTTAGGCAACTTGCTTTTCTCATCACGTTTTGCCGTCACTTTAGGCTTGGCTGTAGCCTTGGCCATTTCCTCGGTTTCATGGACGGAGAGCCCTCGTTCGATAATGGCATGGAGTATAGCAGCATGACGCTCTATATCGTCAACACCTGCAAGTACACGAGCGTGAGCCATACTAATCTCGTCGTGCTGGAGAGCCAGCTGAGTCTCAGCCGGAAGGTTAAGCAGACGCAGATAGTTAGTGATGGTGGAACGTGACTTGCCAAGACGCTCAGATAGTTGCTCATGTGTAAGGCTACACTCCTCGATAAGTGCACTATAGGAGAAGGCGACCTCCATGGCGTTGAGGTTCTCACGCTGGATGTTCTCGACGAGAGCCATCTCCATCATTTGTCCGTCGGTGGCGACTCGCACATAAGCAGGGACTTCCTTCAATCCAGCCAACTTGGAAGCACGGATACGACGCTCACCGGCTATGAGCTGATACTTGCCGTCGGGCATCTGACGGACAGTGACAGGGGTGATGACACCCTGCTGCTTAATCGACTGAGCCAATTCGTCGAGAGCTGTTTCATCGAATTCCTTGCGAGGCTGGAAAGGATTGGCCTCGATTTTATCGACAGGAATCAAAGATATTGCAGCCGTGACAGAGGACTTGGCCTGAATCGCGTCGATGTCAATATCGCCCAATATGGAAGAAAGGCCGCGGCCTTTCACAGGAGGTTTCTTTGTAGCCATTATTTCTTAAGGTTGTTGCGTCGCAGAATTTCGTTTGCAAGGTTTATGTAGTTGATGGCACCGCTACAAGTGGCATCGTACATTATGACCGACTTGCCGTAGCTCGGGGCCTCGGCGATTTTGATGTTGCGGTATATGAGAGTGTCGAAGACCATGTGTTTGAAATGGCCGCGGACATCGTCAACGACCTGACGGGCAAGACGGAGACGCGAGTCGTACATGGTGATGAGCAGACCTTCGATGCTGAGTTGCGGGTTAAGGCGAGTTTGCACAATACGTATGGTATTGAGCAACTTGCCAAGACCTTCGAGAGCAAAATACTCGCTTTGGATGGGTATAATAACCGAGTCACTGGCGGCCAGCGCATTTAGGGTAATGAGGCCGAGCGAAGGACTACAATCTATTATGATGAAATCGTAGTTGTCCTTAACAGGCTCGATGGCTCTCTTAAGGAAATACTCGCGTTGTTTTTCGTTGACCAATTCAAGTTCCGCACCAACAAGGTCAATACGAGTAGGTAGCAACGAAAGATTCGGAGTGTCGGTGTCGATGATGCAGTCGTCGGCGGAAGCGTGGCCAAGGAGGCACTCGTAAACACCTTTGTCCACCGACTCGGGGTCGATGCCGAGACCAGAAGTGGCGTTAGCTTGGGGGTCGGCGTCGATAAGCAGCACCTGATACTCCAGCACCGCGAGAGCAGCACTGAGGTTGGTTGCCGTGGTGGTTTTGCCCACGCCGCCCTTTTGGTTGGCAATAGAGATTATTTTACCCATAGTTTAAAAATACTCACATTAAGACAGCCCACGCGGCCATACCGACAAAGGCCGGAAAACAAGCCAATGCGCCGACACCAAGGCGTCGGCGCCTGGAAATTAATAGGAGAGGTTCATGTCGTCGAGCGGAGCCGAGCCGTCAATGTTGATGGAGTCGGTATGACGCTCTTCGACAACAACAGGAGGAGGAACGATGCCCGTCTCGATGAAGGAGAAGGCGTTTTCCAGACCTTGTTTGAACTTCTCGAAGTCCTCTTTGTAGAGGAACATCTTGTTTTTGTCGATATAGAACTGGCCCGTGGCGTTGTCAAACACCTTGCGGCTTTCTGCAATGGTAATGAATTTATCACCACCTCTAGTCTCCTTCACGTCAAAGAAATAGCGGCGTTTGCCGGCAGGGATCGACTGTGAATACAACTCTTCTTTTCTGTTTTCTGTGTAATCCATTTCTACTTGTTTATATACGTTGAACGAAATGCAAAAGTAATTATTTTTTTTCACATTATAGGCAGTCGCCTGCAAAAATATCAACAACCACCGTTTAGAACCTCAACACATCCCTACCACAAATCACTGGTCACATCTTCTTATGCGTCATGATGTCCAACACGACATCGTCCGTCTCGTTCATGCCGTCGTGGCCGAGGCGGCCGAGGTTGGATATGGAGCAGTCAACGTCGCGCTCGGAGAGTCCGTCGGTGGCATCGACCACCTTGTCGTGGCAGGCGAGCTCGGCGCTGACAAAGGCGCTGTACAATCCCGTTGACATCTTGAGCGCACAACTGGGTTTGGCGCCATCGCATACCATTCCGGCTATCGTGTTGATGAGGTTTTTCACCGCATAACACACCTGCTCGTAACCGCCGCCCTGAAGGAAGGTAATGGCGGAGGCCACTCCTATCGAGGCATTGACGATGCCGCAGAGTGCCGACAGACGACCTATGCCCTGCTTGACATATATCGACATCAGGTGACTGATAATCAAGGCGCGGATCATACGTTCCTCGTCGATGCCAGTGATTTTGGCATACTCATATACGGGCAATGTGCAGCAGATGCCTTGGTTACCCGAACCCGAATTGCTATAGACGGGCATTGTGCAGCCGTCCATACGAGCGTCGCTGGCGGCGACGGTGTTGGAAACCACCGTGTGCACGGTGTCGCCGCTACGGTTCGCCTCCATGAGTATCTTGCCGACACAGAGGCCGTAGCCCTTCTTGCCCTCTTCGGCGGCGGCGGCATTATACCGCACAGTGTCTTGTATGAAACGCAGCTCGTCGATGGGGCTTGTGGTAGCAAACTCGAGGACTTTCTCGACCGAAAGCTTGCAGCAGCCTTCTTCGTCTTCGCCGCATGGCATGGAGTCGGCATCCTGCGTCAGCGAGTGATTCTTCACTCCGTTCTTCTCGACCAACGTGAAGTTTGTGTGACGACCGGAGATGACAGCACGGGCGGTATCTTCGCCAGCCTTGCAGACGCACTCGATATAGAGCTTGTCGCAGATAACCTTCACACCGATTGAGACATCATCCGTGTGGCGTTCAAGCCAACGTTTGGCTTTCAACACCTCGTACTCGTCAACATTGAGCACTTCGAGCTGTCGGTCGGAGTCGCCCGCCACGATGCCTATGGCAACCGCAATGGGGAGTCCAATCATCCCCGTGCCGGGAATTCCGACTCCCATTGCGTTCTTATAGACGTTTTTGCTAAGAAAGAGCTCAACCTTCTCCGGCTCTCGACCAAGCACTTCCCTGGCCTTGGTGGCGCACAGCGCCACCGCCACCGGCTCGGTACAGCCAGTCGCGAGCACGACTTCTCTCTTTATGAGGTCAATCAGTTGTCGGCGGGTACAGTCGTCCATTATTCTGCTTACAGGTTGATAGGTTTACTTGGTGAATATTTTCTGCCAGTTCTTGTATTCGCGGTCTTTCCATGCGCCGTTGTGATAGACATACGATGCTATGGCCGGGATGACTGTCGTACCTTCAGCATACACCATCTGCTGCAGTTCCTCGCTCACCTTGCCCCAGCTGCCGGCTTCGAGCAACGTGCTTGAAGAGCAGGCGCCGTCACGCACATCGGCGACGGTTATCTGTATGGCGTATTTGTGCATCGGAACCTCGTGGCCGAGAATCTCGGCGCAGACGACGGTGTCCTGTGCGAAGTTCTTGGGAGTGCCGCCACCCACCATGAAGAGGCCTGTCTGCGGGGCAGCCATCTTGATGCGAGTGAGTTCGACGAAGTCGCATACCGAGTCGATGCTGAGGTATTTCTCGCCCTTGTTGGCGCGCTCCCACTGGTGCTTTCCGATGCCGAATCCGGCGCTGCTGTCGCTGAAGGCGGGGCAGAAGATAGGCACACCGCACTCGTAGCAGGTCTGAATAAGGCTGTCTTTCTTGACGGCGCGGCCGTTGTGGAGCCATTTGCCGAGCTCGTAGAGGAACTC